>ERZ773260.2749-NODE-2749-length-18485-cov-7.140043_pt1 | contig 18485 bp, 10 predicted proteins | sample MGYA00511387_ERZ773260 | MGnify/ENA primary metagenome ERZ773260 (study PRJEB29015, sample SAMEA2737745) | human gut metagenome | biome: human gut; feature: human-associated habitat; material: faeces | place: China | collected 2012 ... | reverse complement strand
GAGAAGTATTTTCTTCGCCGCACATGTCGCCGAAGAAAATGATTGGACTTTCTTTGCGCCCGCAGGCGCAAACTCCACGAGGTTCCTTGACAGTCTGGCCGCCGCTCATGTTGAGCGGCGGCTTTTTGCGCGGCGATGTGAAAAAAGCAGTCCGGCATGAACCATGCCGGACTGCTCCATCCAATTGGGGCGCAGTGCCCCGGTTCTCCCCCCTGCTGCACAAACGATCTACGCAGCAGCATTGGCACTTGGCCAGTGATCCGGCGCCGGGCATCCAATCCGGCACCGGGTGATAACGATACTCAGTCGAACTTCGGCTGCTCGAGGTAGTCGGTGTAATCGCGCAGGAACTTCTTCTCCTCCGGCTTGAGATCCAGACCGATCGTGCCGCCCGGGTTCATGTTGTAGTCGGGGTCGAAGTAGTTCTTGAGCACGCGGAACACGCCGTACTCCTTCTCGCCGATGTAGCCCTCGAGCCAGGGCGCGAACATCTTGCCGATGCCGTGGTGGTGGCTCACGGCCGCGCCGGAGCGCTGGATCGCGTCGAGGATCGTGGTGTGGTAGGCCTTGAAGGCATCCTCATCCTGCATACGGGTGAGGAAGATAAAATACAGGTTCGCGCCCTGCGGATAGCAGTGCGACATATGCGTCGTGACGACGGTGTTCGGCAGCGCGTGGCAGATCTTGCGCACGTCGGCGTGCACCTGCTCCATGTTCGACCAGTTGACCGTGCACTCGAGGGTGTCGGTCGTGATGCCGAAGTCCATGAGCGTGTCGCGCAGGTAGGGGTCGTTGAAGCGGCCCTTTTCCCAGCTGCGGGTGACGTAGCCGGTCAGCGGCATGCCGCCGTGCTTGCGCGCGATCCTGGCGATGTTGCGCGCGACGTTGCGGCTGTAGCCCTTCTCGCCGTCGGTAAAGCCGAGGAAGAGGCAGCGCTCCATGTCCTTGTAGCCGAACTTGTCGAGCAGCGGCTGCAGCGGCGTCTCATCGACGTTGTAGAGCTTGAGCATGAGGTTGGTCTCTTCCGGGTCGGACAGGCGGAACACGGACGAGTAGCCGCACTCGCACTGCATCATCTCGCGCGCGGCCTTCATGGCGATGTCCCACGTCTTGAAGATGTAGGAGAAGCGCTTGCGGTTTTCCGGCATCCAGCGGAAGATGCGCAGCGTGACCTCGGTCAGCACGCCGAACGTGCCCTCGGAGCCCATCATGATCTGGTTCAGGTTCGGACCGGTGGCCTCGCGGGAGTAGTGGCTGGTCTGGATGACGCCGATGGGCGTGGCGTACTTCTGGCTGAGCACGATGTCGGCGATGGTGCCGTAGTACGTGCTGTTCTGGCCTGCGCCGCGCGTGACGGTCCAGCCGCCGACGCTCGAATACTCGAACGACTGCGGGAAGTGGCCGCAGGTGTACTGACGCTTTGCACCGAAGAGTTCGGGCGCGTTCTGCAGCGTCTTTTCCAGATCCGGACCGGACATGCCGGCCTGCACGGTGATGGTCTGGTCGATCTCGTTGAAGCTGATGACCTTGTTGAAGTTGCGGCGCATATCCAGCGAGATGCCGCCCTTGGTCGGCTCGACGCCGCGGGTGACGCTGCTGCCGCCGCCGTAGACGTACAGCGGGATGTGGTGCTCGGTGGAGTAGGCGACGATCTGCTCGACCTGCTCGCTCGTCTCGGGGTAGAGCACGACGTCGGGCACGCTGTCGATGCGCTTGTGGCGCAGACGCAGCAGGTCGTAGGCCGTGGCGCCGTAGGCCACGCTCAGACGGTCATAGTCCGTGGTGGAGAGGTTCTGCTCGCCGACGATCGCCTTGAGCGCGTCGATGTGCTCGGGCGCAAGCTGCACCGGGTGATCGGGCAGCTCCACGGGGTCAAAGCCGGTGTCGTCGGAATATGCCTTGAAGTCGTCGTCCGTCATCTGGAACTTCTCTTTCATGAGCGTGTACAGAGACTCCTTCGGGTATTTGAAGAAGTTCGGGTCGCCCCAGCGGAAGATGGAGCGGTAGCTATTTTCGGGGGCGGGGGTGAGCAGCCAGTTCGGCTCGAATCCTTTGTACGGTTTGTTGCTCATTGTGCAATCCTCCTCTTGACTTGGATCAGTTTCTGATAGATCGGGCGCAGGCGCGGATAGATCTTGCGGTAGGCCTGCTCGTAAATGTCGTTATATACCTCGTGATTCCGCTCGTTTGGCTGGAACGTGTCCTTGACGTGGACCATGGCCTTGGCCGCCTCGTCAAAATCGGCGAATACGCCCTTGGCCACGAACGCGACCATGGACGAGCCGATGGAGCACGCCTCGTGCGTCTGCGAGCGCACGACCGGCAGACCGAACACGTCCGCCGCGATCTGGCAGACCACGTCACTCTTCGCGCCGCCGCCGCCGATGCGGATCTCGCGGATGGTCAGACCCGAGCGGTCCTCCATGATGCGCAGCGCCATGTACAGCTCCAGGCACAGGCCCTCGATGATGGCGCGGTAGAAGTGGTAGCGCGTGTGGTAATCGGAAAAGCCGATGACCGCGCCGAGCGAATCCGGATGCAGGATGCCGGCCGTCCAGTACGGCTGCAGGAGCAGACCGTCGCTGCCGGCGGGCAGGTCGCGGATGCGCTGGTCGAGCAGGGCCTCGGGCGCCATGCCCATTTCCTTGGCGTCGATGGCGTCGGCCGTGCCGAATTCCTTGACGAACCAAGACAGCAGCCACAGACCGCGGTAGATCTCGATCTCGGGGTTGTAGTGGTCGTTGAGCACGCCGGGGTAGGCGGGCAGAAACTGCTGCGGCTCGACGTACTGCGTCGTGCTGAACTGGATCGTGGCCGTCGTGCCGAGCGAGATGGACGCCTTGTCGGAGTCGACCACGGCGAGGCCGAGCGTCTCACAGCCCTTGTCCGAACCGGTCGAGATGAGCGGCAGGCCGACGGGGATGCCGGTCAGGGCGCAGACCTCCTCGGTGACCGTGCCGATGACCGTGCCGGACGGCACGAGGTCGCACAGTTTTTCGTTCGGCACGTCGCAGAAGCAGCGCGTGAGGCTGCCGGGCTTCATCCAGCGGCGGTTTTTGTAATCGAACGGGATGTGTCCGATCTGGTTCGAGGCCGAGTCGATGAGATTGCCCGTGAGCTTGTAGTTGAGGTAGGTGGGCAGCATGACGTACTTGGCGGTCTTGGCCCAGATCTCCGGCTCGTGGCGCATGATCCAGTTGCCGACGGAGGCGGCGTAGACCACCTTCGCCGTCGGCTCCATGCCGGCGACCTTAAAGACCATCATGTTCTTGGCAGGCATGGCGCCGTTCGGATCGACGGTGCGCTTGTCCAGCCAGAGGATGATGTCGCGCAGGGGGTTGTTGTTCTCGTCCAGACACACAACGGTGTCGCGGATGACGGTGATCGTCATGGCGATCACGTCCGGCAGCAGGGCATTGCTGCGCGCACACAGCTCGCGGCAGCATTCGCACAGGCGGTCGAAGTAGAAGTCCGGCTTCTGCTCGGCCCAGCCGGGCTCTTTTGAAAAGTACGGCTCGGCGTATTTGCTCTGGACAACGTCCACGATCCGGCCGTCCGGGTCGACGAGCAGGGCGCGTGCGCTCTGTGTGCCGATGTCGCAGGTCAGCACCAGCGGTTTGCTCAAGTTGATTCCCTCCTATGATATAGTTTGCTCTCTCTCCTATACTGTAAGCGATTTTCGCTCGGATTTCAATCGGGTTTGTGCTTGAGTAGACTGCTTGTGGCGATGACGTCCACGCCGAGGCCGAGTACGTCGGGGATGACCACGTCGCCGCGGGCGATGCGTTCGGTCACGGTCACGGTGCGGATCGCGTCCATGACGTCGAAGATGCGGTCCTTCGGGATGTCCGCCGATACGCGCACCGGCAGCACCGGCGCGTCCGGGAAGGTGGTGCGCACGGTCGAGCAGATGGTGCGCTTGGGCGCGGTCATCTCCGAGATGGCAAACTCCCGGCCGCGGGGGCAGGTGTTGCCGGTGACGGACCAGCCGTCGCCGTCGCGTTCGATTTTCAAGGTGCAGCCGCGCGGGCAGCCGATACAGGTGAGTTCTTTCATGCCTCTGCCACCTCGATCTCAAAGTGGACATCGCTTGCATCTGCGATGCCGAGCTTGTCAAAGTCCAGCGTGAGCTGCTGCATCTCGGGCGGACGCAGGAAGGGATAGCGCCGCGACCAGACCTCATTGCCGTCGATGGTCAGCACCACGCGGCAGGGGCCAAGCACTGCCGCGCTGCGGAAATACAGCGTGACGGCGCTGTTGTCCTGCGTGCGGTCGAGCCGCTGCGGGACGAGATAGCCGAAGTCGTCCGAGATCGTGACGGCGACCTCGTCGCGTGTGTGCGCGGCAAAGTGCGCTGCGCTCCTGCCGGCAAGCTCGCCGGAGGCGGACACGTAGTCCACAAGGTCATTGACGTGCAGCGCGTTGCCGCACGAGAAAATGCCGGGGATCTCGGTCATGAGCTGTCCGTCGCAGACGGGACCGCGGGTGTGCCCGTCGAGCGGGACGCCGAGCGACTCCGCCAGCTCGTTTTCCGGGATGAGACCGACGGACACGATGAGCGCGTCGCAGTCGATGCGCTGCTCCGTGCCGGCGATGGGGCGCATATGCGCGTCCACCTCTGCGACCTCTACGCCCGTGAGCCGGTCTGCACCGAACACGCGCGTGACCGTGTGGCTCAGGTGCAGCGGGATGTCGTAGTCGTGCAGGCACTGGTGGATGTTGCGCGTCAGACCCGAGGGGGTGGGCTTGGCCTCGTACACGCCGAGCACCTCTGCGCCCTCAAGCGTCAGGCGGCGCGCCATGATGAGCCCGATGTCACCGCTGCCGAGGATGACGCAGCGGCGGGTCGGCAGCTCGCCGAGCAGGTTTGTAAAGTTCTGTGCGGTGCCGGCCGTGAACACGCCCGCCGGGCGCGTGCCGTGGATAAAGACCTGCTTTGCCGTGCGCTCGCGGCAGCCGGTGGCCAGCACGAGCGTGCGCGTCTCATCGCGGGCGACGCCGTCGCGGCTGACGGTGTAGACCGCAAAGCCGCCGGACGTTTTCTCCACGCGCGTGACGAAGGTCTGCGTGCGCGCCTCGATCTGCAGCTGCTCGAGCCGGTCGATGAAGCGCTCGACATATTCCGGCCCTGCCAGCCGCTCGCCGAAGCGCGCGAGGCCGAAGCCGTCGTGAATGCACTGCTTGAGCATACCGCCCAGACGCGCCTCGCGCTCGATGAGCAGCACGTGCGCACCGTTTTCGTGCGCGGAGATGGCGGCTGCGAGCCCGCCCGGGCCGCCGCCGATGACGATGACGTCATACATCATGCCTGCACCTCCCCGGATTTCGTCGGGCCGAACGTGATGGGTGCGTCGGCCGAGGACTTGCGCACCTCGCTGAGCGGCACGCCGAGGAATTCGGCGATGATGCGCACCACCTGCGGCGAGCAGAACCCGCCCTGGCAGCGTCCCATGCCGGGACGCACGCGCTTTTTCACGCCGTCGACCGTCGGCACGCACACATTCGAGCGCAGCGCGTCGAGGATCTCGCCGCGGCTGATCTCCTCGCAGCGGCAGACGATGACGCCGTAGTCGGGATTTTTTGCAATGTAGGCCGCGCGCGTCTCGTCGTCCATCTCACGCAGTACGGGGATGCCCGGGCGGTGGGGGTCGAAGTCGGGATTCGCGGCCACGGGGCGGTCGTGCGCGAGGATGTTGACCGCCATGTCCGCCACATCCACCGCGACGGCGGGCGCCGTCGTCAGGCCGGGGGACTGGATGCCCGCGACGTGGATGAGGTTGTGCGTGCGGCGGCCGCGCTCGATGATGAAGTCCTCCTCGAACGTGGGGGCGCGCACGCCGGTGAAATAGGTGATGATGTCGCGCTCGGTCAGCGCGGGCATCGTTTCTTTCTGCTTCTGGAATACGTGCGCGATGCTCTCGGGATGGGTCGCGGTGTTCTCCTTTTCATAGGTCTCCACGGCATCGGGACCGATGAGCAGGTTGTCGTGCACGGTGTGCAGGATGCCGCCGCCCTTCGAGTGCGTCTTGGAGACGGTGTCGGTGCCCTTGACGGACGCGATCGAGTGCATGAACGCACCGGCCTTGCGGTCGAGGATGCTGTTCGTGCCGCGGCGGGGGTGGATGGAGAAGAAGCGGTCGCCTGCCATGCGCGCCACTTCCTCGGCAAACACGCCGGCCGCATTGATGACGAGCGCGGGGTGCAGCGTGCCGCGGTTGGTGTGCACGGCGGTGATCGTTCCGTCCGCGACGTCCATGCCCAGCACGGCGGTGTTGAGCGCGATGCGCGCACCGTTTTGCACGGCGTTTTCCGCGTAGGCGATCGTCAGCCCGTAGGGGCAGACGCAGCCGGAGTCCGGGTTGGAGATGGCGAAGCTGGTCTTTTCGTTGAAGTTCGGCTCGCGCCTGAGCAGCTCCCTGCCGGAGATGAGGCGGGTGTCCGAGATGCCGTCGTGGTATTTGCGCCACATGCAGTAGCACCACACGGCCGGGCGCAGCCAGCCATGCTGGAAGCAGACGTACTGCCCCACGCGGGAAAACGGCACGTCGAGCTCCCTGCAGACCTGATCGAACATGGCGTTGCCGCGCCGGATGTATTTGTGCTTGACGCTGCCGCGGCCGAGGTCGATGCCCGGATGCACCTCGCCGTCGTTGCGCCCGGAGGCGCCGAGCGCGAGGTCACACTCCTTGTCGACGACCAGGATGTCAAGCTGCTTGCGCGCAAGCTCGCGCGCGATGGACACACCCGAGATGCCGCCGCCGATGATGAGCACGTCGGGCGTCTGCCCGTCGAGCGCGTCGTCGCGCAGCGCGGGCACGCGCATGGGCGCATCCTTGCCGCCTGTGAACGTGATGTCGTTGACGACATGGCACGTGGAATATTTCGTTGCGGCCATCTGGCCGGCACGCACAACGTCGTCCCAGCGGTCAAGCATGCCGCGCAGGACGATGCAGTTGTCCTCCAGCGCCGCTGTGACGCGGCCGCCGAAGGCTTTGCGCAGTTTTCGGTTCAAAACGGAGATCCGCATAACAGAGGTGCCTCCCAAACGGTAAGTCGGTCGGCCGACCGACTGAATAGGTCAAATATACCCTTTTTCCGGTGCAAAGTCAAGAACGGGGTCTGCGGCAAATCTGCCGAAATTTTTTTGTCATACTAGACAAAACGACCAAAATCGCGTACAATCAAATGCGTATGATTACACAAAAGCAGAAAAGAGGGACACGAAATGGCCGCTCCGCGCAATGACAATGTCAAAGAAAAGATCCTCGACGCCGCGACTGGCCTGCTCAATACACAGACGTTTGCCGACATCTCGCTGGCAGAGATCGCGGCGGCGGCGGGTGTGTCCAAGGGGACGCTGTACTACCATTATAAGAACAAGACGGACATTCTCTTCGGCATCACCAACCGGTATCTCGACCGCCAGTGGGACGATCTGATCGCGTGGACGGAGAACAAGGACAAGGACACGTCCGTGCACCGTCTGGTCAAGTACGTGGTCGAGCGCAACACCGCCTCCGCCGGAATGCGCCTGCACCTGATCCACGCCGCCATGCTCGGCGACGAGGCGCTGCGCGCCAAGCTCATCGAGCGCTATGCCGCCTTCGAGCGGCTCATCGCCGAGAAGATCGCCGAGCGCACCGACGCCGTTTCCGCCGATTACCTGACGCAGCTGATCCTGCTCGCGTCCGACGGGATGATCGTGCAGGAGGCGCTGCGCAACGATAACTTTGACGCGGCCGCCTTCGTGCGCCAGAGCGAGGCATATCTGCGCGTGCTGCGTCCCGCGGGGCGCGACTGAGCGGCTGCGCACGGTGCACGCAGATTGTATCGGAAGTCACTCTCTTGTCCGGATTTGTGAAAGAATTAGCGTGTAGCGGTTGACACCGGATGGAACACATGGTAGTATTTTTGTAATAACCGTGGGGTGGAGCGGTTATCCTGTTTTACCGGCGGCAGCGTGTGCCGCAACCGCTTTTTTTGTATGTCGAAGGCAGCGGAATGCATCCGCATTCCGTCGTCTTTTTACATAGCTGCAATGGGAATTATTTTGAAAGAAGGGACAATATGAAAGACCTGAAACATCTGATTTTCTTCGAAAATCTCCTGCAGGATGCGCAGAACGAGCTCGTCACGCAGGCGGTCAATGACGGGAAAATCGCCCTCGGGTACAACTGCTATTACATCCCCGAGGTTCTGCTCAACCTGCCGGGCTGCTTCTCGAGCCGCCTGCGCGCGCCGCGCTGCGAGTCTACCGACGTTGCGACCTACTACATGACCAGCCGTGTCTGCCCGTATGTCCGCTCCATCCTCGAGCGTGCCATTGAGGGCGGCTACAACTACCTCAACGCGCTCTTCGGCGCCGAGTGCTGCGCGTCCATGGAGCGTATGGAAGAGCATTTCTTCCTCATCAATCCCGTGAAGAACGAGCGCTTCTTCGTCACGCAGATCGATCCCCCGCTCAAGGGCGATAAGACCAGCTATGACTACTACAAGGGCCAGCTCAAGCTCAAGGTCGTCGACCAGCTCGCCGAGCGCTACGGCGTGGACACCTCCGATGCCGCCATGCGCGCGACCATCGAGAAGTTCAACGAGCTGTGCGACGTCATCACCGAGATCGGCAACTTCCGCAAGCTGCCCAACCCGCCCATTACCGGCTATGAGTTCCATGTCATCCAGCTCGTGAGCCAGGTCTGCCCGCATGACCTGATCCTCCCCTACCTGAAGGAGACGCTTGCCGAGATCAAAAAGCGCAAGCCCGAGCCGGAGTTCCCGTTCCGTGCGCGCATCGTGGTCGCCGGCTCCGAGATCGACGATCCCGAGTTCACGAAGCTCCTCGAGGGCTGCGGCGCGATGGTCGTGGCCGACCGCTACTGCTTCGGCAGCTTCCCGAGCCGCGAGCGCATCGAGATCCGCGACGGCGAGACCGCGTTCGACGCCATCGTCCGCCACTACCTGCACTGGAACCAGTGCGCCCGCTTCATGGAGGGTGCGAAGATCGACCAGCGCCATGCTGAGGTCAAGCGCCTTGTCGACGAGTTCCATGCTGACGGCGTGATCTACGAGAACATGAAGTTCTGCGAGTTCTGGAGCTATGAGAAGGTGCTCGCCTCCCATATCCTGACCGAGGAGATGGGCGTGCCGTGCTGCACGATCGAGAAGGAATACGCGCTCGGCTCCGTCGGCCAGCTCCGTACCCGTTTCCAGGCCTTCGTTGAGAGCCTGGAAATCAAGAAAATCAATTCTTGAACAGGAGGGGAATGAAAACTATGAATTGCCCTGTTACGAAATTTATTGACTCCAAGATGCAGAGATTCGACCCCCTCTGGCAGGCTCAGAACGGTGTCGGCGGTCTCCGCAGCCGTTACTATGATAAGACCGGCGTCGCCAAGTACCGCGAGTGGCGCGGTCTGCACGACACCATGGTCGACTACCGCGCATGGCTCAAAAACGTCATGTCCATGGCTGCCATGGTCGCCTCCGCGCCGATCCCGTGCCTGAAGGGCTTCTGGGAATACCGCTGGATGGGCTCCTACCTCGGCACGTTCATGTTCATCGACCGTCTGTTTGAGGGCTACCGCGGCCCCGAGCTCGTGATCGCGCACATGAATATGCATGCCATCGTGCAGAGCCTGACCAAGAAGATCGCCCTTGTGCTGTCTCACGACCTGCGCATCGGCGGCAAGGACAGCGATAAGATCATCCCTGTGGACGAGGTCATGCCGCCGCTGTTCCTGACCGGCTTCAAAGACCTGATCCCCATCCCGCTGCAGACGCTGCCGGAGTTCATCATCTGCGATGTTGACCAGCAGCTCGAGCCGTACTACATCGACGTAGCCGAGTCCTTCGGTCTGCCGGCAGACGTCTGCTCCCGCTGCGCGGCGGAGACCGGCGTTGCCCTCAACGACGACTTCCCGCTCTTCGGCAAGGCCATGATCTCCACGAACATGCCCTGCAACGCCTCCGAGGCGACCTCCATGTTCCAGCGCCGCCGCATCGGCCTGCCTGACTTCCAGGCGACCATGGCGATGATTCACAACGAGCCGGCTGCCCACCCGTACTCCGCGCAGGTCCTGCGCGACTGCATCGAATTCGTCGAAAAGGAATACGGCGTTGAGTATGACTGGAACGCCCTGTTCAAGCGCGCCAAGCACATGAACGAGCAGAACCGTCTCGAGCTCGAGAAGTGGGATTACTTCAAGACTCCCTACTGCCCGCTGACCGGCATCAGCGAGACCCTGTACCGTCTGTATGCCTGGGCCTCCGCCAACGGCCAGGAGGACTACTTCACCAAGAACGACCGCAAGGTCATGAAGATCCTGCGCAAGTGCTACAAGAATAAGTACGTCCCGTACGGCGGCACCACGCGTCACCGTGCGTTCCTGTGGGGACCGTCCGCCGTGTACTACACCGACTTCCCGACCTGGACGCAGAACTGCTGGGGCATCAACATCGTCCTGAACATGGACTCCACCATGGGTCACAACATGATCAGCACTACCGACCCCGATCAGGCGCTCATGGATCTGGCGCTGTTCAGCGAAAAGGGCGTTATGCGTCACATGGCCGTCGGCGGCTGGGACAACGTCAACTCCGTCTGGGAGTGGGCCAAGAACTTCAACTGCGACATGGTCCTCATGAACGACAACATCGCCTGCAAGGGTATGCTCGGCGTGCACGCCATGATGGAGGAGCAGGCGCGCGACCTTGGCTTCCACTTCATCTTCATCGAGCACGACCTCGAGGACTGCCGCACCGTGCCGCGCCGCGATATGCGTAAGTGCGTCAACGAGTATATGTCCATCGTGCTCAACGAGCAGCCGCTCGACCCGACGCTGGTCGACTTCGACGATTCCGCGGCGTACTAAGAAAGGCAGGTACCGACTATGAATATGAAACTCGCTGCAAAGATCATGGGCAAGGTCGGCCTTGTCGGCTTTATCGGCTTCGTTGCGACCTTCTCGATCTATATGTTCAACCTCGAGAACAAGCTCATCTACTATGTGCTGCGTCCGCTCCTGAACAAGCACTATGATTCTCAGGTGCGCGATAAGCGCATCGTCTGAGCGCCCGCAGAGCAACCACAAATCAGCAAACCCCGCTGCTTCAGCAGCGGGGTTTTTGTGACAGTCAAAAAAGTATTACTTTTTTGACAAAGGGGTTTGCGGCCTGACTGCATCGCACTCGCTGTCCGCGGAGACGGACAGCTCGCACGTTTGCAGGCCGAGAAGTATTTTCTTCGCCGCACATGTCGCCGAAGAAAATGATTGGACTTTCTTTCGCCGCTCCGGCGGCGAAACTCTACGAGGTTTTTGGACAAGCTGCACCCCCCCGCTGCTTCGGCAGCGGGGTTTTGTGACGTTACGGAGTTTTTCGGTCGTCCGGCTGCGGAGGCTCGACCGCGGGTACGGGCGGAGACGAGGCTTTATGACGTCACAAATGCCGCGGAGCGCGAAAAAGCCCGCGTGCATTGCACGCGGGCTGATTTCGCAAGAACGCAGATCCGATCTTACTTGATGCCGTACTTCTTGTTGAACTTATCCACACGGCCGCTGGTGTCAACGAGCTTCTGCTTGCCGGTGTAGAAGGGGTGGCACTTGGAGCAGATCTCGATGGAGATGTTCTGCTTCGTGGAGCGGGTCTCGTACACGGCGCCGCAAGCGCAGCGGATCGTGGTCGGCTGGTAATTCGGATGGATACCGTCTTTCATAGTCATTCACCTCATAATAAGCTGTCTTGAGCACGGGCTGGTCCATGGTTACAAGACGCAACCTGAATTGTAGCATGCGGGTGACAAAAAAGCAAGCGTTTTTGTAATTTTTTTATGCGTCCGATTCGGGGACGTCGGCGCTGCAGCCGCAGTGCAGAAAATACAGCGTCCTCCGGCAGACGGGGCGGCCGGTGATGCGCGCCATTGCCCCGGCATAAGCGCGCAGCTGCGCGGCATAGTACGCCGTGCGCTCCGGCACGGCATCGGGGCGGATGCGGTCGGTCTTGTAGTCCACGATGACAAGACCGTCCGGTGTCTCGAACCACGCGTCCACCACGCCCTGCAGCAGCACCTGCTCCTCACCCGCGCCGGGGAAGAACGTCTCCGCCGGGCACAGGAGCGAGAAGCGAAACTCCCGCCGTAGCGTGCCCGCGGCCTCTGCCGCCGCAAGCGCCGCGCCGAGCGGTGTGCGCATCAGCTGCAGGAGCGAGGCCGTGTTCACCGCCTGTGCCTCGCGCGCCGTGAGCAGACCGCGCGCAGCGAGCGCCTGCACCTGTGCGCGGATGCCCTCCGGCGTGCGCGCGTCGGCAAAGCGCAGATATTGCAGCGTGCGGTGCGTGGCCGTGCCGCGCTCGGCCGCGGTGAGCTTGCGCTCCCGCGCCGAAAAATCCGGCCGGCGGAAGGTCTGCGTGCGCGGCGCGCCTTTGAGCAGCGGCGCACCGGCGTCCTCGGGCGGCGCGGTCTCCGGTTCGAGCCGCTTGAGCTCCGTCGCCGTCACCTTCGACGGCAGGTCGATGGCCTGCGCGTGCGCATAGCGGAACGTGAGTGTGCGCTCGAGCTGCGCCAGCAGGGCGGGGTCTGGCTCCGGCAGCGCGGGTTCGGCTTCCGCCTCCGCACTGCCGGCCGCGGTGTCCGCCGTCAGATAGACGTAGTTCCGGCGCAGATAGCGCTCATCCCGGTCGAGCAGCGCGCTCTGCAGCAGCCAGTGCAGCGGGCTCTGCGCAGCGCGCAGCAGCTCCGGCGCGAGGGGCACGGTGGCCGTGGCGGTCAGGGTGCTGACGGTCTTGTCGATGTCGCGCACGGTGCCCGTGATGACGAGCCGCTCCTTTGCGCGCGTCATGGCCACGTACAGCAGGCGCATCTCCTCCGAGAGCGTCTCGGTCAGCAGCTGCGCCGCGATCGCCTGCCGCGCGATGGTCGGGTATTCCACGCCGTGCTCGAGATCCGTGCACTTCGGCCCGAGACCGAGCACCGGGTGCACGAGCACGCTCGCGCGCGTGTCGGACTTGTTGAACAGGCGCGCCGTGTCGCACAAGAACACGAACGGGAACTCCAGCCCCTTGGATTTGTGGATGCTCAGGATGCGCACGCTGCGGCTCTCGCCGCCGGGGACGGCGGGTTCTTCACCCTCGGTCTCCTGCCGCTGCATCCAGAGCAGGAAGCGGTGCAGCCCGCGCGCGCCCGTCTGTTCAAACTGCTGCGCAAGATCGAGCAGTAGCAGCACATTGCGCCGCCGCAGTTCGCCGTCCGGCATCGCGCTCGTGAGCGCCATGACGGCGCGGTCGTCCACGACGTGCCACAAAAATTCGCTCAGCGGCAGCTCGATCGACAGCGCGCGGTAGCGCGCGAGCACGTCGAGAAAGTCCCGGCAGTCGTCGCGCGTCTCTGCGGCGAGCGTGACCGCGGTGTAAAAATCATGCTCGCGGTCGCACGTGCGCACGGCGGCCAGATCGTCCGCCGTCAGGCCGAACAGCGGCGAGCGCAGCGCCGCGATGAGCGGCACGTCCTGGTGCGGATTGTCCACCACCGCCAGCAGCGAGCGCAGCACCGACACCTCCTCGGATGTGTAGAACCCGCCGCTCGTCTCCGCCGACACGGGGATGCCGTGCGCCTCGAGCGCGGCGCGGTACACGGGGCCGACGCTGTTGGCGCTGCGCAGCAGGATGACCGCGTCGCCATAGTGCGCGGGGCGCTCGGCGCCGTTTTCCCACACGGATGCGCCGTCGTCGATGAGCGCCCGGATGCGCTGCGCGACATAGTCTGCCTCCAGCGCGGCCTTTTCCGGCGTGGGCGCATCGTCGTCCGCGTCCGGCAGCTCGAGCACGGCAAGCTCCGGCAGCGCATCGTCGCCGGGGTAGCTTGCTCCGGCGCGCAGGCGGGCCGCGTCGTCATAGTCCAGCTCGCCGAGCGCGCGCGACATGATGTTGGAAAAGACGTGGTTGGCCGCTTCCAGCACCGCGCGGCGGGAGCGGAAATTCTCCCGCAGGAGGATGCGCCGCGGCGCACCGGGCGCGGCCTCGCGGAAATCCGCAAAGCGCGCGTATTTGTCGAGGAAGATCGTGGGATCGGCGAGGCGGAAGCGGTAGATCGACTGCTTGACGTCGCCGACGAAAAAGAGGTTGCTGCCCTCGCGCGACACGGCGCGGAAAATGAGATCCTGCACCTCCGACACGTCCTGATATTCATCGACCATGATCTCGGTATACCGCCCCGAGAGCTGGCGCGCAAGCTCCGTCGGTGCGCCGTCCTCGTCCGTGAGCAGCTGCGCCGTCATGTGCTCGAGGTCGGAGAAGTCCACGAGGCTGCGCCGCCGCTTTTCGGCGGCGTAGGCCGCGCCGAAGTCGAGCGTCAGCGCCAGCAGCGCCTGCATGGCCGGGGCCGTCGTTTGCAGGTCGGCAAGCGCCTGCGCGGAGGGGATGTTGATCTGCTTTTGCAGCGTCTGGATGGCTTTTTTCGCCGCGTCGCGCTGCGCCTTGACACGGTCGCGCACATCCGGATCGGGCGGCTTGCGCGTGCTGCCGAGGCGCGGGAACGGCACGTCCTGCAGCGCTGCCACGGCAGCGTCCCAGCTTTGATCACAGGCGCGCACGACGGCGCGCAGTCCGTCTGCCGTCTCTGCAAAGCTCGTGGCGTAAATGGCGCTGAGCCATGCCATGTCGTCCGCCGCCATGATGTCGAGCTGCGCCTCAAGCACGCCGCACCAGTGCTCCGCACTCTCCTGCATGCGTGCCAGCAGCGACCGACCCCACGGCGTGGCGCCGGCGTCTGTCACGCCGTCGAGCGCGAGCAGGTCCACCTGCTGTGCGGCCCATTGCTCGGGCCGGGCATGGCACTGCATCTTGTCATAGAGCGTGAGCACCAGCTCGCCCAGACGCGCATCGTCGCGCCCGCCGCCGACGGTGTCGGCCAGCAGCCGAAAGCCGGCGTCGGCATCCATGCGGGCGTAGGCGCGCTCGAGCGTGTGCTCCAGCGCCGTTGTGCGCAGGGCGATGCAGCGTTCGGTATCGGCGACCTGAAAGTCCGGCGCGAGCGCAAGCGCCGCGCAGTTGGCGCGCAGGAAGTCTGCGCAGAAGCTGTGGATCGTGCCGATCTCGGCGCGGGCACACAGCGCGGCCTGCCGCCGCAGACGGCGGTTTTCGGGGTCAGAGGCAATGCGCGCATAGATCCCGTCGAGGATGCGGCTGCGCAGCTCGGCCGCGGCCGCGCGCGTGTAGGTGATGACGAGGAAGCGGTCGATGTCGACCGGATTTTCCGCGTCCGTGAGGTAGGCCATGAGGCGCTCGGTGAGCACGCGGGTCTTGCCGCTGCCCGCTGCCGCGGACACGAGCACGGTGCTGCCTCGTGTGTCGATCGCAGCGCGCTGTTCGGGTGTGAAGTTCAGTTCAGCCATGCATCTCGCCTCCTTTCAGGCTGCTCCAGATCTTGTCGGCGGGCAGCTTTGTCAGCACGCGGTGGCAGTCGCCCTCCACGCCGGGCGTAAAGTGGCAGACGCTCAGATAGTCGCAGTGCGTGCAGGCGGTGTCCTGTCCGGAGCGGAAATAGGGGTCTGCCGTGATGCTGCCGTCGCGCAGCTCGTGCGCCAGGTCGAGCAGCGTCGTCTCGATGTGCCGCGCGAGCAGGCCGAGCTGCTCCGCGCTTGCAAGGGTGTCCGCCTTGCGCCGGGACGAGAGGGGCAGGTACTGCGGCGTGTCGCTGTGCTCCATCGCGTGCAGCACGGCCTCGTCATCGAGCAGCAGACCGGAGCGGCGCACGGCGCCGGCGCGCTCTTTTGCCGCCTCCTCCGGTGAGAGCCGGCGGTCGGCCGGGATGAGCACATCGCGCGCCGGGACGTAGAGCACGCCCGCCGGCACGATCTCGTGACCGTAGCGCGCGGGGCCGGAGCGCTCGAGCGCGAAGAGGTACAGCAGCATCTGCAGCCCCATGCCGTACCACACGTCCGAGAGCGAGAACGCCTTGCGTCCGGTCTTGTAGTCGACCACGCGCAGGTAGAGCTTGCCGTCGTGTAGCCAGCCGTCCACGCGGTCGGCCACGCCGCTCATGTTGAGCGTCACCGCACCGTCCGAGAGCGTGATCGGCGCGATCTGCTCGGGGTCTGCGAAGTTGAGCTCAAAATCCAGCGGCACGAAATCGCCCGCGCGCAGCTCGTGCGCCATGTCGGTCACCACCTGCCGCACCTGCCGGCACAGGCGGCGGAAGAGGTAGATGAAGCGTGCGGATTTTTCCTGAAAATCGTTGAGCTCGTCGTGAATGTAGCGCTGCGTCCAGTGGTCGGTGAAGCGCCCGAGCTCCTCGTCGGTCACGACGGCGAAGCCGCCGGCGGCCGTCGCGTCCTGCGCCGTGTGCTGCAGGACATAGTGGAAGAACGTTCCGATCTCCGGCGGGCTGAACGCGGCCGGGCGGCGGGGCTTTGCCTTGAGCCCGTATTGCAGGAAATAGGCATAGCGGCAGGCGCTGAAGCGCTCGGCCTTCGATGCCGAGAGATACAGCCGCTGACCGTAGAGCGCGCGCACGCGCTCGGGCGAGAGCTTGCCGCGGGCGGTGTGCGCCGCGCGTGTGAGCGCTGCGAGCGCGGCGGGGTCGTGCTGCGCAAACCATGCGCGCGCGGCGTTGGCATTGGCGTCCGTCGCGCCGCGCAGCGTGCGCGCAGCCAGCTCCAGCGCCGGTGCGGGGGCGAGCAGCCGCTGCGCATCGGGGTCAACGGGCTGCGGCAGCGTGCCGAACAGCTGCTCGATGCGCGTGACGAGAAAGGCAGCGCGCGTGGGCGTGCCGCTGCCGTCAAAGAGCGGGTAGGTCACCGTGAGCGTCTCGGACGGGAGCGTCACACACTGGTAGATGAGGTTATACTCGCGCCAGAGCACATCGTCCGTGCCGCCGCCGATGTCGAGCTCCAGCTCCAGCAACTCGCGCCGCTCCTCGGGCGAGAACACGCCGTCCGGCTCACCGGCGCGCGGCAGCCGGTCGTCCGACGCGCCGAGCACGATCAGATGCCGGATGCCGCGCCGGCGCATCCGGTCGAGGTCGCCGGCGGTCACGCGGTCGAGCGCGACGGGGATCGTGCCGATGTCGTAGCACGAGAGCATCCGCAAAAACAGCGTCGCGAACGTGTCGGCGTCCATCTGCGTGCCGCCGAGGATGGCGGCAAACTGCTCGAGCGCGCCGACCGTCAACTCCCAGAGCTGCGCATATTCGGCCGCGAGCGCGCCGCGCCCCTCGCGGCGCAGATCCTCGGCGAGCGTGTCGAGCCGCTGCGCCAGGTGCAGCCGCTCGAGAAAATCCGCCAGCGCCATGGCCTGCGCCTCGGCGGTGGCGGCGGCGTGGCTCTCCGCCCCAAGCAGCCGCAGCGGGTCTGCGGCCCTGCGGCGCAGGTCGTTGATCTCGGCAAGGCGGGCGGCGGTCTCGTCCGTGTCCGGTGCGCCGTAGCCGTCGGGATGCTGCCGCCATGGTTCGGGGCGCGTCCACGCACCGCCGCGCAGCGACCAGAGCAGGACGTAGTTTTCGAGCGTGTCCGTCTCCTCGGGCGTGAGCCCGGCGAGCCCCGTGCGCAGGTAGGCGGACATATCCTCGGCGTCCCAGCCGCCGGTCACGATGTCGTATGCCGCGCGGATGAGCGCCACGAGCGGCTTTTGCAGCAGGTCGGTGCGGCGGGCAAAATAGAGCGGCACGCCGTAGTAGGCACACATACGCTCGAGCGCGGGTGCGTAGTCGGAAAAGCCGCGCGCGGCGATGGCGATGTCGCGCCAGCGGCAGCCCGATTGCACGAGCTGCAGCGCGCGGGAGGCCGCCCATGCGCACTCGGCCGTGAGATCGTCCGCCGTGCGCACGCTGATCGTGTGCGCGGGGTCGTCAAAGTGCGCGGAGGTGTAGGAAAACAGCTGCTGCTCGAGCACGCGCAGCGGCGTGTCGGCGGCGCGGGCAGGGCAGGCCTCAACGGTGGTCTGCACGCCGCAGTCATCCGCCATGTCCAGCAGCACGCGCGCCGTGTGCCGCGCCGTGCCGAAGATCTCGTTGCCGTCCGCGAGTGCGTCGAGCGTGAGGCAGACCGTCACATCCGCGCCCGCCGTCAGCAGCGCGCGCACGACGGCCAGCTCCTGCCGCGTGTAGTCGGTGAAGCCGTCGAGATAAAACTGCCCCGTGCGCCCGAGCGTGCTCTCGGGGATGCGCTCGGCCAGGTGCGTCAGGCGGTCGGTGGGGTCTGCGTGCCCCTGCGCGGTCACGGCGTCATATGCCGCGAGCACGAGCGCGAGATCGTGCAGCTTGTCGCCTAGATAGCCGGGGCAGCGCGCGGCGGTCTGCTCGAGCGCGTCGGGCGTGACGCACGCGGTCTTGAGCTCGTCGACCGCGCCGAGCAGCGTCTGCTGCATCTGCGCCCGGCGGGCAGCCGCACCGAACAGCCGCAGCCGCGGCGCGACCTGATCGAGCGCCAGCGCCATGCACAGCAGCCGTCCGCCCTGATCGAGCAGCGGCGCGTCACCCGCGCCGGTCTCCGCCGCGACGC
>ERZ773260.2741-NODE-2741-length-18558-cov-4.606118_pt1 | contig 18558 bp, 19 predicted proteins | sample MGYA00511387_ERZ773260 | MGnify/ENA primary metagenome ERZ773260 (study PRJEB29015, sample SAMEA2737745) | human gut metagenome | biome: human gut; feature: human-associated habitat; material: faeces | place: China | collected 2012 ... | reverse complement strand
TGACGAAAAATCTGACTGCGCAATCGCACGACAATAATTATGCGGTATTGCCTTATAAAGAAAAGGAAAACCAATGCCCGAAATCAGACTGCTTGATAAAAGCGTAGCGGAGCTTATTGCGGCAGGCGAGGTCATAGAACGCCCGTCCTCCGTAATAAAGGAGCTTGTGGAAAATTCAATAGACGCAGGCGCACGGCATATCACCGTTGAGATAAAGCACGGCGGTATCAGCTATATGCGTATAACGGACGACGGTTGCGGCATAGCTTACGCTCAGATGCCGACAGCTTTTCTCCGTCACGCCACAAGCAAGATACGCACAGGCGACGACCTTACGGGCATTATGACGATGGGCTTCAGAGGAGAAGCGTTAGCGTCCGTTGCGGCGGTCGCAAAGATAGAGATGATGTCACGGCAGGACGGCGATGAACTCGGCGGACGTTACATTATCGAAGGCGGCGAGGAAAAGGAGCACGAATCCTGCGGCTGTCCCGTCGGCACGACTATCGTGATAAAGGAGCTTTTCTACAACACTCCCGCACGACTTAAATTCCTCAAAAAAGACATATCCGAGGGCAATTTCATAGCGGCGACGGTCGACAGACTTGCTCTTTCCCACCCCGATATTTCCTTCAGATTCATAAGAGATAACAAAAGCGTCAGAATGACATCGGGCGACGGTTCGCTCTTATCTGCGGCAAAGGCGGTATTTGGCAGACAGTTTGCCGACAGCCTTATTCCCGTTGACTTTTCGCTTAACGGCATAGATGTAAGCGGTTATGTTTCATCTCCGCTTTTCTGCCGCAACAGCAGAAGTATGCAGACATTTTTCGTGAACACAAGATATATAAAAAGCACCACCTGTATGGCGGCGCTTGAGGAGGCATACCGTAACAGTATGATGGTCGGAAAATTCCCTGCCTGCATACTGAACATATCGCTTTCTCCCGAAACTGTCGATGTAAACGTACACCCCGCAAAGACCGAGATACGCTTCGCTTATGAAAAGCCTGTGTTCGATGCCGTGTATTTTGCGGTAAAGAACGCACTGGTGAACGCCGCAGATGATAAACGGCAGATAGAGCTTGAAAAACCGAAGAAATACGATAACGCAGACGATTATTTCAGGCACAACCCCGAAATAATAAAGCGTGAACAGCAGACACTCGCACATATCCCCGTAACGCTTCCGCTTTTGTCTGAGGAACGTCCGGTCGTTGATATAAAGCCCGAAGAACCGTCCGAAACGGTAAAGGCCGAAAAAATATACGGCGACAGCACAATAAAGCCCGTTTCACTGCACAGCACACGCTCGGACTACAGCGCAAAGCCCGAAGAAAACACAGGTGAAGCTATTGACGAAATACCTTTGCCAAAAGAGCCGCACATCCCGTCATATAAGGCGGTAAGCAGCAGTGTTGTTGTCACCGTTGACGATGATACGGACGATATTCCCGTAACAGTACCGCAAACTGACGAAGGCTTCAGATTTATAAACGCAAAGCCGGTAACGGTTGAAAGGATAGACGAGCCGAAGCCCGAAAAAACAAGTGTTCGTGTTATCGGAGAATTTTTAAAGACCTATATACTGTGCGAGGCGGGCGAGGAGCTTATAATAATCGACAAGCACGCCGCCCACGAGCGTATCAGGTTTGAGAAGCTGAAAGAGGAGTTTGTGACCACCTCACAGCTTCTTATCGACAAAACCGAGCTTAAGCTGTCGCCCGAAGAATACGAGGCACTGCACGAGTATTACGAATATGTGGAGCAAAGCGGTATAGAGCTTGTTTTCTGCGATGACAGCACAGTGCAGATAACCGCAATGCCGTCCGTAGTGAAATGCTCGCCGCAGGAAATAGTAGCCGATGTCGCACAAAGACTTATGAATACCGCCACCGACCAGAAAGGCGCTCTCTTTGACGATATGCTTCATACGATGGCTTGCAAGTCGGCAATAAAGGCGCACGATGATACGGATATTCTCGAATTGCAGGCGCTTGCCGACAGAGTGATGAATGACAGGACAATACGCTTCTGCCCGCACGGCAGGCCGGTTATGACCTCGCTTTCAAAATACAGGATAGAACGCTTCTTCAACAGGAGTTGAGTTATGGATAAACAGTTTATCGTAGTAGTTTGCGGACCTACAGCATCGGGCAAGACCGCTCTTTCGGTCGAGCTTGCAAAAAGGCTTTCGGGCGAGATAATCTCAGCCGATTCAATGCAGATATACAGAGGTATGAACGTAGCCACCGCAAAGCCCACAGAGGAGGAAAAGCAGGGCATACCGCATTACCTTATGGATTTTCTCGACCCTCACGACAGCTTTTCGGTAGCCGACTATGTTAAGGCGGCACACGGTATTATCGCAGATATAGCGGCAAGAGGAAAGCTCCCGATAATAACCGGCGGCACAGGACTTTATATAAGCTCTCTTATCGACAATCTCAGCTTTGAGGAAACCGAGTGCGACTACGCATACCGTGACGAACTGCGTAAGCTGGCGCAGGAAAAGGGCAACGGCTTTCTGCTCGGAATGCTCCGTGAAATTGATCCCGAAACGGCGGAAAAGCTTCACGAGAACAATCTAAACAGGATAATAAGAGCGCTTGAGGTCTACAAGACTACGGGAAAGACAATGAGCGAGCAACAGCGCCTTTCAAGGCTTGCCCCTTCGCCGTATGAGCCGTGTATGATACAGCTTGACTATGACAGGGAAACGCTGTACGACCGCATAAACAGGCGTGTTGACATAATGCTTGCAGAAGGACTTGTCGAGGAGGCAAGGCAGTTTATTGATATTGACGATTATCCTACGGCGGCGCAGGCGATAGGTTATAAGGAGCTTATGCCGTATCTCAAGGGCGAAAGTGAGCTTACACCCTGCGTAGAGCGGCTGAAGCAGGAAACCAGAAAATACGCAAAGCGTCAGCTTACATGGTTCCGCCGTGACGAAAGAATCCATTATATCAAGGCTGACGGAGGAAAGAACTTTTCGCAGATTGTTGACGAGGCAATAGATTATATCGGCAGTGTAAGAAGCAAAAGCAAGTGAAATTCTCACTTGTCGAAAAAATCTCCCCAAACTGTCACAAAGCTATGGAATTTTCAATCAATATGTGTTACAATATAAGTTAAGCTATCTGTAGCTGTGATTTATCACAAAAACAGTTATGATTTTATTTTATTTTATGTTCCGCAAAAAAGCGGAGAAAAGAAAGGACGTAATCAAAATGGCAAAGGAACTCAATTTACAGGACGTATTTTTAAATCAGGCGAGAAAAGAGAAGATACCTGTAACTATCTACATCACAAACGGCTTTCAGTTCAAGGGACTTGTAAGAGGCTTTGATAATTACACTGTCATCCTTGATACAGACGGAAAGCAGAATCTGATATACAAGCACGCTATCTCGACAATAACACCTCTCAGAGCTGTATCTATCCTTGACGCATTCGACAGGACCGACAGCGAAGACGTAAAAGAATAAGGATATATGGACAGGACGATAACAACCAAGCTCGTAACTGCGGTTCTTGCCATATTCCTGCTCCTGACCATTGCAGGCCAGCTTTTTGCGGGAAGCGAGCACTCTTATAAAACAGAGGTGGCGCTGAAGTACGATTCTCAGGATACTATCGAGTTTTACGGCGTGTTTGCACGAAACGAGCATACCGTCAGCCGTAAGATAAACGGCACGATACAGTATGAGCACGAGGACGGCTCAAAGGTCGGCAAGAACAGCGTTATAGCCAATGCTTACGGCTCGGCGGCCGATATATCGCTTACTGCGGATATAAATAAGCTGAAAACGAGGATTGATACGCTGACGGACGCACAGAGCCTTGTCGGTACCGATAATTCTCAGATAGAGGCTTTTGACAAGCTGATAACCGAAAAGCACAGCAAGCTGATAACAGCTATAAACAGCGGTGATTATACCGCCGTTTCACAGCTTAAATACGAAATGCTCAATCTGCAGAGCAAGCGTGATATGGTCAAGGGCAAGGTGAATGATTATTCATCGGTGATTTCATCGCTCAACTCAAAGATAAAGACGCTTGAGGGCAGGATTTCGGCTTCGCCCGTTCAGGTCACGGCTGATGAAACAGGCTATTTCGTAAGCAGCATCGACGGGTACGAGAGCAAGATAACATACGATAACATCGACAGTATAACGCCTGCTGAAATTTCCGAAACGGTAAAGACGCCTGAGCTTACAACAGCTTCCGGCGACATTATCGGCAAGATGATAGACGATTATAAGTGGAAGCTGGCGGCGACCTTTACAGAAGGTCAGGCGGCTGTCCTTACGGAAAATACAAAGGTACGGCTGATTCTCGGCACAGACCAGACGGAGATAACCGCAAAGGTCGAAAATGTCGAAAAGTATGACAACGATTATGTTGCGATATTCTCTGCAGATGATCTGAATTCGGTTATCGCCTCGTCAAGAGTCGGCAGGTTCAAGCTGCTTGTAGACAGCTATAACGGCATACGCATAGCTTCGTCCGCTATCCATTTTGACAAGGAAAACAACATCGGAGTCTATGTGAAAAAAGGCTCTCAGGCTTACTTCGTACAGGTAGACCGCATATATTCAAGCGAGGATTATGTCATTGTCCGTGATACTTCGGGACAATCGGGCTATCTGTCGCTTTACGATGATGTTATAGTTGAAGGGAAGGATCTTTATGACGGAAAGAATCTCTAGATCCGCCGAAGAAACAACGCTTGAGGATATAAAGCTGAATTTTACGGCTATAAAACAGAATATAGCCGAAGCTATGGATAAAGCAGGACGCTGTGATACGGTTCGTATTATGGCTGTCACAAAAACAGTACCCTGCGAAAAGATAAACTATGCCGAAAGTCTTGGCATAGACCTGCTGGGTGAAAACAGAGTACAGGAATTTCTCGGAAAATACGAAAATTATTCGGAAAAATCCGAAATTCACTTCATCGGGGGCTTGCAAAAAAACAAAGTAAAGTATATAATTGATAAGGTGAGTATGATACATTCGGTCGACAGTGTCGAGCTTGCGGCTGAGATAGACCGCAGAGCAGGAAGTCACGGGCTTGTAAAGGACATACTCCTTGAGATCAATATAGGCGGCGAGGAGTCAAAGGGCGGTATTGCACCGTCTGAGCTTATCGAAACGGCAAAAGCTGTATCCGGGCTTGAAAACGTCAGGATAAGAGGGCTTATGACCATCCCGCCGGTGAATTGCGATGAAAAGTATTTTGCGTCAATGCAGGAGCTTTTTGAAAATTCAAAGCAGAAATATTCTTTCCTGTCCGGCATGGATACGCTGTCAATGGGTATGTCGGGCGATTATGCAACAGCCGTAAAGTACGGCTCAACGTTAGTCAGGATAGGCAGCGGTCTTTTCGGCTACAGAAATTATTCGAAAATATAAAAACGGAGGAACAAACAATGAGCGCATTAGAAGGACTTAAAAATTCAATCAGAAGATGGGGCGGATCAGATGACGATGAGAGCTACTCAAACGAGCTTGAATCCGCAAAGGAAGAACCTGTGCAGGAGGCTCCTTCACGCAGCTCGTCACAGGCTTCAAACGCAAATAAGATATACACTTATAATGCAAGCACAACTCTGCACCTTGTTGTAAACAGACCCAAGAAGCTGTCCGATACAGCCGAGATAGCAGAGCTTTACAAGAACAAGACAACGGTTATCCTTATGCTCAACAACACAAATAAGGATATAGCTACCCGTATCATCGACTTCTTAGGCGGTGTAAGCTACATAACGGGCGGCGAGATAAAGAGAATCGCAGATACAACATACGTTCTCGCACCTTATAACGTTGATATTTCAGGCGAATTCATAGACGAAATCAGCAGCATTTCGGGCGAGGATATTTTCGACGATCTGGACTGATATGGCAGACCGTGAACTTGTCAAAGATATACAAAATGCGGCGAGGGACTGCCTTGACAGATCCCGCCCGTATTTTACCCGTTTCCTGTCCGAAAGCGAGCTTGCACAGATAAAATCCGTCGGTATCCCGAAAGGGCTTACGGCATTGCTTTGCGCAGGCGCAGGAAATGCAGATCCGCTCAGATGCTGTCTTGGACTTTTCCCGTCATATTATTTTGACGGCAGTGCGATTTCCGATGCATCCTACGCTGTTGTGTCCGATGAAAACACGGCTGAACAGTTCCCGATAAAAGCGGTGACATTCACCTTCAGAAAAGAGGACAGTGTGACCCACAGAGATGTGCTGGGTTCGCTTATGGCGCTCGGTATTGAGCGTGACACTGTGGGGGATATTTTCGTTACAGACGGGAAGGCGGCAGTGTTTGTCTACGAAAAGGTAGCACCGCTTATTTCTGACAGTATAACGAAAATAGGCAGGGTCGGAGTGCAGGTGCAGACTGGCATTGCGACAGGCTTTACTTTGCCCGCAAGAAAATATGAGGAGCTGCGGTTTTCGGTAGCTTCAATGCGCCTTGACAATATTGTCAGATGCGTCGCCGGCACGTCAAGAACAGGCGCTGTGGAAAAGTACATTACACCACAGCTTGTGACGCTTAACGGCACGGTATGTACCGATGTGTCAAAGCAGCTAAGCGAGGGCGATGTGTTTTCCGTCAGAGGAAAAGGCAAGTTCGTATTGCAGTGTATCGGTGAAACAGGCAGAAAAGGTAATATACATATTACTGTTAAAAAATATATTTAGAGTACATTTAGGAGGACTTTCCCGTGAATGCTAAAGATATAGTATCCAAAGAATTTGAAACGGTTAAGCGCGGCGGTTACGATGCCGCCGAGGTAGATACTTTCTTAAAGGACGTATCTATCGAATACAAGAAGCTGCAGAATGAAAACGAGGAGCTTGAAAAGAAGCTGGAGGTTCTTGCGGAAAAGATAAGAGAGTACCGTAAGGATGAGGACGCTCTGAGAGATGCTCTGCTCATTGCGAAAAAGCAGGGTATAGCTGTAGTGAACGAGGCTAAGGAAGATGCCGAAAAGATAAGAAAAGACGCTCAGGAAAAGGCTGAAAAGACTATCAAGGATGCGGACGCTCTTGCGGCAAAGAAGAAGGAGCTCGGCGAGAAGAATCTTGCCGAAGCAAATGCAAAAGCAAAGCAGACCGTTGACGATGCCAACGCAAAGGCTGCCGAGATTCACACAATTATGATGCAGCAGACCGAGAGAGAACAGATAGTTCTCCAGAGAACAAGAAAAGAAGTGCAGGACTATACAAACAAGATTCTTGCCGCATACAGCGCACATATTGAGAATATTAAGGCTATGCCGAAGGCTTGCGAGAATGAGTTCGTGATAAATACCGTTAAGGAAGTTGAGGCAAGAAAGCCTGAGGACAGCGCCTTCGCCAAGAAGCCCGCTCCCGAAGCAAAGCCTGCACCCGCTCCGGCAAAGCCCGCTCAGGCAAAACCTGCTCCCGAAGCTAAACCCGCTCCGGAAGTAAAGCCTGCGCCCGAAAAGAAGGCGGAAGAAAAGGTAACAGGCGATTCTGTCCTGTTCAGCCTTAAAAACGAAAAGGAAGAAAAGAACGTTCCCACAGCCGAGCTTGAGTTCGGAAAGAACAAGTAATTATAATAACTGAAATAAAGTCAGAAAAATACCGGACAACGAAAGGAATCGGAATTAATGCTATATATCGCTCTTGCGGCAGCCGCAGGACTTATCGGGCTTGACCAGCTGACAAAGATACTGATTGACAGTAATATGCAGCTTCACCAGTCGATACCGATAATATCATTCGGAGATACAAATGTACTGAATATCACCTACGAGAGAAATCCGGGTGCCGCTTTCAGTATCCTTGAGGGAAAACAGCTGTTTCTCATACTGTTTACGGCTGTGGTTATCGTTGTTATGCTGTATCTGATGCTTTCAAAAAGAGTGAAGAAGCCGACGTATATATGGTCCATGTCGCTTATAGTGGCAGGCGGTATCGGCAACCTTATCGACAGAGTGATAAGAGGCGAGGTAGTTGATTTTATCGATGTAAGGATAATCAACTTCGCCGTGTTCAATGTTGCGGATATATGCGCCGTTCTCGGAGCACTTGGATTACTGCTTTTTGTTGTAGCAGATGAGATAAAAGAGCAGAAGAACAAACGCTCGGCAAAGAAAAGTACAGCAGCCGGGGAAATAGAGAAATCGACAAACGAAGATAAATAACACCGCTATGGAGGGTAATGTTGCATTACGAATTTACCTGTAAAACAGGCGGCGAAAGAACAGACAAGTTTCTTGCATTGCAGGATACGGGAATAACCAGATCAGCAGCCGCCGCTCTTATTGAGCAGGGCTGCTGTCTTGTAAACGGGAAAATTGCCGCCAAGAATCAGAAACTCAAAACGGGAGATACAGTGACGCTTGATGTGCCGGAGGCTCAGCCTGCGGATATTCTGCCCGAAAATATACCTCTTGATATAGTCTATGAGGACAGCGATCTTCTGGTAGTGAACAAGCCTAAGGGAATGGTGGTGCATCCTGCGCCGGGTCACTACAGCGGAACGCTTGTCAATGCGCTTATGTACCATTGCGGCGACAGCCTGTCAGGGATAAACGGGGTTATAAGACCCGGTATCGTCCACAGGATAGACAGGGATACAAGCGGACTTCTTATCGTAGCAAAGAACGATACCGCACACAATATACTTGCCGAACAGATAAAGGTACACAGCTTTACAAGGGAATATATGGCGGTCGTTCAGGGCGTTATAAAAGAGGACGGGACGGTCGATGCGCCGATAGGCAGACACAAGACCGACCGCAAGAAGATGTGCGTTACGACCGAGAATTCAAGAGAGGCGGTAACCCACTATTTCGTCGAGCAGACTTACAGGAACAATACGCTTGTAAGGCTGCGTCTGGAAACGGGAAGGACACATCAGATAAGGGTGCATATGGCATATATCGGTCATCCGGTGACGGGTGACGAGGTGTACGGAAACGGCAGTCCAAAGTGGCTTTGCGGTCAGTGCCTTCACGCAAAAAAGATAGGATTTATCCACCCTGACGGGCGGTATATGGAATTTGACAGCGAGCTGCCCGACTACTTCAAAAAGCTGCTCGCAAACCTTGAAACGCAGAAGACAGAGATATAAACGGCTTGAACAAAGGAAAGAAACTATGGACTTCAAAAATGTGATAATAATGAGCGACCTTGACGGCACGCTCCTTGACGATAAGAAAGAGATTTCTCCAAGGGATATGGAATCTATAAACGAATTCTGCGACAAGGGCGGAATGTTCACGATAGCTACCGGCAGAGGCTATTCAATGGCACGGCCGGTTGCACAAAAGCTGAAGCTGAGGATACCTGCGGTCATCTTCAACGGGTCGGCGGTGTATGACTTTGACAAGGACGAATTCCTGTGGCAGAGCGAGGTTACGCAGAAAGCAAGAGATTACATAAAGTTGGTTATGGACAGGTTCCCCGATGTAGGCATAGAGGTGCTTCACAAGCACACGGTATATGTGCCTGCTCTGAACGATGTTGAGAGGGCGCACATGGCGCTGGAGAACGTACACGGAGATGTATGCAGGCTTGACGATATTCCGCACGAGGGCTGGCTTAAGGTGCTGTTCGCCTACCCTGAGGACAAGATGCATGAGCTTGCGAGGTTCATAGATGAGCATTGCGCCGAGGGGACGAACAGGGTGCTGTCTGCGCCGTTCTTCTACGAGCTTCTGCCCGAGGGCGTGAGCAAGGCTTATGGATATAAGCAGCTGCTGAGGGTGACGGGAAGCGAGGACAGGTTCACTGTGGCGGCAGGAGACTATCCGAATGACGCAGAAATGGTACGCAGTGCCGACCTGGGAGTTGCTGTAAGTAATGCACACGACGAGGTAAAATCATCAGCTGATGTAATAATAGGATCAAACAACGAGGATCCGATGACGCAGATAATAGATATAATCAGGAAAAAGTGAGAAATCACGCTTTGAGCGACAAGTGATGAATTTTGATGAATTATAACGCTGAATTTATCCGAATATTGCAATAAAAGTAATAAACTGTAAGCGAAAAAATTGTTGAAGTCTGAATGTAATTATATGGAAATTCGAGGGAGCTTATGAGTAACGAACAGTTCGACAAGCAGAGCAAGGCATTAAGAGAATTTTTTATATTTACATATTTTAAGACTAAAGAATGCAAAAACAATCATAATGACTTAATACAGAATATAATTAAAAAGGCATATAACGATGCGACTATGATGGGTGATTATAATACTTTGATAAGTAAAGAGTTATCCGGTGAATCATATTCCGCTTATTGCAAAGCAACGAAATTGATAATGGGAGAAATTCACAACGTTAAAGACAATTGTTCAACGCAGGAAAGTTTTGACAAATGGCACAAAAAAACTTCGGGAAAATTATAGGCTGTTATGATGGAGTGAACAGCAATAAAAGCATCTTTACATACGGAAATGCGCAGAAATGGCTCAATATGGCACTCAAATATTTATGGCTGCTTGGGGCTTTGCCGAATGACATAAAAGAAGATCGGCTTCACGCCCCGATTGACAGTTATATATTGCAGAAGCTGTGGAATTTAAAGGCGGATGGAGTGACCTGCTCAGCGGATACGTTTTATTACAAAGGAAATAGTTGGAGTAAAATAAGCGATTATGATGATTATTTCGATTTGCAGAAAGTTATAAGAGTTATGGCGAAGCAAGGCGGGAAAACCGTTATAGAGCAGGAAAATGAGGCGTGGATCGAGATGGCAATCGAGAGGAAAAGGAGCTTGGCTCATAAGCGTGAAACGAAAGGAGTAAAGCATGAAACGTGAACCCGATTACAAGCTGAAAAAGCGTCTGGAGCGCATGGAACACGAGAAGAAGATGAACCGGATCTATAACAGAAACTGGATAATTTGCATAGGCTCGCTCGCAATTATCATATTGGCGATTTTTGTGTTCGGCGGGAAGTGAGGTCGAAAGACGGCAAATCCAATAGGTTAAGAAATAAAGGCACGGTCTGCGTAAGCTGCCGTGTCTTTTGTTGTTGCATAATATGTAGATGGGAAAGAGAATATATGGGGGAAAGCGGTAAGCAGTGATGGCGATAAGGCGGCATAATGATGCATAAACAGTGAGCCGATGGCTTGACAATCGACTTTATCAATGATATACTTAAGATAAATTATTACAGCTTAATTTACAGTGTTCGTGAGAGATGTTCAGACAAATATCAACCGGCGAATAAGAAATAATTGATATTTTGGCACAGCTCTTTTGCGAGGGGCTGTGCCTGTTTATATATTGCGAAATTTCAGGAGGAGATAGTATGAGAATCAGAAAAACCGCTTCGGGAATTACGGCGGCTATAATGCTTGCTGCAGTCGTTTGTTCTCCGCTTTGCGATAATCTTCCGTTAGCAAGCGGAGGGGTCGCTGTTGTTGCCGGCGCAGAAAAAGTGAATAGCGCATCTGCCCAAAAGAGCGTCACCGATTACAGTTATACGGTAACTCCGCTCCTTGAGCCGTTCAACGAATATTTCTTTGTAAAGACGGATAATCCCGATCCCTGCTCGTTCAGATTTATTGATAAATCGTCAATCTACGGCGATAACGGAAATATCAGTCCGAACCGGGATTCTTGGAATGACTGCCTGTATTTGTATGAAGATATAAAGTATGAGAACATTCAGACAGGCCGAGTTGACGGGGGATATATCTTCAGAGGGTCATACACTGATGGCGGAGAGGTCGAACTTCAGAGTAACGTAAGCACGGGCAGCTACTATTCTTCGACATGGGAAGATACCGGTGTTAAGCTAAGACTTCCGACATTAAAAGACGATGTCGATTATCTTATTGACACATATGCGACGAAATCGGATTTTTTCGATAATATGGATGCGGTAGAGAGCGGTTTTTCTTCGATATGTCTTTACAGCGGATCATATATACGGGGCGAATTGTACAAAGTCGGTGATTACTGGGGAATGTCCACTTCTCCGCACAAGGATCAGCTTTTCTATATTCAATCTCCGTATAAGCGCAAAAACAGTAAACCGCTTTTTGCATCGACAGCCTATCCTTACCGCTATGATTCACTTGGCTTTCCGAGCGTAATGTCAACGGTAGCAAAAAGGCTTGACAGCACGGCTGAGGTGTCGTGGAACAAAGACTATCATTATCTTGTAGACGTAACGTATAACGGAGAAACACGTTCTTACGGAGGCGCAGGAACCGGTGAGGGACAGGGTATAAGCAACGATAAGATAAAGCAGTATTTTACATTCACAAACAGCTCTGCCAAGCTGACAACGGACAGCTTAAGGGAACTGCTGAAATATTATGCCTCGATAAAGATGGAGGATGATGTACCCCGTGAGGATGCACTTACATGGAAGAGTATTTATGATACTGTAGGGGAAGGCTCATGGGTGCGACTGATAACAATCACCGGCATATTCGGAGGCTCGGGTATCGGATACAGCTATCTTTATAAGGACGGCGACGGAGACTATTTCAGCACCCAAAATGCCGGAAATGCCGGCGGTGAAATATACTGGGGCGGAGATCTCGGATATGCTTCAGATGTATGGGTAGACGGCAGATATGTTGATGCATATGAGAATTTTGTTCCGGGAGAAAAATTCGAGAATCATCCTACAAGCAGTATTTTCATAAAGACGGATCTGCCTCTTGTAAAATACAAGACCGAGTACAAATACAACTATGATACAGGAAAATATGTGTCATATAGCACGGTCACTTCTGTTGATATTAAAAAGAATAATGTTTTATTTAATTATTCTTCCGATGACAACATATGGACGGCAAGCTACGGCTCGTTTGAAAACGGATACGCATATTATGACAAAATAAAAGAGTTTGTCGAAAAAGGTCAGTTGGATAAAAAGTATCTTGATATGGTGACGCTGACACCTGATGAGGTCAAAGCGCTTAAGGTAGACAGAAATACTGATGCTGTTCCCGATAAATACTTTGTTTATGATATGACCGAAGAACCGGGAACAAGCTCTGAAAAGCACATTCACAGTTTTACAAGCACGGTAGTTAAACCCACAGAAACGGCTCAAGGCTACACTCTTCATACCTGTACAAAGTGCGGTTACAGCTACAAAGATAATTATACGCCTGCGTTAAAGCCGGCAGAATTAACCGGAGTGAAGGTAAAGACGCAGGGAACTGCCTCGCTTACTCTTGCGTGGGATAAGAACGCAAATGCAAAGGGATATATCATTGAGCAGTACAAGGGCGGTAAGTGGACGCAGATTGCAAAGACAAGCAGTAACACAGCGGTTACATATACTGTAAACGGACTTGCGGCGGACACGACATATACCTTCAGAATCAAAGCCTATGTTATTTCGGGCGAATCAGAGATATACAGCGACTATGTGAGAATCGCAGGCAAGACAAGGATAGCGAATGTTGCCTCGTTCAAGGGCAGTGCGGTTTCTGCAAGTGCGGTAAAGCTCGACTGGAGCAAGAACGACAAGGCTACAGGCTATTCTATCGAGCAGTACAAGGGTGGAAAGTGGATGACAATTGCCACCACAAAGAATAACACCACGCTTACGTTTACTGTCAAGGGACTTGCAGAGGGTACGGCTTATTCTTTCAGAATAAAATCATACAGAAAGACGGGAAGTACGACCGATTTCAGTGAGTATACGGCTATAAAGGCGGCTACGCTTCTTGACGGTGTGTCCGATCTCAAGGTTACATCGGTAACAGGCTCGTGGATAACTCTTGAGTGGGCTAAGAATGACAAGGCTACCGGCTATTCTATCGAGCAGTACAAGGGCGGTAAGTGGACGGTAATCGCTACTACGAAGAATAATACCACGCTTAAGTTTACTGTTAAGGGACTTAAGAATGATACCACATACTCGTTCAGAATAAGGGCATATAAGACTGCCGGCGGTGTTACAGCTTACAGCGATTATGTGAGAATAGCAGGCAAGACGAGGATACCGAATGTGGCTACGTTCAAGGGCAGTGCGGTTTCTGCAAGTGCGGTAAAGCTCGACTGGAACAAGAATGACAAGGCTACAGGCTACGTTATCGAGCAGTATAAGGGCGGAAAGTGGACAGCAATTGCTACTACAAAGAACAACACCACGCTTACGTTTACTGTCAAGGGACTTGCAAAGGGTACTACTTATTCTTTCAGAATAAAATCGTTCAGAAAGACGGGAAGTACGACCGAGTTCAGTGAGTATGCAAGCGTTAAGGCGGCTACGGATAGGTAAACTTAAGTAAGCTGTTGGCGGTTCGGGTTTTGTCGGTTTGCACGATTTAATCTGAATTGCAGGTCTTACCGGAAAAATATTACAATCAGGGCATGGTCCACGAGGGTGGGCTGTGCCTTTTTTGCCGTTATGAGTGCTGATTTTGCCCGGTTGTTGAAAGAGGGGAAACAGAAGTGTTATTATTGACATATGGATTTTGTTTGTGGTCAAGCTGTGACGCTGAAAACGGCAGTACGGCTTTCGCAAATGCAAATATAAAGAGAAAAAGGAGAAAATCAATGAATGGTAAGAGAGTGAGAATGGCTGTAATGTCGGCGGTGATTCTGTCGGCGCTCGCTGTGAGCGGTTGTTCGTCAGAGGGAAGCGTTTCTTATAACGGATCGGGTGAGAAGGCGGACGATGCATCCGCATCATTTTCGGCTCCGGTAACTTCCGATACAACAAACGGCAGTGAAAGCAAGGAAACGCAGGAGCAGACATCTTCTGAGAGCAAGCCTGCCGTTACAACCACAAATAAAGCGGAAACAACAGCCGTTACAACAAAGAAGGATAACGCTGTAAAATCGGAATGGAAAGAAACAAAGGCTGACGGCACAAAGTATGTTGCTGTGGGCTGTTACAGCAGGGAAAAAGCCGTTCTCGGAGCAAAAACGGTAAAGCTGTATAACGTCAACGATAAGGTTACGGTGGTAGCTGTGACCGATACGGGATACGCAAAGCTGAAGGACGGTACTTTTATACATAACGATTTTCTGTCGGACAGCAAGGTAACGGTCACGGCCGCACCGACAAGCCAGTCAACAAAGAAGCCGACTGAGCAGAAGCCGGCACAGTCGCAGACTTCGGAGTATTCCTGGGTGATAAAGCCGAGTTATGTGTATGATGAGGTGGAGATACTGATGGATTGCCAAGTAAATCCCGACTCTATAAAAGGTGAGGATGAAATATCAATTCCGTATGGCTATACATATAAGATAGCAAAAGTAACTCCGACACCTGATGACCCGTACAGCAGCTATATGTATGAACCCGGCGGCAGAATTAATGGTATATTTGTTGTGACGACAAACGGAAAAAAATATGCAGTTGATTCTTCGGGCAAAAAAATTGTTAATCAAGGTTTTGATTATATAACAAACCCATATGGTCTGATTGCGTTCAAAAACGCAAACGATGATAAATGCTACAGTCTAGATGATAACGGAAAACTAATGGAAGTTCATGATATGTATATGCATAACTGGGGCATTTTTCCTGAACTTGTGTATGATTTGAGTACCGGTGTTGTTTTTCGCTATGATTACGGCGGAATACGTGATAATGACTATGAGGTTAAAAATGCTACAGTCATATATTCTGCGTATATAAATGACCAAAAACATATAGAGGAAAAAGTTAAGGTTGGCTTATATCGGGGAAACACATTTTTAATTCCGTGCGAATATGACGGCTGTTTATCGGATTTCACAAAACATAACTGTGGTCTGGTAATTACACCTCCGGCTGATAACAGGCTGGTATTCTATAAAGGTAACAAAATATATATCTTTGATGATAACGGAAAATGTTATTCAAAAGGTGTTTACGATAAGCCCGACAGCAATCAGGGAATGTACTATTTAAACGGCTATCTTCCTGTATGCAAAGGTGGTAAATGGGGGCTTATTGACGTTAACGGAAAAGAAGTGCTGAAGTGTCGGTTTGAAGATATTACTTCGGTTTATGACGGTAAGGCGTGGGCTAAGGAGAACGGCAAGTGGGGCGTGATAAAGCTTGCGTGAGATGAATAAAAAACGGTGGACGGCAATAATAGCGTAAGCTGTGCATAAGAAAAACGACTGAAGGACATTGTTGACGCTGTCCTTCGGTCGTTTTTTTGTTTTATGTCCAGATTCGGTTTCAGTGTTGTTGCATCTGTGCATCGACACTGATGGCTGACGAGACAGTGACGCAAAGCCGACAAAGCGTTCTTAAAGGGCTAGAGAATTTGCTCTGTTTTTATAAAAACAAACTTTTTTCTATAAACTGAAATGCCCCCGATAAATCAGGGGCATTGGGTGTAGCTGTCTGAGCTATTTGAACAGTATACGGCAATAATCACGTCTGCCGTTTATAATGCGGTATATGTAGACCGCATTACCGTCAACTTTATAGAATATCATATAACCACGGCAGACAAGATATCTGAAGTCTGTTTTTATATTGATCTTTGCGTCAAGCAAAGAGCCGATTAAAGGCGTATCTTTTAACTGCTTGTAAGCTTTGACTATATCTTTTATGAGTCTGCCTGCGGCGCTTGGATTGTCGAGCTCTTCGGAAATATAACTGTGAATACTATGCAGGTCGTCTGCGGCAAGCGGAGAAAGCAGTAATTTCATATTATATCTCCAATGGCTTTGTCGGCTTCAGCCTCCGACAGCCAACCTTTTGTTTCAGCTGATTTTTCAGCTTTGTTAAGTTCGGATAGCAATTTCAATGTGGCACGTTGCTTTTCATAATCGTCAATGTCCAGTATTACATAACGACCTCTGCCGTTTTTGGTGAGGAATACGGGTTCACCTTCGGAAATATCGTTCAGAACCGCATTGTAATTGCGTAAATCGGAAACAGGTTTGATATTTGGCATAAAATGCACCTCCTTATTTGCTGTAATTATTGTAGCATAATTTTAAGTAAAAATCAACAGCGTATAAAGAAAAAGCAAAATTCAGAAAATTTTTCACTTTCCCTATTGACAACGGCGGATAAATGTAGTATAATCATCAGGTAAATTAAATTGTGAAACAAAAGCAGAGAAGCACTCTCACCCATTTACGCCGAAAGGTTGTTCAATGAGGTAATTACAGAAATTTCCGACGATTTATGGCGCTGTACGGCGTTATAAATCTGTCTGTAATATTTGTACAGCGTGAGAGAATCTGCATTGCAGTTTATCACGCTTTTTGTTTTGCATAAAACGATTTGTTTTCAGAAAGGCGGTGCTTTACAATCAGCACAAAAGAACAACTCATCAACGAAGAGATAAATGAAAAAGAGGTCCGTGTGATCGGAGCTGACAATGAGCAGCTCGGCATTATGTCTTCGGCGCAGGCTCTTGATATGGCGATTGAGGCTGACTTAGACCTCGTGCTTATCGCTCCTTCAGCTACTCCTCCGGTATGTCGTATAATGGATTACGGCAAGTTCCGTTTTGAGCAGTCAAAGAAGGAAAAGGAATCTAAAAAGAACCAGAAACAAGCTGAGCTTAAAGAGATACAGATGTCGCTGAACATCGACACCAACGACTTTAACACGAAGGCTAATCAGGCTATAAAGTTCCTTAAAAACGGCGATAAGGTTCGTATCAAGGTTCGTTACAGACGAGCAAGAGAGCTTTCACACGCAAATCTTGGTGAGGAGCTTATGCAGAGAGTTCTTGAGGCTGTTTCGGAGTACGGCGCTTGTGAGAAGCCTGCAAAGCTGGAGGGCAAGAACTATATGGCAGTTGTAGCTCCCAAGGCTGCGGCAGGCGGTAAGAAAGCAAAGAAGGACGCCGATAAAACGGCGGAAACTAAATAAGGAGGATTCCACTCATGGCAAAGAAGATCAAGATCAAAACCCACAGCGGTGCTAAAAAGCGTTTTAACATCTCCAAGAACGGTAAGGTCAAGTACCAGAAGACGAACCGTCGTCACAGACTGACACAGAAGGCTACAAAGAGAAAGCGTATCAACCGTGCTGCAGGATACTGCGACAAGACGAACGTTGCAGAAGTTAAGAAGCTCATACCTTACAAATAAAAACTAACTGCGACCGTTTCGGCGCAATATTCACTATAGGAGGAATTTAACGATGGCTCGTATTAAAGGTGCATTAGCAACTCGTAAGAGAAGAAATAAAACATTAAAGCTGGCAAAGGGCTACTGGGGCGGCAAGAGCAGACTTTTCAAGACTGCTAAGGAAGCTGTCTGGAAGTCAGGTCAGTACGCTTACATCAGCAGACGTTTAAAGAAGAGAGATTTCAGAAAGCTCTGGATCGCAAGAATCAATGCCGCTTGCAAGATGAACGGTACAAACTATTCTACATTCATCAACGGCTTAAAGAAGGCTAATATCGGTCTTAACAGAAAGATGCTGTCAGAAATCGCTATCAACGATCCTGCAGGTTTTACTGCACTTGTTGAAAAGGCTAAGGCTGCTCTTTAAGAGAAAACAACACGCCCATAATAAGTGGGCGTGTCAGCTTGTAGAAAAAGTTTATTTTTAAAAAATATTGCAAATTCTCTATCCCTATCCCCAAACCCCTTCCCCTCGGGAAGGGGCTGAGTGT
>ERZ773260.2737-NODE-2737-length-18577-cov-8.939315_pt1 | contig 18577 bp, 20 predicted proteins | sample MGYA00511387_ERZ773260 | MGnify/ENA primary metagenome ERZ773260 (study PRJEB29015, sample SAMEA2737745) | human gut metagenome | biome: human gut; feature: human-associated habitat; material: faeces | place: China | collected 2012 ... | reverse complement strand
AAAAGTGGTCCCTTACTGACGCGATTGCCGCATATAACGCTGATGATGTGGTCGAGAAAAGACGATATATATTTTCATATCTCGACCACAGAAAATTAAAAAAGAATTGAAAAAGTGGAGATTTCCCAAACGCCCCCGTATACAGGGGCAGAAAGTAAATACAAACCCACCAAAATACTAAAAACGAAAGGATGTACGAAAATGAACAAGTACGAATTCAACGCAACCAACCTTATTGCAGAGACCTTTGAGGAGCGCGGCGTCAAGTTCGACGTTGTCAGTCACCATGGCAGCGAACAGCTGCTGGCAGGTTTTTCCGTCGACTGCGGGCCCAACGTGATCATGAGGTTCATCAGCCGCGATAATGACAACGACGTTGCGGCAGGCATCTTCGGTCTGATCACCAACACTCCCACGGAGAAGAGAGCCCGTGTTATGGAAGCCTGCAATGTGCTCAACCACAAGATCCGCTACATGAAGTTCTATCTTGATACGGATGGTGACATCAATGTTGAGTATGACTTCCCCATGCACAGCCCCGATAACGGCATTGGCGAGATGGCTTTCGAGATTTTCGCTCGCATGATGCATATCCTCAAATCCGAGTACAGCGTCTTCATGAAGGCACTCTACTCTGAGGAGGAGCTTGATATCCAGGGGCATAGCATTCCTGCTGAGCTGATGCAGCGGCTTCAGGAACTCCGCAAGATGATGGAAGCCCGGATGACTGCCGCTGGCGTTTCCGATGACGAGGAATCCGATGGTGAATCCGATGATGTCGAACTGGATCTTGATAATCTTGAGTTGGTGAGTTCTTCTGACGACATTGCCTGCTAAGTTTGCAATCTCCTCCCACCTGAATGAGAGCGGGATGGCAACCGGCCGAAACTGCAGTAGCAATCAACGCTGCTGTAGTCGTGGGAAGCCACAAAATACTTAACAAAATGAGATAAAAGTTATGACGAACTATCCCATTGACGGCGCCCTTGCCGCCGCAGAAAGCGCCTTTGAGATCGAGCTGCTCAATAAGGTGACCGGCACTACTTACCCTCGGGCTGCCGTGTACGGTGTGAACACGCTTGGGCAGATTATTCAGGGGTATTCCGAAGATCTTGGCGTCAACCCCAAGGACAGAAAAATTCTTTTTGAAAACAAACGCACCGGGGCTAGTACCAGCGACGCGAACTCAACCGTCGAGGGACTTGGCCTCCGGGAAGGCGATGTGCTGGCGATCAGCGACGATAGCGTCGTAGCATAATCAGGAAGGAGACTGCCATAATGGTGACGCTCTGCATTCTTGTTGGCTTGGCGTTGACTCTGTGCGGCGTCACAATCGCATGTCTTACGAAAAAGAGGGGGCACGATGAAAGAGCCGCCAACGTGCCCCCTCCACTCCCGCCGCGAGTCAATGTGGGCATCCCCTCACCAACAGTCAGTCGTACTCCATCCAGAACGAGCGGTTCTTCCGCTGTGAGGGCGCTGCCGCCCCGCCGTTTTTCCGCAGTGGCAACCGCCGGGGCTCTCAAGCCTAGCCAGTATCCTTGCTGTCCTATCGATAAGCAAAGGAATGTCCCCGGTGAGCGGCAGGTGATCTTCTGGCACAGCGGTGAAAACTGTTACCGCTGTTCCAGAGGTCACCGGTTTAAGAGCAACGGGAAGCTGCTATGACAGCCCAGAAAGGAAGGATGATCTAATATGAACAAAGTCATTTATAACGCTTTGAAACTCTCGGAATATCGCCCTTTGTTCCATGCCCTGCGCGTACTGATTATCGGTGCTGGTGCCGTAGGAAGTTACGAGACAGAGTTCTGTGCCAAAATGGGGCTTTCCCCTGACGAAGTGGATTTTGACCGATTAACTCTTGAAAATGCTGCAAAACATAGCTGCTTGGTTCGTACGCCCGATGATGCAGGACGAAACAAGGCTGAATGTGTCGCAGAGCGTGTGCAGCCTCTTTTGGACGAAGGATGCACGTCAAACGGCATTGATGGAGATCTTTGCTCGCTTGGACCAGAAGCGTTCGCTGACTATAAATATGTAATTGCAGCTGTTGATAATTTCGACGCCAAGATACTTCTGAACGAACTGATTCGCCAAATTCCTGAAGATCGACGTCCTATCGTGCTTATGTCAGGAACATACGATGAAATGGCTCAAAGCGTGATCCTTGACAATACTGAATTTTGTCTTCGCTGTTTGATTGACGAAAGTTGGATGAAGGACAGCAGTATCAGAACGTCATGCACAGGACCACAAATCAGGCAGTACAACGGTGTTAGTGAAGTAGTTCGCACCACTAACCGGGCTAGTTCGATGGCAGCTTATCTGAGTACTGAACAACTCAGAGGAAGCGTTCTTGGTTTTGATGATGTTATGAATCGCAGACTGACCTATACAGCTTATCCCCATCTGGAGTTGAGTGTCTCTCACCCTTTGCGGAAGCGCAATTGCCCCGGATGTGCGATCCATCCGCCGGCAAAAATCGAATGGCTGCATGGCAGCGTTTTGGACATTACGCTTAAGGAGGCAATAGAGCAGATCGCCGTAAACCTTGGTACGACGGATTTTGAGGTATCCGTTCACCGTCTGAATTACAGGAAGATCGCTCATGCCGGCTTTATTGTGGAGGATGTCTGCCGTTCGTGCGGAGCGCCTATTCAGGTGATGCTGCATGAGGGCAGGGTATTCCCTGATGACCTGCGCTGTGAGGCGTGTGCCGCAGTTGGCGCACCGTTTCGTCCGGCGTCGGACTTTGAGCACAATGAGCCGCTCAGAGCCTTTACCCGGGACAGCGGGGAAGCCATTCAGCAAATGCCGCTGTACGATTTGGGGTATCCCCTCGGCGCGCATCTCGAAGTGGTGCAGCGCAACGGAGCTCTTGACCTTTTGGATACCGAGAAGGTCACCAAAACAGTCTTTGCACTCGATGAGGATCACCTGAAAATGCACGAAATCCATAAGCTCTAAAAGGAGGTTCAACATGAGTTACTCAACCAACTATACCGATGAACACGGTCATACGAGAGAGGTTGCCATCACCGAACAGGACTCGGTCGAGGCTCTGAAGAACGACTATCAGGAGATCGTCCGCAAGTACAACCCTAAGTATGTGACGATCCAGAGAATCCAGACGAAGCCCGGAGAGGCGATGCACCTGAAGGTGACGGTTAAGGCGCCTTCGCATTACCTCACCTCGAATAAGGATTCCACGCCGAAGGCCTGCGAATCGATGGCGGTTGACATCATTGCTTTCCCCGGTTATCCACTGCAATCCGTAAAGGCTTCGTATGCTGCGGATCATTACCTTGCGAGCCCGAATGTGTTTCGCTCCGGAAGCGCTTGTATCGACAACTGGATTCCTCTCACCAGCTCTCTGACGACTGTGGTGGACAAGCTGGTGCATGACATAATCCATGACCCCGCCGTGACGCGCTATGACAGCATGGCAAACAGCAGCATGGCCCAATGGCATAAGGATGGTGTTGCAGCCGGACGTTTTCCTACCATCTCTCCCAAGCTGCTTTACGCCCCTGAGCTGACGGCGCTTCCGCCTCGCAAGACGGCAGCCAAGCCTGTGACTGCACCGCCGCCCCTTCCCGGCAGACACCACTGAAAGGAGATGATGTATCATGACCAATTTTACTCCTATGCCTACCAGACGTCCTCCGCAGCCCAAAACCTATCCGGTTTGCAGCCTTAAGAAAGCCATGGACATCATCAAAAGCAAGTGCGGTGATGTTTATGTCAAGGAAAGGCATGGCAAAGGACGCAACAAAGTAATCATCCTTCCCGAACCCGAGCAGGAACTCAGCTCAATCATCTCATATGGGAGACGGTCCCCGATGAATGTCTATGAGCAGAAACTCTACGGGATGGGGCATTTCTTGGTCGATGATGATGGTAATGTGATCACAATTATCAGTCATATCATTGAAATTCAAACTATGAATCGCAACCCAGTCGGTGCATCAAACCTTGGTCCCAACGGTGAATTCAATCCGGGACTCGATTTTCTCGAATATCATCGTTTGGAGTTTCTGAGAAATGAAGCCAAATTCAACACGGATGCCTTCGGCTACCAGGTTGATCCTTTCCTCAAGCTCTGCGGCCCCTCGGAGTTCGTTTTGGAAGGGCATACTCACCCCGATCTCGGTGTGTTTTACAGCGGAACCGACAAGGTGAGTGGCGCTGCACGTGCGGCATCATCTCCCGTCTGTATCTTCGTGTGTGACCCGATTCGGAAGAAGATGCTGGGCAGCATCGGGAAGGACTTTGCCGAGGCGGAAATCATTGTGTTTTCGCGTGGCACGGCTCCTCAGGAGGATCTTAGCGAAGACAAGCGCCTGATTCCTCCTACCGATGAAATCGTTCGTCTTGCCAGTCAGTGCCTTCGTACACGCGGTTATGCTGGAGATATTAGACTGCACACCCGTATTGATGGTAGAGGCTGCTTGAAGATCAAGCTGGTGATTCCCAAGGGCAGAAGGGAGTGAATCATAATGGCGAAGATACCGGAGAAGCTGGGTTCTGAATACTATAGAGGATTCCTCACTCGACAGGGACAGGCGTTCTATGACCGAATCAATGCCCAACTTCTCCGGGGGGATTACTCAGGTAAGACGACTTTCTCCTTAAGCAATCCCGAAACATCTGCGTCTGATTGCTTTGCAGCATACAAAGCGATCAGAGACGATCACCCAGAATTTTTCTATCTGGGATATCAGAGCGAATTTACCCGGAGAGGCCGAACCGGGACGCTAGAATACCCGATTCTGTACACTCCGGATATCATAAATCGAATCCAGCAGCAGATGCGCAAGAGCATTTACCGCATTGTTCGTGGGACTGCTGGCCTTTCCATGCTAGAGCGCGAGGTGCTCGTTTACGAGCGTATTGCTAAAAAACTCGCGTACACCAACAACGGAGATGTCAGAGACCACAGCATTGTGGGGCCGATCCTACAATCTGAGGGCGTATGTGAGGGCCAGAACGCGCTATTGCTCTTATGTTTCAGACGAATCGGAATCCCCTGTATCAAGATTTATGGCAGAACCAAGACAGACGGATGGCACTGCTGGACGATTGCGTGGATCAACGGGATCCCCGTCCACTGTGATGTCACATGGGACGGAACGGAGGAAGGGATTGTACGCTTCGATTACCTGAACCTGTCGGATAATCAGATTTCAGGTGATCATTACGACTTCAAATGTGCCCGTGTTCCTGTATGTACATCGGATGCACTGAGCTACTATAGCCATCGCGGTCTGTGCGTTCATTCCTATAACGAACTTAAGTTGCTGCTCAAGAAGGCTTCGCAGAAGGGAATATCGCCGATACTGATCCACTTCAGGTACTGTCCTTCATCTGGTGATTACCTGGATGAAGTAAGAAAAGCGGTTTCGGCAGAGGAGATTTATGGCAGCTACAAGCTTTGTTATCATCCGGGATTAAAAAACTTGGCAGTAATAAAAGGGTAGAATAAAGACAAAGGAGATGAGCCTATGTACCAATCAATCATCAGAGACCCGGGTGGAAACGGTTTAATCCGAATTCAGCCGGATGTATGCGGACAATACTCCGCAATTGTCAACGGGAGTATGCTGGTTGTCCCTCCGGGAACCACTGCGTTCGTTGCTATCAACGGTACGCTTTCGCGACCCTATGGCCCCGGCAGATACGAAATCTTCACAGGCGTTGATCCCTTCTTTGTAAGGCTTCGCAACATCCTGACCCGTGGAGATACTGGAACCACCGTGTCTGTATTTTTTGTGTCGACTGAAAGGGCAAAGTTTGTCAAGCTCGGCACTGGAGAGTTTCCTTTCCGGGAGCATCGCTTCCGTCTCACAATGAAAGCGCTTGCATCTTGCAACCTTTCCTTCTCAATCTCCGACCCTCTGAAGGTTCTCACAAAATTGGTCGGAAGCTATAGCTCCGCGTTTTCGGATGAAGATATCGATCCGTGTATGGAACAGATGGTTCTTGCTCCCATTAGAGAGGCCATTTCCAGAGAGATCAGCAAGCTCGATGTCACTGAGTTCAACACCAGACTCTCTCACATCGGAAATATGGCGGTCACCACGATAAGGCCCGGTCTTTCTGAGTATGGTATCAAGCTGGAGCGGTTTGACCTTGTAGCCATCAATGTCCCCGATTCGGAGATTCAAAGACTCTATAGCCTGGAGCAGGAGTATGCTGGCGGGAAAACCAGAACCGATCTCGAACTGGATAACCTGCAAAGAATATGGAATGGTAATGTCAATAACCGCACTCTAAGTGAAATGATGACGGGAATTCCTTCTCGAGGGCAGGCTCCTACTGGTGGCGCTGCATGTAATTCCAACGGGAACGCTGGCGGAATGGCTCCCATGATGATGCAGATGATGATGCTCTCACAGATGCTTCCGGCGCTACGGGAACCGCTGACCGAAATGACTCGGCACACGGATATGTTTGGCGGTGCGTCGTCTGACGCCCAGGGAAACACCTCATCTGCGGAATCGCCTCCGCCTATGCCTGATCGGTACAAGCGTTGCCCGTCGTGTAACGGAAACGTGATGCGTGGCAATAGCGTTTGCCCCATCTGCGGTTATAGATTTTAAGTGAAAGGAATGATGAAAATGACACGCAAAAACTACTCTTTGATCCCCGTCCTTGCAGCTATCGTTTTGATCCCCCAGTTTCTTTTCTGGTGGCTCGCCCCTGCAGAGGCAACAGCTCGTCTCGCAGTGTACATTGGCGGCACACTTCTCACTGTTGGAATCCCTGTGGCATACCTCGTAACGTACTGGAACAGCAACCTTCGCAAGGCAGCTGGCCTCTCAGTCGTTTGTTGCATCCTTGAAACCGCTGTGATTGCTATCTCCGTCTTGCTTTTGGGAATTGATGTATCTGTAAGGTCGGCGGTCTTCGCTTTCATAATCACAACGCTGGTTTGCCTGATTGCTTTGATCCCCTTGATCAACGCTGCGCTGAAGCAGCAGAGACAGGGCGTATATTCTGCTTCCATTCCTGTGGAACCGAGCAGTCAGCCGGTTCGTGAAGTTCAGGATTACAGCGATCGCGCAGCTAGCCTCCAGCCTCATAATCCCATTCCCGCGCGTACGCCGCACCAGACTACAGCCAGCAAGCCTTTGCCTCCCAGAAATCGATAAGCGTATCATACCGTTAGAAAGGCGGTGATTCTATGGATCGCGTCTGCAGTCGCTGTGGCTGCTCCAGTTTTCACTATAATCGCAGGAATATGAGAATGAAATGTGACTTATGTGGACACCCGGTTTATGATCCGCAGCAAGATCAACAACTCATGCAGTATGACAGGACATATTCTCAAGCCATGAGTCACCTTGCTGCCGGCAACTGGGAACAAACCATCGTCCTCCTGAGACCGTTAATGAGCCAGTACCCCAAAGAGAAGAAACTGTATCTCGCTGTCTTACGGGCAGCAACTCAGGACTTTGGGGACATAGACATGGATAATACCGCCAATAGAACCATCGCCTCTGAAGCGTGGGATAAGCTGATACGGCTTAACGGCGTGACTGGCGAGATGCTCAGATACGGCAGACAGCGCTATGAGAAGCATAGAGAAGAACTCAGCAAACAGAGGACAAAGATTCTTGCGTGGATCTTTGCAGCTGCATCCTGTTCGATTCTCGCCGGCATACTTTTCGGGACTGAGTGCTATTTTCCCGCTGTGCTGTGTACGGGCGGTCTGGCCGGCTGCCTGTACAAAGCAATCAGTTCCCATCCTGTCAAAGTAGTCAAGCAGCTAATGAGTGCTGTACCGAACTATCAGCACAATCCGTTTGTTTAGGAGGATTCACATGAAGAAGTTTTTCGAAGGCGGAGAGTACTTTGTTTTATCTTCGTATCGCATCAACGCAGTTCCTATCGCGGAAGATAGCGAGGTCGGCGTAGAGCTTGCAAAAACGATTTGTGAAGATGCCTGTTACCTTTCCGCTGCAGGGAACGGGCAGACATCAATCGAAATCCTCCGAATTGCGGGAGGAAAAACAAGTAGCCGTATTCATCATCTGCTTACCATCAGGACACACGACGCGTCTGAACAAGAATGCGTTATTCGGCAAGAAGCGCTTGAGAAAGGCGTTCTCTCTCTTCTCCACCATGCCGGTTTTCTGACCGAAGAAATTTCCTTTGAAAGCTACAGGCGGCATCTGTCAGGTATGGAGAGCAACTCCGTTTGGGCTTTAAGAAAGCAAGACATTCAAGAATACGGTGTGCAAGGAACATATAAGTCGCCGTCAGTAGTTGAAAATGTTTCATGGAACAAAATCTACTCCGCGTTGGACGGCTCCGGCTGTGGCTTGTGTATTCAGATTATCCCGGCCTTGCTGTCAGATAGCGAACGTCGGTTAATCGCAAAAACCTCTGCTCAATGTTCACAGGCGGTAGATGGAGTGATGCCGAATATGCGAGACAGCCTCGCTGCTGCGTCAGCAGAACGTTGGAAATACTATGCGCAGGAGGTTTCACATCCGTTTGCCGAAGTAGACATTATGGTTATTGGGGCGGTAACCGGCGCAGCGCTGGTTACCGCAAGAATAAAACAGTCTATAAAAGGAGCTGCTTTCCGAACCATTGCTGTTTCAGAGTACCGCCAGTATGGTATTTACAACCAGCCCTGGAAGATCACTCACGATATAAAGAAAGCGGATACTGCAAGCTTACACAAGTGGACATCGGATGAAGTTTCACAAATCTTTCAGTTGCCAACACAATGCGACTTTTTTGTTGGCATTGAGCGAAACGCCTTCTCGCTGATGCCCGAAGTGGATCTTCTGCCTGAACAACTGACCAACAGCGGCAGCCAGAGCCTTATTATGGGGAAGTCTATTTTTTCATCCCAGAAGGTATTTGTGCCTCTTGAGCAGCTATTGCTTCATACCGCAGTGATGGGAAAATCAGGTGTAGGAAAAACCACTCTTCTCAAACGGTTAATAGCGCAGTTTCAAAGCTGCAGTATCCCCGTTTTGATATTGGAGCCAATCAAACGAGAGTATCGTGATTTGGTTGCCAACATGAAGGATAGCAGGATTTTTACCGTTGAACGTCCGGTGACGCCGCTCCTGATTAACCCGTTTTATGTTCCCAAAGATGTGCCTCTTGGAGAGTACAGAAGCAGTCTATTGTCTGCGTTCAAAGCCGCTTTTTCCCTGCCGGATCCGTTGCCTGCTCTTTTTGAGAAAGCAATCTCGGAGGCATATACTCTGCATGGCTGGACTGACATTAATACGAGTGACGATGACAATGTCTCCGTTTTCGATATGGCTGACTTCGTCCGCATTTTCAAACGCGTTATTGCAAGATCCAGTTACAGTAATGAGGTAAAAGGGAATATGATGTCCGGCGGCGCGTTCAGGCTTCAAAGCCTCATTGAGAGATGCCCTCGTACGTTCGACACAATACACTCTACATCTGTGGATGAGCTCCTTAACGGTTGTGCAGTCCTTGAGATGGGAAGTCTCGAGCCGGAACAGAAATCACTGGTCTCGGCATTGACTCTGATTAGTATATTGGCATATTTGAAGTCAACAAGAAAGAGCGATCACCATCTTAGAAATATCATTCTGATTGACGAGGCTCACGCTCTGCTGGATCAGGGAGAAGGCGCTACTCAGGAGGAAAAAGCTCTAAACAGCACAATGACGCAGTTAATGATCAATGTCATTACTGAGATCAGAGCATATGGGGTTGGCGTCATTTTTTCAGATCAATCCCCCTCGCGTGTTGGAGGGATAATGCTTGATAATGTTGACAATATTATATCTTTCAGGTTAAGTGGCAAAGAAGCAGACATGCTTAGAGAACATATCGGAGCAGATACAAATCTTTGTGACGTTTTGCCGCTGATGTCTCCCGGTGAATATGTGCTCAAGAACCGATTCCTTCGATCTGCTTTACCTGTCAGAATGGAATACTCACCTGACAAGGATGCGCTGCATCATGTTTCAGATGAGAGTATTGTCAATGCACAGGCAAAATACTTGACTTCCCATGCAAAGGATTATCGTCCTTTCACATTTTGCGATGGTGCTGGCTGCGATCATTGCACGGTTGCTATTCGGGAAGAAGCAAATATGTATGCAGAACAGATTTTCACCGAACGACAGCTTAAGTTGAGTTCTCCGGATGAAATCGCAGCACACATTGTCCGTATTCCGGCTGTCCTGTCCTCTCGCATTAACTATGACGACGCGACAGTATTTAAGAAGAAGTGCAGATGTATTGCTGTACATCTCTTAAGAAAATGCTCGATGGAAAACGGCATATCATTCAGCTTGCAGGCCGTCACAAAGCTTTTATCAGAAATGAACAAACAAGGGAATGGAGGAACCGAGAATGAGTGAATTCGATGAAATGACAGTAGAGGCTTCTGACAACTTGGGAGCTGATATGCCAGACTCAAGCGATTGGGCTGGCTTTGATCTCGACGGAACGGACGAACTCGGCTCGGATATAACAGAACTCTCTGATGCAGCGGATGCCTCAGATCTTTCGACGGAGCTTGAATATAATGAAAGCGATATTCCGTCAGAGGCGGAAAAAGCTGCCGATTATGCCCGCTCTTATGGATTCGATAAAGCCGCCGATTACATTGAACTGCATTATGACGGAGATAAGTTCATCCCTGGAAACCCTATTCCGATAACCACTCGCAATATGGCTCTAGATGGGATGGAATCCGAAAACGGCGTTTCCTTTGAGCGGCGAACGGCAGAACTTGCTGACGGCTTAACTGTCGAAGGCGTTTTCCCGGAATTTGACAGCAAACACCATGTTGACCTTGGAAGCGCAGCTAACGATATGAGTCTTCATCAGCAGTTCAGTGCTTGCAGGGAGGATTTCCAGGACCATATGTATGACTGCCCTGAAAAACTGCAGGGTATAACGTTCGGTGCCATGGAAAGGATGGACTTGCCGCAAGGCTATACGCCTGAAGGATACACTTGGCAGCACAATCCCGAAACAGGCAGTTTTGACCTGGTGTCGCAGGATGATCATTCTGTCGGCCACACAGGCGGGAATGCATTGTGGGGAAACTAGGAGGATGCTACTTAATTAGATTTCGATCCATTCCAGGATTTCTTTGTGTTCCTCATCCGCTTTGTCTGAAACTGGGAAGAGAGCAACCCCGCTCTCTTCTTTTCTTTTGGAGATTTTTCGTAATCTTCCGTATTGATGGATGTAAGCAAAAACAAACAATGTCTTCTTGTGGAGATTTGCTCGATGTCTCCGTATTCAGAGACAACAAGATAGAAAGGATGAGAACAATGAAGAATTATGAAGGAATCATGAGCATCGGGAACATGGAGCTGAAGGACTTGGTCATTGAAGAATCGCCCAACTTTCTGATCGTTACGGCAAAGAAGAAAATCTATGTCCCTGAAAAGAAGATTATCCTCATGGACCAGATGTCCGAACAGGAATATCGGTTCTTAATGGGAGTGAGCAAGAATAAGGGAGGTTTGATTGTATGAACTATCTGATGAAGAAGGCCGTTAATCTCAATGGTCAGGACATGATGCTGGCGCCTTTGGACATCGACTTCGCCCATCGCACGATTTCTCTCACAGGTGAAATCGATGAAGACGTAGCCACGGTAATGAACTCCGCCCTCAGGTGTCTTGCCAGAGACTCGGAAGATGATATCACAATCTACATTCAGAGTCCGGGAGGGTCGGTCTCCGCCGGTTTCAGCATCTACGATACCGTGAAGGCATTGAGATGCGATGTTGTTACTGTCGCTTGCGGCATGGCGGCAAGTATGGGAGCCTTTCTTCTGGCCGCCGCCGGAACAAAGGGTAAGCGTTGGTGCCAGCCGAACGCTGAGGTTCTTATCCATCAGCCGCTTGGCGGAACAAGCGGTCAGGCCACAGACATTCGCATTCATGCCGAACATATCCTCAAAACGAGAGCGAAACTCAACAAGATTTTCTCTGATTGTACCGGACAGTCTTCCGAGAAGATCGAGAATGATACCGAGCGCGACAACATCATGAACGCAGAAGAAGCTCTCAAATACGGCCTTGTGGACAAGGTTGGCGATCCTATTTCCGAATGGTGAATGGAGGCACGATATGAAACACTATGACATCACTAAGCCCATTGGGCTTGCCACCCCCTGTAAAGAGATCGAGAGTACGTGCAACAATGCCCATATGTATAAGAGGTGTGGTCTTCGCCCGAAGCACTATATCATTCCACTCGACCCCGGTTCCGGTAGGACGACTCTGGTCGAATACATGACTGACAAGTACAAGGAAGCAGGCGTCCTGAGCTTCACCAGCGGTCTCGATGACTATATCGAAATCGCCTTTGATGGATCTCTTCAGCAGCTCAAGCAGGCATTTGCCGCAATCGACTCCGCCGCTGTGTATACCAACGAATACTGCAATATTATCGGCATGGATATCAGCGGTATCTCTGCCCACCTCGGTGAGACTCAGCTTTCCGAGTTCATGAAGAACTGCAAGAGGGTGTGTGAGCACGCATGCGTTATCTTCTTTGTCCATGCGACTCCCAACAGGAACGAAGAAAAGCTCCTGGAAAAACTGTGCGAAGCCGTTGATAACATCAAACGTCTCGAAGTAGAACCTTATACCAAAGAAGATATCTGCGCTTTGATTATCAAGACGGTTGAGGAGCACGGCATTGAGATCAAGCATGAGAATGTATTCCGCGCCGTGCTTGCAGATATGGTTTCGGAGTTCTGTATTGCAAGCGTTAAGGATGCAATTACCACTGCCGATGCGCTTGTCCATTTCGCCGACTTCTCGGGTTTCACCCCTACTGTTGACGAAAGCAGCCTGAAATCTATGATTACCAGTTGGCACAACGATGCAGAGAGGAGCGAAGTGAAATGAGCAGAAGTGAGCGTTGGAATACCGTAAACGAAATCAAACGCAGGTTTCACGAAACTGCGGACCCGGTGAACGGCGCCGGTCCGGTGGTGTATGTCGAAAACGGCAGGAAGTATTCTGATGACAGCGAGTCGCACATTGCGGTGATTGGTCGTACCGGCAAGGGCAAAAGCCAGTGCTGCAGCCTTCCGTATATGCGAGAGATCCTCAAAAAGGGGGAAAGCCTCATCATGCTCGACCCCAAAGGCGAGGGCTATAAAAAGAACGCCTGCTACATTCCTGAACACTATCAGGTCTTTTGCGTTGACTTCCGTAACCCTCGCAAGAGCCCTACCAAGTGGAACCCGCTGAGCACTCCGTATCGTCTCTTTTGCTCCAAAGATCCCGATGATAATGATATCGCAAGCTCCATGCTCAGTGAGCTTTGGAATGGCGTTTATCCCTATGACGGTCATTCCGACAAATTCTGGACGGACTCCTCCGTGAATTACGCGAAAGGATTGACTTATGGTCTGTTTGAGACCGCAGGAAAGGAAACAATCAATCTTGACAGTGTTGCGGTTATGATGGAGCAATCCGAGATTCGCTCTGGCGGCCCCAGTAACACCATCCTGAAGGAATTTTACGAGCAGCTCCCCCTTGATTCTCTGGCCAAACGAAACCTCGCGACCTATGTTACCGCTCCCAATGAGACGAGGGCTTCCATTCACAGTGTGGCCGCCTCCGGTCTCGAAGTCTTCAGCCGCAGCAAAGGTCTCATGGAAATGCTCAGCGACGATACGCTGAACATTATGGACATCGATGTAAACCGTCCTTTCATTCTGACGGTCATTACCCCCGACGAAACCGATGTGTATGATGCTCTTTCAGGTCTGCTCGTTTCCCAGGTTTCACAGCACCTTATCCGTGTTGCACAGGAGAAAGGCGGTCGGCTTCCGATCAGGGTGAACATCATCCTGGAGGAACTTGGCTCGGTTGGTAAGAGCATCCCCTCTCTGCCCAATCTAATGGTGGCAAGTCGTAGCCGGAATATGAGGCTGATGCTGGTTCTTCAGAGTAACGCTCAGCTCGTTGATGTCTACGGTAAGAGCAAGGCTGAAACGATCAACTCCTGCATCGGTATTACAATCGGCTTTTCCACTAACAGCTGGGAAACCCTCACCGAGTGGGCTCAGCGTTGCGGAGAGAAGCAGATTGAGAACAGCGGTCATATCATCAAGGAACAGTTGATTACGGCGTCGCAGTTGGCTGCAATGCCCACCGGCACTGCACTGGTTATGGTGGACAGCCAGTATAAGTTCATTGCTCATCTTCCTTTCTACGATGAGATGTACGATAACTCCAAATGGAAAGCCCCTCAGTATAAGCCCACCGCAAGCGGGAGACCGTTCAAATCGCTTGATTTCGAAGCTATGGTCAAGGAAATCAAGAAAAAGCAGATGGAGTCCACTCTTTCGGGTTTTTCCGCTGAACGGAAAACTTCTGCGGTTCCCACAGGCTTCCCTTTTTTTGAAGAAGCACGGTCTGATGGGCCCATGGATATCGACAGTCTGGTTTCGAGGATTGACGCGAAAATCGCTGAACTCGAAGCTGAGGAAGAGGCAGAGCGGAAGAAGCAGGGAGCAGATAAGAAGCATCACGTGATTATCACAGAAGGTCAAAGCAATCGAGCGAGAATTGCACGAGTAATCGCCTCTGCAACAGGAGAAAGTCTCGAAAAGGTAGCGAAAAGGCTGGCTCAGTTCCCGGTTGATATCGCTTTTAGCACCAAAAGCGAAGCTGTGAAATTTGCCAAGGATGTTACTAACGCTGGTGGAAAGGCAACAATTAAAACGTCGTAAAGAGGTGATCCGCAATGTATCTGGTCCTTAAAGAGGGCGTGTCTATCGGAACCTTCCAGTACGAAGGTTCCGATGCCACCCACTATTTCATTGAAAACGCTGATGGGGAGGAATTTGAAATCAGCCGCAGACTATGGGATGCCCTCCTGAAGGCAGATGGTACTCGCCCTTTGGATCTGCCGGACAATGGACGCCGGATACTTCCCAAGCTGAAGCGACATGGACTGGTTCGGACTTCCAGATTTGTTCAAGATAACGGCCTCTTTAACCGCTTTATTCTGTTTCCTATTGGCAATAGACTGCAAGCCGGAAGGCTGGTTTTCAAAGCGCTAAATGCCGCTCTTCCCGCAGTATCCATTCTCGCCTTTGCGATTAGCGTATATGTAACGGCATCGGAAGGTGCAGAGAGTGGGGACAGCTTCAGTTGGTGGCTTTATTATGCTCTCATAGTTTTATCCCTTGCACTTCATGAGTTGGGACACCGTGTTGCGGGAGTTGCGTATGGGTATAAAATCAGCGATACTGGAATCCTTCTCCTCGGTATTATTCCGTTCGGAGCATATGTAGCCCACGAGGATAAGGAAGATGCAACGAAAGCTGAGAAGATACAGTTTGCGTTGGCTGGGGTTGAAGTCAATCTCCTTATGGCCGGGATTTGTCTCATTTTAGCGATGCAGTCTTATCAGTGGTCGCGGACTATGTTCTCCGTCGCAAATGTCAACGTCATCCTTGCCGGTGTAAACCTGTTGCCAGCATCGGGGCTTGATGGGGAATCATCGTTGAGTGCAATGTGTGGAGTTGACAGCATCAGCGAAGTGGCAAGAAAATGGCTCACCAATAAAAAGTGCCGCCAAAAGCTCCTTCGCGCCGGTTTGCCAGGATACGCTTGCTTCTGCTTCTTCTCCGTTACGATGATTTCAAAAGTCATTCTTTGGCTGCTTGTTGGCCTTGATGTTGTATCGGTCTTCTTCAATATCTTCTGAGTATTCATAAGCGTGAAAAAGGTGTGAGATAGATGGAAGGAAAGAGTAGGCAGAATAGAATCGTAAACAATCGGATTCCGTTTGAGCAATTTGGCCGATTGTTCGCCGTGATAGAAATAGTGCTTGCGTTTCTCTATGCAAAGTGTTTTACAACATTCTCTGTATATGGAAGCCGTATTTGGGTATTAGTGATTATTGTTGCCGTCCTCGCCCTAAGCAGTCTTGTCCTTTCATGGAAGGCTGAAAGAAACTGGGTTAGTCTGATAAGTGGAACCTTGATGCCCGTGCTGGCATACGAAGCAATTAGCATGTGGAGATATTCATTGGCAATCCGAATCATGATTCTTGCCGGGTGCTTCGTTTCGGTTGCCGTCGGGCTCATCTGGGCTGTAAAGAAGGTGAACCAGGCTAAGCGTATTCGCATCAGACGTGAAGTGTTCGTTATAAAAGCCGCCCGTGCATCTCGAGTTATCTGTTGTGTGGTGCTGTCAGGCGCTTGTATTTGCGGAAAAGTCTTGATTGCCTCACACTATACAATCAGCTACAGCGATATCGCGTATAGCCTGTCAGAATCATATAACGACATTCCAGACTACGAGAACTCTCTTTCCGCCAACATTGCAACAGTAGCAAAGATTGACCCCGATGGAGGATGGGGATCTCTGCCTCTTGAAGAAAAGATCGAGGTGTTGGAGACCATAATTCGTATTGAGTGTAGATACCTGGGAATGCAGGACTCCGCTCCAGCCTTAGAACTGGCCTACTTGGGAGAAGGTCTACTTGGGCAGTACGATAGCGAAAAAGATGTGGTTACTCTTGCGTATAACTACGTTGTTGATTCCGAAGCGGGTGGCTACTCCGTGATACAGGTTCTTTGCCATGAGATTTATCACAGATACCAACACTATCAGGTGAACCTCCTTCAGGCCATCAGATACAACGACGATACTGCAAAGTACGCCATTCTCCTGGTTCTTGATACCGCTGGGATATACGAAGATGAGTTCGGCAGCTACATTTCTCCTGATGATGACTCCGCCATCTCGTACTATATGTACAGCTCGCAGAGGCTTGAGCGCGATGCCGAAAAATACAGTAATGCGTCCGTCGTTGATTACTACGAGCAGGTTTGTTCATATCTAAAGACCAACTGACAAAAGACTATATTCGAGAGGAGGTTAACATTAATGGGTTACTATTCTAATCTAGCGATAGAAGGCACCTATCACGAAGACCATAGCTACCCATCACCAGAATTGCAACTAAAATGGAGAATTGAAGATCTGCGGAGCAGATTAGAGGATATCTCCACAGGGAACTACGGAATTACCGCACATTGCTTTATGGGTTGTCGGTTCTCCAGAGATAACCTGGTGGCGTACACTCCGCCCGAATACTTTTCCAGAGAATCCGATATAATGGATGCCCTTGCTATTGCTGAAGAAAGCCTGGCCTTAATGGAAGCTGAACTGCGTGAGATCGAGAAAAGCAAAACAAACACAGAGGAGTATCCAGGGCAACTTACTATTTGGGACATTCCTTATGCCGAGACCGAGCTACTTGCTCCGTATACAGAAGAACTGAAGACAGCGGCATAAAGCGTCAGCGTTGGAGAAAAAGAACGCTTTCCCGTATATAAGAGATGCCGGATCGACCGACAAACAATAACGCAAAAATGAAAGGAGTTCAAAACTATGGCTTATTTCAATCCCAGGGATTATTTCCCGACTCTTCAGGAGTGGATTCGTTACGGATGCGACATTACGTGGGATGACTACAGCATCATGAAAAACCACGGGGACTATGTCCAACTGCTGTTCCCGTCCTCTGCAGCTAAGGGACACGACACCTATGATCTGTACCTCAATGACAGCGGTCGCATGACAAAGGCTTACGGCCATCCCGGTAACGCTGGATTTGAGGGGTGGAAGTACTATTAATAGTTAATGTCGGTATTTGTCCAATACCATGCCAGTAGGTTTATGTGATCGATATTGGACATTGAAAAACGTTGAAAGGAAAGAAGAGATATGAGGTGCAGCCGATTGGCTGCACCTCCTTTTTGGCTTCCTGTTACCCTCTTGCATTTTTTCCTGAGTTGAGTATAATAGCATTATGGGATTTGAAATCCCATATAGAAACAGAGGTGCTGATATGAGAACAAAGAATCAAGAAACTCTGGACAGGATATTGAAGTTCGTCAACAAGTATTATCAAGAGCACCACAGCTCTCCTACGATCAACGATGTTGCTGAGGGCGTTGGCGTTGCCAGATCCACTACGCATCGCTACCTTCAGGAGCTGAGTGACCGTAACCTGATCGATTACGGCAGAGGTATCTTGTCTGCTCCCCAGAGCGCCAAAATGAAAACGGCCTATGTATCCGCCCCGTTAGTAGGTTCTATTCGCTGCGGCAATCCGGAGGATGAGGAAGAGTCGATTGAGGAGTATGTCAGCCTCCCGGTCTCTATGTTTGGCAAGGGGGATTTCTATATCCTCCGCGCCAAAGGCGATTCCATGGTGGATGCCGGAATCGACGAGGACGATCTGCTTGTTATCGAACGCAATTGCCCTGCTCTCGAAGGGGATGTAGTCGTTGCGCTGGACGAGGACAACCAGAATACGCTGAAGCGATATGCCGGCTACGACAAGGACAGTGGGTATTACATCCTCGAATATGAAAACGAGGCTCGATACCCGGGCAAAACCATAAAGGTGCGGAGCTTTCAGGTACAAGGCGTTGCTCGGCACGTGATCAAATCACTCTAAACAATAATCTAATGTCGATGGGAGATGTGTTGTTTTGAATGCAAAAGATGTTAAATGCCCGATTTGCGGCACAGTCAACAGAAGTCTCGATTTAGATGAG
>ERZ773260.2725-NODE-2725-length-18689-cov-3.816626_pt1 | contig 18689 bp, 12 predicted proteins | sample MGYA00511387_ERZ773260 | MGnify/ENA primary metagenome ERZ773260 (study PRJEB29015, sample SAMEA2737745) | human gut metagenome | biome: human gut; feature: human-associated habitat; material: faeces | place: China | collected 2012 ... | reverse complement strand
CGGCGTTTGCTTGCTTTGGCAAAGCGGCGGCGTATGCGGGGCTATGATGCGGCGACGCTATCCGCAGCCTGTAACAGTCCCGCCCTGTTTATTCAGGGCTTGCCGGGGGGCGTGGCAAATACGGCAGCTAATCGAAATCAGATACAATGGGCCGGGTCTGTGACTGTAAGAGCGCAGGCCCGACTTATTCATGTGGTTTTGATAATCAGAAATTTTCAGGAAGGAGTTGGTATCATGGAAAATATGACTGCTGCCGGAGGTACCGGCGCACTGGTTGACATCCGGGAAGTTTCCGTCAATAAGGAACTTTCCCGTGAGGAACGGATCACGGAATTTGTACGGCAGATCAAGGATCCCTACCGCTTTAAATGCGGACGTTTTACTGTACAGGCCAGCTTTGCAGCAGGAGGCGCCACCCTGGAGGAATGTATCAAAGGGATTCTGCGGTAGGCCAGATTTTTTTCAGGAAAGGGGCTGACTTTCCCGCAATGGCGTGGTAGAATAAGAATCGGAAAAGGAATTGAATACGGCACAGCCACACTTCTTGAATTGCGGGGATTTTTCTGCGCAAAGAAAGGAGTGTTTTTTTATGCAGGTTTACAAAGCAATCAAGTACATCCGTCTTTCTTATACCGATGACAAGACGACGGAAAGCGACAGCGTCGCCAACCAGCGGCGGCTGATCGATGATTACATTGCCCGGCACCCGGAGATTGAGGTCGTGGCAGAAAAGATTGACGACGGTTACAGCGGTGTCCTTTTTGACCGCCCGGCATTTCAGGAAATGATGCGTATGATTGAACAGGGCGAGGCCAACTGTGTAATTGTCAAGGATCTCTCCCGCCTGGGACGTGAATACATAGAGACCGGCCGCTATATGCGCCGGGTATTTCCGGCCTACGGTGTGCGCTTTATCGCCATCAACGATAACGTGGACACGGAAAACGATGCTGCCGATGACCTCACGGTTTCCGTGAAAAACATTATGAACGAGGCTTACTGCCGGGATATTTCCGTCAAGACCCGGAGCGCCCTGGAAGTGAAACGGCGCAGCGGCGATTTTGTAGGAGCCTTTACGATTTACGGCTATATAAAAGTCGGTGATAAGCATAAGAGCCTGGAAGTTGACGAATATGCCGCCAATGTGGTGCGGGATATTTTCAGAAAGCGTCTGGAGGGGTTCAGCGCTTCCCATATCGCAGACGAGCTGAACTGGATGGGCGTACTCTCCCCGCTGGCATATAAGCGGAACAATGGGATGCCACATGCAAAAGGCGGCTATACGGATCGCAAGGACTGTAAATGGTCCGCTACTACTATTATCCGTATCTTGCAGGATGAAACCTATACCGGAACGCTGGTTCAGGGAAAGCAGACCACGCCTCACTTCAAACTGAAAGAGCGTGAGGATAAGCCTTCCTCTGAATGGATCCGGGTAGAGGGCGCCCATGAAGCCATCATACAGAAGCATGATTTTGACCTGGTGCAGCGGCTCCGCAGGATTGACACCCGGACCTCCCCGAAGTCAGACAAAGTATATCTGTTCTCCGGCATTTTAATCTGTGGCTGCTGCGGCTGCCGCATGACCCGCAAGACCAACCGCTATAAGGATAAGGAATACCATTATTACTATTGCCCGACCGGGAAAAAGAACGGCTGCACATCCTCTGTCATGGTAAAGGAATCTGACCTGATCGAGTGCGTGCAGGACAGCTTAAAAGGCCATATTGAGAATGTCGCCTCCCTGGATGCTCTGCTGTCCAGTATCAGCCAGGAACGTATCAACCGGGAGCTGGCCCAGGAATACGCCGCGCAGATCAGGGTAAATGAAAAACGTGTGGCACAGACGGAAGGCTTCAAAGCCAAGCTCTATGAAAACCTGGTGAGCGGGATCCTTACCAAAGAAGAATTTCTTTCTTATAAGCGGAAATACAATGCGGATATTGAGCTGCTGCAGAAAGCAATCGCCGAGTGGAACGAAAAGCTGACGGACGTACTGGAGAACCGCAGCGAGCGGAACCGCTGGATCAACCATTTCATGCAATTCTCCACAATGGAGGATATTGACCGCAGGGCGGTCATGCAGCTTATCCGCAGCATACGGGTCATGGGCAAGGACGAGCTGCACATTGAATTTAACTATCAGGACGAATACCAGAAAGCGGTTTCCCTGGCGGAACAGATTGCCGCGCATAATGAAGAAAGGAAGGTGGGCTAAATGGCAAGAAAGAGCAGGAAACAGGCGGTGGTTTCCATGCCGGCCCCGTCCTTATATGTGCATGTGGCGCTGTATATCCGTCTTTCTGTGGAAGATAACAAGAAACGCGGCTGTTCCGTGGAGAACCAGAAGCTGGTGCTGAATGACTTCCTGGCGGACAAGCCGGATTTCGTTGTCTACGATACCTATATCGACAACGGGGCGACAGGCACGAATTTCCACCGCCCCGGTTTCCAGCAGATGCTTTCGGATATTGAGGCAGGTCATATTGACTGTGTGATCGTCAAGGATCTCTCCCGGTTAGGGCGTAATTCCATTGACACCGGCTACTACATTGAACAGTATTTTTATTCCCACAATGTCCGTTTTATCGCGGTGACGGACCAGTTTGATACGGCAGACCCCGGCAATCTCCACGGCGGCATTATGCTCCCGCTGAAGAATATGATAAACGAGGCATACGCTTTGGATATTGGCCGGAAGATCAAAGCCCAGGCACGGCAGGCCATGAAAGACGGCGATTACATCGGCGGGCGGGCGCCCTACGGCTACCGGAAAGACCCGGATAACTGCCATAAGCTACTGGTTGATGAAACTGCTGCCCCTGTGGTGAAGCAGATTTTTGAATGGGCACATGACAGGGTTTCGCTGAATCGGATTGTCCTTAACTTAAACGAGATGGGGATTCCGGCGCCTAGCCATTACAAAAAATCCACCGGTGAGATTACCAGCCCCGGCCTAATCGGGAGCGGTAAATGGCAGACCCGCACAGTGATGAAGATTCTGGAAAGCGAAGTCTATACCGGTGATTTAGTGCAGGGCAAGACAAAGATTGTAGACCACCAGCAGGTTAAAGCCGGCGAGGACAACCTGATTGTTGCGAAAGGCACCCATGAACCAATCATTAGCCGGGAACTTTTTACAGCGGTGCAGGAATACCGGAAACAGGTATGTGAGGAAAGCCGGGCGGTTTCCAAACAACCCTATACCCCGAATATTTTCAAAGGAAAGGTATTCTGTGCAGACTGCGGCAGGAGCCTTCACCGGCAGCGGGAGAAACGCAAAAAAGGCCCGGATGTTTACCATTTTCATTGCCTTACCAACAGCCGGGTACAGCAAAAAGGCTGTAAAGGCGTGAGGATGCCGGAAACGGAACTGATCGCTACGGTTACATCTATTCTGGAAAAAGAGCTGGCCGTTGCCCTTGGGATGTCCCTCCCTCTCTTTCAGTTGGAGGCAAGACAGAAACAGGAAAAAGATAAGCTGAAAGCTCAGATGTCAACCCAAAGGCAGGAAATCGAGAAAAAGCGTTTGCTGATCCAAGGACTGTATGAAAATTTTGTACAGGGCATTTTGACAGGCGAGGAATATTTTGAATTAAAAACAGGTTATGAACAATCCATCCATGAGCTGTCCGGTGGGATTGAAGCGCTCGAAAAATCTATGGATGTTCTGGACAGCCAGCTTATACGCTACCGGGAAATGGAAAAAGATGCCAAGTCGCTGGCACAGGACCATGTGCTGACGGCAGAGCTGATTGAACGGCTCATCGAGCGGATCGAGATCGACCATGAGCGGAATATCCATGTAATGTTCCGGTTCAAAAATGAATTTCAGGGAAAGGCGGTGGAACCATGCACAAAAAATATGTGATCGCCCTTTATATCCGTCTGTCCGTGGAGGACTTTAAGACTGAAAGTTTGAGTATTCCCAACCAAAAACTGATCCTCCGGGAAAAGGCCATGTCGCTGCCGGAATGGGATAACGGCGAAGTGCTGGAATTTGTTGATAACGGCCATACAGGTACGAATTTTGAGCGCCCTGCGGTACAGGAACTTTTGACGATGGTCCAGGCCGGGAAGATTGACTGCATTATCGTAAAAGACCTCTCCCGGTTTGGCCGTAACAGCATTGAAACCGGATATTTCATTGAGCGGGTATTTCCCCTCTACCACACCCGGTTTATCTCTGTCAGTGATGATTTTGACACCGCCAATTTCAAAGGCGATACCGGCGGGATTGACGTTGCCTTTAAGTACCTTATCAGCGAATGTTACAGCCGGGATATGTCCATGAAAACGAAAAGCGCCAAATATGCGAAAATGCGCCGGGGAGAATATCAGAGTGTTATCTGTCCTTATGGCTACCGCAAGAGCGCAGACGGGCGTATGGAGCCGGACGAGGACGCTGCAGGGATTGTCCGGCAGATATTTGAATGGGCGGCTGACGGAAATACAGCCGCCGAGATTACAAGAAAACTGTATGCCATGAACATCCCTACGCCTGGAGAATACCGGAAAAGTAAAGGCAAGGATCACTATAATGTTTCCCGGACGCATGGCGTCTGGAGCAGCTCAACAGTCCTTCGGATGCTGGAGGATCAGCGGTATATCGGTACCTATGTAATCGGGAAACGCAAGGTCAGGGAAATCGGCAGCCGGCGTGTCCAGCTAAAAGATGAAAGCGAGTGGTTCAAAATCCCAGACCACCACCCGGCAATCGTAAGCATGGAGCTGTTTGAGAAAGCCAATGCTTCGATCAGGCGTTTTTCCCTTCCGAATAAAAAGCGGCGTGACTACCTTCTCCGCGGGAAAGTATTCTGCGGCTGCTGCGACCATGCCATGTCACTTAGAAACGGGGCATGGTTTTACTGCCGTCATTCCGAGGTAGCAAAAGAACTTCCCTGTTATGGCGTAAAGGTCAAAATGTCGGAGTTGGAGCAGGTGGTCTTTGATACGACCCGTGCACAGATGGGGCCGGCATTGGGGATTGACAGCAGCAAGGACAAGCTGGATTTGCAGACGATCCAGCAGGCCGAGCATGAAGAAAAGCTGCACTCTATCCAGGACAGCAAACGGCAGCTTTATGAACAGTATGCGCTTGGAGAGATTGACCTGGAAACCTATCAGGAGCGCAAGGCGGTATATGATGCGGAGCTGGTGCAGGCAAAAAATGTCCATGCTGCTATTACCGCACAGACCAAACAGATACAGAGTGATTATGAGGCAAAGCTGAAACAGCGGGAAATTGTCCGGGAAGTAGGCAGCGCCGACACCCTGACACAAGCCCTGATTGACAGGCTTATTAGTAAGGTTTATATTTTTCCGGGGAATCGGATTGAGATTGAATATGTGACGCAGGATTTCTTGGGAATAGACGAATCGGGAAAGGAGGCATGAGTGCCGTATGAAAGAGCTGCGGGTGGCTATATGGCTGCCCGGAAAGCCTCAAAAAAAGTTATAAATTTTTTTGTCGTGGGCTTGACATACGGGTGGCGGAGGGAATGGTAGTCGAACGCCATTTTGAGTTCATGGTGGATAACCCTGGCGCAGTATTGGGAGTATCCCAAAGTGAGTTTATCAACAGGCTCCTACTCTTTGATGATACCATTAGAAAGTATCAAAAAATGCTTGATTCTTCAGGGAAAAAGAAGTATTCTGAGTATACATTTGGTGCTCCGGCTACCATTAATGACGCTGGCTGCAGTCATATAGCAGAGAAGGCGGTAAAAAAGATCCTGGGAGAGGACGGACTTGCTCTTTATACTAAGACTCCGGGAGGAGAAGACTTTGCCTATATGTTGGAGCGCAGGCCTGGAATTTATGCCTTTGTGGGCTGTAGAAATGAGGCGCAGGATCAATGCTATCCGTTACACCATAAACGATTTGATCTGGATGAAGAAGGAATGCTAAACGGATGTGCCTTTTATATCCAATATGTATTGGATATCCAGGATAAGATATAGCTGCAAATGGTTAAAGGGGAGACTTGAATTCAGTCTCCCCTTTTGTTTTTATTTTACCAGCTCCTCGGCTTTTGCAATCGCCGCGTCAATGTTTTCACAGAAATTTTCACGTCCTACTTTGTCCACGTATCCGGCCTTCTCCATGACCTTCATAGGCTGTGGATTGACATGGGAGAGAATCAGGGTAATTCCTTTTTTCTGGCACCGCTTCAGCAGATCGTTCATAGCGTTCATGGCGGTGCTGTCCATAGACGGGACACTTCTCATACGAAGAATCAGGCAGGTAGCGCGCTCCCTGGCCACAATCCGGCCGATTTCGTCGGCAGCTCCGAAAAACAGCGGGCCGCTGATCTCATAGACATTGATATGGGGAGGGAGTTGTCTCAGCTTTTCACGCTCCGCTTCCTCCTCATCCTCCGCGTATTTCCAGCTGTGAACCTCCGTCACGTCGCTCATGCGCTTCATAAAGAGAAGACCTGCAAGCAGAATACCGAATTCGATGGCAACGACCAGGTCAAAGACGATGGTCAGGAAGAAGGTGATGATCAAAACGGCAATATCGCTTTTGGGAGCTGTTTTTACCAGCTCTGCAAAGGTTCTCCACTGACACATGTTGTAGGCGACCATGAATAGAATCGCCGCAATGGCCGGCATGGGGATCATGCCTGCGTAGGGCATGAAGACTACGAGAATCAGCACCAGCACAAGCGCATGAACCATACCTGCTACCGGCGTGCGGCCGCCGTTTTTGATGTTTGCAGCCGTTCTGGCAATGGCTCCCGTAGCGGGGATTCCACCGAAAAGGGCGGAGGCAATATTTCCAGCCCCCTGGGCGGCCAGTTCCATGTCAGAACGGTGCTTTCCGTTGATCATGCCGTCAGCCACCACGCAGGACAGGAGAGATTCAATAGCAGCCAGCACGGCGATAGTGAAAGCGTCCGGCAGGGCAGACTGAACCATGTCAAAGCTCAGCTGCGGCAGATGAAAGGATGGAAGCGCGCTGCTGATAGTGTAGAGATCGCCGATCGTATTGACGTTCAGCGGAAGGAATTTCACCATCAGGATTCCGCCGATGACCGCCAGCAGGGAGCCTGGAATTTTCTCAGAGAAATACGGCGTGACAATGAGAATCGCCAGGCATACAAGCCCCACAATCACAGCGTCCATGTTCAGCGTTACAAATCCTGCAGCAAAGGCTTTGAGCTTTTCCATGGTTTCGATAGTGGGCATTCCTTCCGGATAGACAACCCCGAAGAAGTCCTTCAGCTGTCCGATGACAATGGTGACGGCGATACCGGAGGTAAAGCCAGTAGTAATGGTAAACGGAATGAATTTAATCAGAGATCCGAACCGGCAGAATCCCATAAGAATCAAAATGATTCCTGCCAGAATCGTCGCCACGGCCAGCCCGTCCATACCGCTTCGGGCTACGATTCCCGCCACAATGGTTGCGAAGGCGGCAGTAGGACCTGCAATCTGTACCTGGCTTCCGCCAAGAAGCGAGATAACGAAGCCCGCTACAATAGCTGTGTAGATACCCTGCTCCGGACCTACTCCGGAGGCCAGCGCCAGAGCGATAGACAGCGGAAGGGCAATGATCGCCACCACAATTCCAGCTATCAGATCTTTAAAAAACTGTTCTTTGCTGTAGGTTTTCCATGTTGTAAACAGCATGGGACGCATCTTTTCCATAAGTTCCCCCTTGTAAACATAGTAATAGGCAGGATATATTCACACCTGCCGCTATTATTATACATTTCCTGTATACAATGTCCAGATAGAAAAGGGAAAAAGATTGTTCTTTTTGAGAAACTTTGCGTACGGTCCGCCGTCTCTTTCAGTTGACACAAAAAACTCTTTTGCTTATAATGAATATCAGAAAATAAGCCGCTTTTCGGCAGAGGGGAAAGAAGGCGGAGGGAGAATATACTTATGAATAGTGAAACAAGCAGCGAAGTGCTGGAGAAGACGGCGCTTCTTCAGAAGATGAGAAGCGTTCCGGAGTTATTTGTGTTAATGTCAGCCTGTACAAAGGAGCCGTATGTAGAGTGCGACGCAGAGACCTTTGACGACGAGATTTTCATGTTTTTTACAGAGGATGAAGCCAGAGAAAAGGGAAAGGCTCTGCTGGAGGAGAAAATCCCCGTGTCGATTGTCAGAGTTGAGGAAAAGCAGAAGCTTCTTTTCTTTACCAGCCTGTTTACCATGGGAATTAACGCCATTGTGATGAGAAACGGCAGTGAAAATACGAGGTTTCAGTTAGAGGAGCTGGTCAGACGGAAGAAACCGGAAGAGCAGCCGGAGGGAACGGTATGGATTGAGAATCCGCAGCTTCATTTAACTGCTCTTTACTATGCCCAGGAGATGAGAAAGCAGCCGAATCCGCAGCCGGATGAGAAAACCAGCGAACTGCTGGAGGAGCTGCTGGCTGATTTTAAGAGGGGAAAATATATTTTAGCCCTTCAGAAGGAAGAAAAGGGAGTTCCGTTAGCCAAGTTAAAGGATGGCCAGATGTACCAGCCGATTTTTACGGATGCGCTGGAATTCCAGAAGTTTAACAGAGAAAATAAGTTCCGTCCTGTGGCGGCAGATGCAGATAAGCTTGCCGTTTTAGTCGCTCCTGAGGCCAAGGGTGTGGTTTTAAACATTATGAGTCTGAATCTGCCGTTTAACCTGAATCGAAAGCCGGCTGTCCCGGCGGAGGGAGACGGAGGAGAGAAAAAGTCCGAAACAGTATAAGATATTTCAGATGAAAAGGATGCGTAAGCCTGTCAGAACCAGATGCTTCGCATCCTTTTCTCTTGCCTTTCTACTGGCTGGAGGCCTTTAAAAGGCAGGATTCGATGGCCTGGACCAGGGCAGAGCATGTATACTGGCTTCCCTCTGGATATGTAAGGTTTTCCAGAGACTGAGAGGAGCAGATCTGCTCGGACAGCTGTTCCAGAGCCGGGGCCATCAGCGGGTACATGGTTTCGACTGAATCGCTCAGCGGCGTCATGGAAACAGAGTTAATGTGATCTGCGTCCACGGCCACTTCCAAATCTGCATTCTGACTTCCTAAAGACAGAGAAGCCCGGTAAAGTCCGGGGGTGTAGGAGGCCTGAGCGGCCTGAACCTGGCCGGAGGAGACGGTCTGAGGTTCCTTTTTGGGACGGAACATGATAAAAAGCAGCGTTACAAGGATGATTCCCAGCCCGATAAAGATGGCGGTATAGATGATTTCCTTCATCCGGAGCACCACGATTTTCGTTTTAGAGCTCATAAAAAGACCTCTTGGTATTATTTAGTACAGTGTATGGGAAAAAATATGATTTATTCACAGCGTCCAAGGCAAAATATATTTTCTGCTTGACCAGAACATATGTTTGTTATACAATGGAGATATCACATAAATACAAGGAGGTTTCCATGTCATTACAGTTTATCATCGGCGGTTCCGGTTCCGGGAAAACCCATGTACTCTATGAAAATTTAATTAAATGTTCCATGGAGAATCCGGAAGGAAAATTTTTTGCCATTGTGCCGGAGCAGTTTACCATGCAGACTCAGAAGGATATTGTGACGATGCACCCGCGCCATGGCGTCAGGAATATTGATATCGTCAGTTTTGAACGTCTGGCTTACCGTATTTTTGAGGAATTGGCTGTGGAGACGCCAGCGGTACTGGATGATATGGGAAAATCTCTGGTGCTTCGGAAGGTAGCTGCAGCCAGGAAAAAGAATCTGCGTCTGTTTGGCAGCCATCTGGAACAGTCCGGTTTTATCGGGGAACTGAAGTCCATGCTGTCAGAGCTGTTTCAGTACGGAATTTCAGGGGAGACCATACGGGAGATGGCAGACAGCGCGGACAGCGCCATGCTGCGGCAGAAGCTGTCTGATATGAGCGAGCTGTACGAAGGCTTCCGGGAGTACACCAGGGAGCGGTTTATTGCCCAGGAGGAGATTTTAGACATTCTCTGCCGCGTGCTCCCCAAGTCCCGGTTAATCAGGGGAAGCGTGGTGACTCTCGACGGATATACGGGATTTACTCCTGTACAGTACCGGCTTTTAGAGCTTCTTTTAACCTGCTGCCGCCAGGTGGTTGTGACGGTGACGATGCCTCCTGAGGAGAACCCCTACCGTGAAAAACCGATTCAGAATCTCTTCCACATGAGCAGTCATACTGTCTGCAGGCTGACAGATTTGGCGTCAGGTGCAGGAGCAGGGAGGGATAAGGATATTCTCCTGACAGGGCCATGCCGCCGTTTTCAGAACAGTCCGGCTCTTTCTGCGATTGAGAGGGGCCTGTTCCGGCCTTGGGCAGGCCGTTTTGAAGGGGAGCAGGGGGACAGCCTGCTTCTCCATGAGGCGGAAAATCCCATTGGGGAAATTCAGTTTGTCTGCACAGAGATTCAGCATCTGGTGAAGGAGAAGGGATACCGTTACCGCGATATCGCCGTAGTGACAGGAGCTTTGCCGGATTATTCCGGAGAGCTTGCCAGGCAGTTTCAGGAGAATGGAATCCCCTGCTTCCTGGACAGCAAGAAAAATATTCTGAGCAATCCTGTGGTAGAGCTTCTGCGGGCCGCGCTGGAGGCGATTACGGAAAACTTTTCCTATGAAAGTATGTTCCGCTATTTGAAGACCGGCATGGTGACAGAGGAGAAGGAGAAACTTTCCAGGCTGGAAAATTATGTGAAAGCCATGGGAATCCGTGGATTTAAGCGCTGGAGCGCGTCCTGGGACCGCACCTATAAGGATGGAGAAAGATTAAATCTGGAGGAATTGAACGAGTTTAAAGATTCTCTTCTGCGTCCGTTTCTTCCTTTGAAGGAGGTATTTTCAGACCGCCAGTCTACAGTCAGAGAGATGACGGCGGCTTTGGCGGAGTTTCTGGAGAGCGTGGAGGCGGAGAAGCGTCTGTCCCGCTGGGAAAAAGCGTTTCACGAGATGGGAGAGGCTGAGCTTGAGAAGGAATACAGCCAGGTTTATGGGCTTGTGATGGATTTGTTTGACCGCCTGGCTGCGCTTTTGGGGGACGAGACAGTCAGCCGGAGAGAGTATGCCCAGATTCTGGACGCGGGTTTTGCAGAGATTCAGGTGGGTTTAATCCCGGCTGTCGTAGATCGGGTGGTGACAGGAGATTTGACCAGAACGCGTCTGTCCCATGTCAAGGCTCTGTTTTTCATTGGGGTGAACGATGGAATTGTGCCGGGAGCTGCCAGGCGCGGAGGCATTCTGACAGAGGCAGAACGGAGGATTCTGAAGGAAAGAGGGGTGGAGCTGGCTCCTACAGCCAGGGAAGAAGGCTTTTTGGAGCGTCTGTACCTGTATCTTGTGATGACGAAAGCTTCAGATTTTCTCTATCTGACCTGGAGCCAGACCTCGTCGGCAGGAAAGAGTCTCCGGCCGTCCAGCCTGATCGGACAGGTGAAGAAGCTGTTTCCTGAGCTGAGAGAGACGCGCATGGATCAGTACAGGGAGGCGGCGCTGTCAGCTCCGGCAGGCAGAAGAACTCTGATCGCTGGCCTGAGGGATTTGGAACATGCGGTGTCAAGACCGGAGTTTCTGGAGCTGTACCGCCATTTTTATACGGATGAAGATAAGAGGGAAGAGACGAAACGTCTGGTAGAAGCCGCATTCCACGTATATGAGGATAAGGGAATTGGAAGGACAGCGGCCCAGAAGCTCTACAGCCCCATTCTCCGTGGCAGCGTGACCAGGATGGAGCGCTATGCTGCCTGTGCCTACGCTCATTTCTTAAGTTTTGGGCTGGAGCTTCGGGAGCGCAGAGAGTATGAGCTGGCTGCTGCGGATCTGGGAAATCTCTTCCACAGCTCCATTGACCTGTTTTTTAAGACCATGCAGGAGGAGGGAAGGAGCTTCCGCCAGCTGGATGACAGGGAGAGAAAGGAACTGGTCAGCCGATGCGTATCTGAAGTGACGAGAGAGTACGGGAATACAGTAGTTTCCGATACGGCGAGGAACGAGTATCTGGGGCGCCGGGTGGAGCAGATTACAGACAGGACAGTCTGGGCATTGACAGAACAGCTGAAGAAGGGAGATTTTGAGCTGGCTGGCTTTGAACTTACTTTTACTCCGGCAGACAATCTGAAGGCGATGAAGATTCCGGTTTCCAGGACGGAGGCCGTTCATCTTCAGGGACGCATTGACAGGATGGATCTGTGCGAGGACGGGGATAAGCTGTATGTGAAGATTATCGATTATAAAACCGGGAAGACGAAGTTTGAGCTGACAGAGCTGTTTTACGGGCTTCAGATGCAGCTGGTCGTCTATCTGGATGCCGCCATGGAGAAGGAACAGCGCAGACACCCGGACAAGCAGGTGCTTCCGGCAGGAATTTTTTACTACAATATTGCGGATCCCATGGTGGAAAAGACGGAGGACATGAGCGAGGAGGAAAAGGAAGCAGAGATTTTAAGGACTCTTCGCATGAACGGTCTGGTTAACAGCCGGGCGGAGGCTATCTCACACCTGGATCGGAGGATTGAGACAGAGTCGGACGTCATTCCTGTCGCTTATAAGGCGGGAATCATCCAGGAGGCAAAATCCTCTGTGGCAAATGAGAAGCGTTTTTGGGCGATGACCGGCTTTGTCAACCAGAAAATCAAGGCTATGGGAAGAGAAATTCTGGATGGAAGAATTACGGTAGATCCTTATAAAAAAGGAGAGAAAACAGCCTGCGATTACTGTCCCTACCATGGGATCTGCGGATTTGATCTGAAGACAAAGGGATATGGATTCAGGCGGTTTAAGTCCATGAAACCAGAGGCGGTCTGGGAAGAAATTGAGAAAAGCGTTGAGGAAGATGAGCAGGAGACTCTTGAGACAGAAGGAGGCGAAGCAGCAGAATGGGAGTAAATTGGACCCGGGATCAGAGACAGGTCATTGAAAGCAGGCACAGGAATTTGTTAGTATCCGCCGCAGCGGGAAGCGGGAAGACGGCCGTTCTTGTGGAGCGTATTATTGAGATGATTACAGACAAGGAGCATCCGGGAGATATAGAGAGACTTCTTGTGATGACATTTACGAAAGCCGCTGCCTCCGAGATGAGAGAGAGGATTCTTGACGCCATTGAAAAGAAGCTGGCGAAAGAGCCGGATAATGAGTATCTGCAGCAGCAGGCGGTTCTGGTTCAGTATGCCCAGATCACCACCATTGACAGCTTCTGTCTGCACCTGCTGAGAGAGCATTTCGACTGCCTGGATTTAGATCCGGCGTTTCGGGTGGGAGACGAGGGCGAGATGCTGCTTCTGAGGGGAGACGTGATGGAGGAACTTCTGGAGGACTGGTATGGGAAGAAGGAACCGAAATTTGAAGAATTTGTAGATGCCTTTGCCTCTGGAAAGGCGGACGGCGGAATTGACGAATATATTTATCAGGTTTACAGTTTCTCTCAGAGCAATCCGTGGCCAGGAGAGTGGATAGCGCAGTGCAGAAAGGAGCTGTCGGATACTTCCTTAGAAGCCCTGGATCAGACAGAATGGATGCGGTTTCTTCTGGCGGATGTAAAAACTCAGGCTTCAGAGTGGGTAAAGGAGCTGAAAGCGGCGTCCGGGCTGTGCAGGGAGCCGGATGGCCCGGAACCGTATCTTCCCATGATTTTATCTGATCTGGATCATGCAGAGCGGATGGAACAGGTATCGGGCTATGGTATGCTTGCCCGGGAGGCAGACAGCTTTGAATTTCCCAAGCTGGCAGCTATCCGGGGCAAAAATTCCTCTGTCTCTCCGGAAAAGAAGGAGGCTGTGGCAGAGTGCCGCAAACGGATCAAGAAGGCGTTAGAAAAAATCAAAGCTCAGTTTCTCTTTGCCTCAGAGGAGGAGATACTTTCGGATTTGGCGGGAAGCAGAGATTCAATTCTTATGCTTCTTTCACTGGCCGAGGAATTTGAACAGCGTTTTTCGGCTAAAAAACGAGAGAGAAATCTGGTGGATTTTAACGATCTGGAACACCTGGCGCTGCAGGTTCTTTACAGGGACAGCGGAGAACTGAGCGAGACGGCGGACGATCTGGCCCGCCAGTTTGACGAGATCCTGGTGGACGAGTATCAGGACAGCAATCTGGTGCAGGAGGCCCTGATCAGGGCAGTTTCCAGAGAGCGGTTTGGAGAGCCGGACGTATTTATGGTAGGAGATGTGAAGCAGAGTATTTACAAATTCCGTCTGGCCAGACCGGAGCTGTTTCTGGAAAAATATCAGTCCTACACCAGGGAGGACAGCCAGTTTCAAAAGATAGAGCTCCATCAGAATTTCAGAAGCCGTCCCCAGGTGCTGGAAAGCACAAACGATGTGTTCTTTAAGATTATGACAGAGAAGCTGGGCTCTGTGGCTTACACAGAGGACGCCGCTCTTCATCCAGGAGCTGGATATGAGCCTCTTCCGGAGTCTGCTTCAGAGGAGGAGAGGGATTTTTCCACGGAGCTTCTTTTGATTAACACGAAGGATAGTATTTTAGAGGAGCTGGACGACGACAGTGCAGATTACACCAGGCAGGAACTGGAAGCCAGAATGATCGGCATGAGGATTCGGGAGCTTACCGATCCGGAAAAAGGGTGTCTGGTATGGGATAAAGGAGAAGGAGCTTACCGGAGGGCGGAGTACCGGGATATCGTCATTTTGCTGCGAAGCGTTTCCGGCTGGGCGGAAAGCTTTGTGGAGACGCTGGGGCATATGGGAATCCCGGCCTTTGCCGAATCGAAGACAGGATATTTTACCACCATTGAGGTGGAGACGATACTGAATTTTCTGGCAGTGCTGGATAATCCGATGCAGGATATTCCTCTGGCGGCAGTGCTCAGGGCGCCGTTTTTTGGCCTGACGGATCGGGAGTTGGCAGAGATCACAGCAGAGTTTAAAAGCAATACGGAGAAAGGGCAGGATAGGGGACTGTACGGGGCAGTCTGCGCCTGCCTGGACACTTATAGGAAGGAGAACCGTTGTCTGGAAGCAGAGGAGGGGGAAACGGCCAGGAAGCTGGATTTCTTTACAGAGGTCATGGAAGAGCTTAGAATGCAGGCCGTTTATCTGCCGATCCACGAGCTGCTTTACAGAATCTTCGATCGAACGGGATATTATGATTATGTATCTGCGATGCCTTCTGGAGAGACTCGGCGGGCAAATCTGGATATGCTGGTGGAGAAGGCGGCTGCCTACGAGTCTACCAGCTACAGAGGCGTGTTTCATTTCATTAAATATATTGAAAAGCTGAAAAAATATAATACAGATTTCGGAGAGGCGTCCACGGCGGCAGAAGGCGGAAATACAGTGCGGATTATGAGTATCCACAAAAGCAAAGGTCTGGAATTTCCCATTGTGTTTGCCTCTGCTATGGGAAAGCAGTTTAATAAACAGGATACCAGAGGGAAAATTCTCATTGATCCCCAGTTTGGAATAGGAGCAGATTATCTGGACAGCGAGACCAGGCTGAAGGCGTCTACCCTTAAGAAAAATGTGCTGAAGCGGAGAATGGATCTGGAAAATCTGGGGGAGGAGCTGCGGGTTCTCTATGTAGCCATGACGCGGGCCAAGGAAAAATTAATTTTGACTGCTTCTGACAAGAATTTGGAGTCAAAGCTGGAAAAATGGAAGGAATCTCTTTTTGAGACAGAGGGAGGACTTCCCTTTACCCTTCTGTCCCTGGCCAGCTCTTATCTGGACTGGATTTTGATGGCCATAGCCCAGGGAGGATGCAGAATCCGCGTCAGAGAGACGATGGCGAAGGAACTTTTAGGACAGGAGATCAGCCGTCAGGTGCAGCAGAAACTGACAAAGGATATGCTTCTGGGCATGGATACTTCCCAGAAGACACTCTGGGAGGAAGCTCTGGGGCTTTCAGACGAAGCGTACCGGGCGCAGCTGAAGAAGCTGGCCTCCTGCCGGTATCCATGGCAGGACGACCTGCGTCTCAATACGAAGCTTTCCGTCTCGGACATTAAAAAGGAGGGAGAGGAGGAAAGCCTGGAGGAGAGCGCGTTTCTGCCTACTATTCCGAAGTTTTTGTCAGACGAGAAGGACGAGGGGCAGGGAGCCAGAAGGGGAACTGCTTACCACAGAGCCATGGAGCTTCTGGAGTTTCATAAAATCAGGACAAAGCAGGATATCAGAGAACAGCTGGATCGTTTTGCAGAAGAGGGAAGAATGACAGCCGATGACAGAGCACTGGTACGGGAGCCTGTGATCTGGCCGTTTTTCCAGTCGGATCTGGGGAGAAGAATGGCAGACGCCCAGAGAGAAGGTCGCCTGAAAAAAGAGAGCCAGTTTGTCATCGGAATCCCGGCCCGGGAGATAGGAGACTGGGATTCGGACGAGCTGGTGCTGATTCAGGGAATCATGGACGCCTTTTTTGAGGAAAACGGAGAGCTGATTCTTGTAGATTATAAAACGGATTACGCAGAGCAGGAGGAGACGCTGATAGAACGCTACAAGCTTCAGCTGGACTATTACAGACGAGCCCTGATGCAGATGGAGAATAAGCCGGTGAAGGAAACGCTCATCTATTCCTTCAGGCTTGGGGAGATAAAGCTTTAGAAAAACGGTTTTTCAGCTCCTCTATAAATTCTGCTGTGATTTCTGATACAGGACCTCCCTTGGGAAGAATATATCCGAATTCCAGCCGATCCCTGCATTCCTCAATAGGAACGGAGATAACCTGATAGGTGGAATCCTGGGCGGAGAAACCGTAAATTCCAATGCCATAAAAATCGCTGTTGGCCAGCAGGTGGAGAAGAGAGGCGCGTCCGTCCAGATAAACGATTTTTAAGCCGGAATTTAAGTTGTACAGGATATTTTCAGAAAAAATATGGTAGGCAAAATCTTCTGCTGCGTCCTGATACCGGGCGAAGCCATAGAGAGCCAGATTCTCAAGGGTAACTGGCTTCCCTTCCCGGATCAGCGGGTGATTCCTGGAGAGAACGATATGGGGCCGTACCAGAGACAGCGTCTCGTAGGACAGCCCCATGGACGCTAAACGGGCGAGAACGCTTTTCTTTTCTTCCGGATTAAAGTGAATGACTCCTACATGAAACTGTCCGGAATACACATCTTCAATCACTTCATCTGCTGTGCCTTCCCGAAGCCGGTGTACAAAGGCGTCGTCGTTTTTGTGGCGCAGAACAATTTCGATGAAACATTCCATAATGTGGGAAAAACGAGTCATAGAAACCATCAGGGAATGAGCGGAAGGACTGGAGGCAGAGCGGAATTCCAGAAGAGACTGGGCCGCCCGCAGAGTTCCCTCTGCCCGTTCCAGAAAGTCTTTTCCATCCGGAGTCAGGATCACACCCCCTCTGGTGCGTTCAAAAAGCATAGCTCCGGCTGTGCGCTCCAATTCTTTAATGATTTTTCCAAGGTGGGGCTGAGAGATATACAAAGTCTGTGCGGCCCGGTTGATGGAGCCGAGGCGGGCAGTTGTGATAAAGTAAGAAAGATGCTTTAAGTTGATATCGTAATCCATAGAGAACCTCCTGAACAAGAACGTCAGCAGAAAAAAACAGAGTGCTGCTGAATTTTGTTAAAAGTATATCATGAAATGCGAAAAAAGGCCAGGTGTGTTGTAGCAATCTGCTATAGCCTTATAGGTATCAGGTATTAGAAAGGCAAATCATTTTCTGCTATACTATGAATATAAAATAAAATTTATAAAAGATATAAAAATAATTTATAAAAAATCTTTTTCAGAGTGCAGCTGTGCCTGCTGAGATATGAGAAGCAGCCTGCTCTCAGAAGGAGGTGGAAGGGAGAAAAAATGACAGATAAGGAGAGAGGAAGAATTTTAGAGGAAGCTCTTCTGGCGGGAAGCATGGAAGTGGACAAGGGTGAGACTGCGTCTTATATTCCAGAACTTTCCCGGGCAGATAAGCATGATCTGGGAATTTGTATCTATACGAGGGACGGAGAAATTTATGAGGCAGGGGATTCTCAGAAACGGTTTACCATTCAGAGTATTTCCAAGGTAATTTCCCTCTGTGTGGCGCTTCAGCACTGCGGATTTGACAAGGTATTTGAGAAGATCAGGATGGAACCGTCTGGAGACGCGTTTAACTCTTTGCTGAAGCTGGATATGACCAGCAACTATCCATACAACCCCATGATCAATTCTGGGGCGATCACTGTAGTCAGCTACCTGATGCCTATTTTCAGCTTCAAAGAGCTGCTTGACTATGCGGGAAAGCTCTGTCTTGATCCGAAGATCCGTCTGGATGAGAGGGCCTACACCTCGGAGATGGCCAACAGCGCGAGAAACAGAGCCATTGCCTATCTGCTTCAGAGCAAGGGGATCATTGAGTGCGACATAGAGCGCAGCCTGGAACTGTATGTGAAGATGTGTTCCCTCAGCGTGACGGCAAAGAGCCTGGCAGCGTTCGGCCTGGTGTTGGCCAATGGCGGCATTCATCCGGAGACAGGAGAAAGACTTCTGGATCGGGAAGTCGTGCGGACCGTTAAGACGATTATGCTGACCTGCGGCATGTACGACGGCTCCGGCGAATTTGCAGTGGAAGTGGGAATTCCCTCTAAGAGCGGCGTAGGAGGAGGCATCCTGTCTGTAGTGGACCGAAAAATGGGAATCGGCATTTACGGACCTTCTCTGGATAAAAAAGGAAACAGCATTGGCGGAAAAGCCATGCTTAAATATGTGTCAGAGGAGCTGAATCTGCATATGTTTGCCTGGGAGCCTTAATAGAAAGAGCCGAAGAATATAAAAGCGGCACAGCCTGCAAAGGCATCT
>ERZ773260.2702-NODE-2702-length-18803-cov-13.251974_pt1 | contig 18803 bp, 16 predicted proteins | sample MGYA00511387_ERZ773260 | MGnify/ENA primary metagenome ERZ773260 (study PRJEB29015, sample SAMEA2737745) | human gut metagenome | biome: human gut; feature: human-associated habitat; material: faeces | place: China | collected 2012 ... | reverse complement strand
AAGCATTTTCAGAATATGGGGCTTTGCCCCATCGCCCCACCAAAGGGCTTTCCGAACGTTTACGGCGCCTGTTCGGCGCATCGCCCTTTGGAAACCTTCGGGCAAAAATTCCTAGTTTTTCTTGAGATATCGGTTTTGTTAGCTTGACAGCCTCTGTTTTTATATTCGCGTCAACCGAAAATCCGCGCCGCTCCCCTTCGCTGTCCCTTGACAACCGAGCGACTCACGGTTATACTGAATATCAGATGGAGGGAGAATGCCATGGATGATCGTGAAATGCTGCAAACCATTCTGAACGCGGTCAGCGCCGTTACCGTTCAGCTTGATAAGATGGAAGCCCGCCTGACCGCCGTAGACGCCGAGCTGAAGAACATGGGGGATCGCCTTGACGGCCTCGAGGCCGGGCAGGAGGCTCTGCGCCGCGACGTTGCCCGCATCGAGCGGAAAATCGACCGACAGGGCAACGACATCGCCGATACGCTCTATTACATCACGCAAAGCGTGGACGACGAATTGCGCAAAGCCAGATAAAAAACGGCTTGTTTTCACCTCTGCCGAAGTCTGCAAAGCGTCAAGGTTTTGCTCACATGGGCGATTTTACGCAATTTTCTATACGTTGAATTGAAAAGAATAACCCGCGCGGTACTTGGCCTGCGCGGGTTATTTTTATGGGCAAAGCCCCGGTTATGCTCATACTAATTCGCAGTTAAAATGCTTAACAGAGCGTATCAGATTTTTTGTTCTGACGAAGCCAAGTGAAGTGAGGCGTACTGGAGGTACGTTGAACGGAACGAGGCAAAGTCAGAGCGAAAAAGATGGTGCGCGGATTAAGCCATTTTAACAAGAATTAGTATTAATATTCCGTCAGCGTTCCGACCAGCTCCTGCGCGCGCTGCACCTTCTGCCGGTCGCAATATGCGTCCAGCTCCCGAATGATGCGCGGGCAGGCGAACGGATCGGTAAAGTTCGCCGTGCCGACCATGACGGCCTTTGCACCGCAGAGCATGAACGCCGCCGCGTCCTCGCCGGTCTCGATACCGCCCATGCCGATGATCGGGATATGCACCTTCTTGGCGCTCTGCCAGACCATGCGCAGGGCGACCGGGCGCACCGCCGGGCCGGAAAGGCCGCCCGTGTTGTTTGCCAGCACCATCTTGCGCTTGTTCATATCCACGGCGATGCCCGTCAGCGTGTTAATCATGGAAATCGCGTCCGCGCCCGCCTCCTCGGCGGCCAGCGCGTTCTCCGTGATGTCGGATACGTTCGGGGTCAGCTTGACGATCAGCGGCTGCCTGGCCGCCGCCTTGACGGCCTTGGTGATGGCGTATACGCTCTCCGGCTTCACGCCGAAAGCCACGCCGCCCTCGTGCACGTTCGGGCAGGAGATGTTCATCTCCAGCAGATGCACGCCCGTGCCCGCCAGCCGCTCGGCCATCTGCACATACTGCTCCACGCTCGTGCCGGTGATGTTGGCGATCACCGCGACGTCCTTGGTCAGCAGCCACGGCAGATCGTTTTCAATGAAGCTCTCCACGCCGGGGTTTTGCAGGCCGACGCTGTTGAGCATGCCGCTCGGCGTTTCCGCGATGCGGGAGGGCGGGTTGCCCGTGCGCGGCAGCAGGCTCAGCCCCTTGACGGAAATGCCGCCAAGCTGGCCGATGTCGTAAAGCTCATCGTACTCGCGGCCAAAACCGAACGTGCCGCTCGCCGCGATGATCGGGTTTTTGAGCTTCACGCCGCACAGATCGAGGGAAAGATCAGCCACGCAGACACACCTCCTTCGCGTCGAACACCGGGCCGTCCTTGCAGACGCGCTTGTAGCGCCAGCCGCCGTCCGGCTGCATGATTTTCACGTTGCAGCCCAGACACGCGCCAATGCCGCAGCCCATCCGCTCCTCCAGCGAGAGCTGGCACGGCACGCCGTATGTTTCGCAGAGCGCCTGCACCGCCGCCAGCATCGGCGTGGGGCCGCAGGCCATCACCACGTCGGGCTTGCGCGCGCAGATCGCCGCCTCCAGCGGCTTCGTCACCAGCGCGCGCTCGCCCAGCGAGCCGTCGTCGCTGACCGCCGTGACCGCGCAGGGCGCCTGCGTCATGCCGTAAGCATGCGCCGCCGTGCGGAAGCCGAAGAACGCGCGGCTCTCCGCCGTCGCGAACGCATCCATCGCGCAGCAGATCGGCGCAACGCCCACGCCGCCGCCGACAAAGTAGACGCATTGCGCGCCCTTTCCGTCAAAGCCCGTGCCCAGCGGCCCGAGCACGCGAATCGTCTCCCCCGGCTTGCAGGCGCAGAGCGTCTGCGTGCCCGCGCCCTTGGGCTGAATCGCCAGCGTCAGCGTGCCCGCCGCCGCATCCGCCGCCATCAGGCTGATGGGACGGCGCAGCACATGGCCGCTGTCCGGCACGAGGATGTGGATGAATTGCCCGGCCTTCGCCTGCGCCGCGATATCCGGCGCGGAGAGAATGATGCGCACCAGATCCTGCGCCATCGTCTCGCAGGAAAGGACGCGCGCGGCTGTATCCTGCATGTCTGCGCCCTCCTTACTTGATCGCCTTGCCGACCGCCGCGAGGCTGTCGCAAAGATCCTGCTTCATGCGCAGCGCCTCGTCCCGCGCGGCCGCGTCAAACGCCATGCCCTCGCGCTTCTTCCACGCGCAGAGGATCGAGCGGGAAGCGTTGACAATCGCGCCGTTGCCGTTCGCGTCGAAGCAGCCCGCGATATCCGTGCCCTTCGCGCCCTGCGCGCCGTAGCCCGGCACGAGGAAGAAGGCATGCGGCATGCGCTCGCGCAGTTCCACGCCCTGCTGCGGATAGGTCGCGCCGACGACCGCGCCGACGGCGGAATAGCCGCTCTCGCCGCGCGTCTCCTCGCCCCATTCTTCCACCAGATCGGCGACCGCCTGATACAGCGTCCGCCCGTCCTCAAAGCGCAGATCCTGAAGCTGGCCGGAGGAAGGGTTGCTCGTCTTGACCAGCACGAACACGCCCGTTCCGTTCTCGCGGCATGCGTCGGCAAACGGCTTGACGCCGTCCACGCCGAGGTACGGGTTGATCGTCGCGATGTCCGCGCCGAAGGCCGCCTGCGCGCCGTCCGGCATATCCGTCTTGCCGATGTAGGCGTTGGCGTAGCACGCGGCCGTCGCGCCGATGTCGTTGCGCTTCACGTCCGCCATCACGATCAGCCCCTTCTCCTGCGCGTAGCGGATGGTCTTTTCATAGACCTCCATGCCCGCCGGGCCGTACATTTCATAATACGCCACCTGCACCTTGACCGCCGGAACGACGTCGCAAAGCGCGTCGATCAGGCGCACGTTGTAGGCGTAAACGGCCTTCGCCGCATCCTCAAAGGAATGAATGCCCGCCGGCAGCACGTCCCTAACGAAGCTCTCCGGCAGATATTCGATGCGGGTATCCAGCCCCGCGACGGTCGGGTTTTTGAGTTCAGAAATGCGGGCCGCAAGCTTTTCCATGATATTCATTGTTTTTTCTCCTTTATTCAGCCTGATAGGCCGTCTTGCCGCCCACCAGCGTCAGCTCGATTTCACCAAAGTAGCGCTTGCCGTCAAACGGCGTGTTTTTGCCGCGGGAGAGGAAGCGGCTCGCGTCCACCACAATTTCCTTGTCGGGGTCGAAAACCACAACGTCCGCCGCGCAGCCGACAGAAAGCCTGCCGCCCTCAACGCCCAGCAGCGCCGCCGGGCGCACGCTCATCCGCTCGATCAGCTCGGGGAGCGTCATCCTTCCGCTCTTGACCAGCATGCTGTTGCTGATGCAGAAGGCCGTTTCAAATCCGCTGATGCCGCTGGCCGCGATATGGAACTCGCAGCGCTTCTCGTCCTCATGGTGCGGCGCGTGGTCGGTCGCGATCACGTCGATCGTGCCGTCGCAAAGGCCGTCGATGCAGGCCTGCCTGTCCGCTTCCTCGCGCAGCGGCGGGTTCACGCGGCAGCGGCTGTCGTAGCCGATCACCCATTCGTCCGTCGCGCCGATGTAGTGCGGCGTGGTTTCCGCCGTCACGCGGACGCCGCGCGCCTTCGCCTCGCGCACAAGCTGCACGCCGCCCCGCGTGGAGACATGGCACAGGTGAATCCGCTTGCCCTCCGCCTCCGCAACCAGAATGTCGCGGGCGATCATCACTTCCTCCGCCGCGCGCGTCGTGCCCGGCAGGCCGAGTTTGGTGGAGACAAAGCCCTCGTTCATCACGCCGTCGCCGACGAGGTTCTTATCCTCGCTGTGGCTCATAATGAACAGGCCGAAGTGATCGGCGTACTGCATCGCCAGCCGGAACAGGTTCGAATTGGCGACCGGCTGGCCGTCGTCGGAAATCGCGATGATGCCGGCTTCCTTCATCCGGCCGACCTCCGCCATCTCCACGCCGGCGAGCCCCTTGGAGACCGCGCCGACCGGGTAAACGCGCACGCCGCTGCCCTGCGTCTCGGCCTTCTCGATGATGTAGCGCGTCACCGCCGCGTTGTCGTTGACCGGCTTGGTGTTGGGCATGCAGCAGACCGCCGTGAAGCCGCCGTGCGCCGCCGCGCGCGTGCCGGTGACGATATCCTCTTTGTATTCCTGGCCGGGGTCGCGCAGATGGCAGTGCATATCGATGAAGCCCGGCGCGACGACCTTGCCCGCCGCGTCGTAGACCTTCGCCGCCGCGTCGGTCAGGTTCTCGCCGACCGCCGCGATTTTGCCATCCGCAATCAGAACATCCGCCACCTTGTCCACACCGTTGGCCGGGTCAATCACACGGCCGCCGCGAATCAACAGCTTTTCCATCAGACATTCTCCCTTCTTGTGAGCATATAGAGCAGCGCCATGCGCACAGCCACGCCGCTTTCAACCTGCTGAGTGATGACCGACTGGCCGCAGTCCGCGACGCTCGATGCGATTTCCACGCCGCGGTTCATCGGGCCGGGGTGCATGACCAGCGCGTTCTTCTTCGCCAGCGCCAGCCGCTGCGGCGTGATCTCCCAATGGTCGCAGTATTCCGCGACGGAGGGGAACAGGCCCTTCTGCTGGCGTTCCCGCTGAATCCGCAGACCCATCACAACGTCCGCGTCTTCGCAGGCGTCCTCGATCGTCGGGGCGATGGTGCAGCCCATCTCGTCCATGCGCGGCGGAATCAGCGTCGGCGGCGCGCAGAGCACGACCTTCGCGCCCATCGTCGTCAGGCCGTAGATGTTGCTGCGCGCCACGCGGGAGTGCATCACGTCGCCGCAGATCGCGACCTTCGCGCCCTCCAGCCCGCCGAGGTGCTCCCGCATCGTCAGCATATCCAGCAGCGCCTGCGTCGGGTGCTCGTTCATGCCGTCGCCCGCGTTGACGACGCTCGCCTTCACGTGCTTGGCCAGCAGCGTCGGCGCGCCGCTCATCGGGTGGCGGATGATGATGACGTCCGTGCCCATCTGGTCAAGCGTCACGCCGGTGTCGATCAGCGTTTCGCCCTTGGCCACGCTCGACGCGCTGGCGGAGATGTTCGCCGCCGCGGCGGACATGTACTTGCTCGCCAGCTCGAAGGACATCCGCGTTCTCGTGGAGTTCTCATAGAACAGCGTCACGATGGATTTTCCCTGCAAATGCGGCGTTTTCTTGTTGTTTGAACGCACCACCTGACGCATCATCAGCGCCGTGTCGAGGATGGAGGTGATCTCCTCGCGGCTCACGCCGTCAAGGCCCAGCAAATCTTTGCGCTTCATGCTCATTCGCTCCTTTTGTCATATAAAACGACGCTCATGTCGCCGTCAAATTCCGGCACACGCACGCCCACCAGCTCGCTCTTGCTCGTCGGCAGGTTTTTGCCGACGTAATCCGCGCGGATCGGCAGCTCCCTGTGCCCGCGATCCACCATCACCGCCAGTTGAACGCAGCTCGGCCGCCCCATGTCGCAAATCGCGTCCATCGCGGCGCGCGCCGTGCGCCCGGAAAAGAGCACGTCGTCCACCATCACGATGCGCGCGTCCTGCACCTGAAACGGCAGGTCGGTCGCGTTGACGACCGGGTGCTCGGAGAGGCTGGAGAGGTCGTCGCGGTAGAACGTGATATCCAGCACGCCCAGCGGCAGCCTCACGCCCTCCACCTGCTCGATGATCTCCCGGATCATCTTCGCCAGCGTCACGCCCCGGCGCTGAATCCCGACCAGCTTGAGGTTCTCCACGCCGCCGTTGTTTTCGATGATTTCGTGCGCAATGCGCCGCAGCGCGCGCTTCATGGCGTTTTCATCCATGATTTCGGCTTTGAACTTGAGCTTTGAGGTATCCACTCTGCTTCCTCCTCGGCCTTCGGGCATAAAAAAGCGGGCAGAGCCCGCCTTCACCTCCGCCGAAGTCTGGCAAAGTATCAAAGGCTTGCTCACGCGGGCGATTTTACGCAATTTCCTAATAATGTAAAAAATACCCTGTTCCGCAGATCGGAACAGGGCAAACAAAGGGATAGACGCTCCCCTTTACCACACATTTGCCGCCTTGCCGACCTCACGGGATCGAATTAAAGGCTTATTTCTTACCGATGCGATTGTACCATCTTTTTGTCGATTCGTCAATACGGGAGTTTTCTGATTCTGCGTCGTTCGGCGGCTTTTTATCAAAGCGCGTACACATACCGCCCCGCCGTTTCATCCTCCGGGTCAATCATCCGTCCCGTCCGCGCGTCGATCAGCAGGATTGTCCAGCCCTTCTCCTGCTGATAGCCCCGCGCCTCCGTCTCGTCCTCCTCCGCGCCGTCGGCGGTCAGCGCTCTGGCGGCGCTTTCGGCGTATTTGCACTCGACGCACCACGTCGGCGCGAGCCAGTATTCCGCCTCGTAAGCCGTCTCATCGTCCGGATATTTCCGGTCGGGCGCGGCATACGCCGCATACCCCAGCGTCACGCTGTATACATTCCGGATTCTTCCCCGCTCGATCCAGTCTGTCAGCGTCCGCTCTACCTGCGCCCAGCCGCAGAGCGGCACATCCGGCTGAACCTCTCCGATTTCGCGCCACATCGCCGTCGCCATCCAGATATAGTCCGCATCCGAACGATATTCGCCCAGCACAATCCAACTGGCGTTGGAGAGCGCCTGCTGGACGGCGCGTCCGCTCTGTCGGCTGAACGTCCGTTCCACGCCCGTCACAACCGGTATGCCGCGCAGGGTTTCCCACGCCTCGATGTAATACCCGCCTTTTTTCGCGCCGTCGCGCACAAGCCTTTCGCTCCGCAGACCCGCGCGATACGGCAGACAGCCGATTTGCTGTTCCCCGAGCAGCGTCTCCGTTTGCCGCGCCAAAAAGTCTTCGGCGTCCCGCAGGGATTTTTCCTGATTCGGCGCAAAAATCGCCGCCTCGTCCGCCGCGCTTGTCCACAGGTTCTGCACATACGCGGTAAAATGCGACGCTTCGCTTTCCGCAAGCCCGCCCGGCCGCATGGCTGCCCGCTGGCCGTAAAGCGTGTTCTTTTCCAGCGAATCGCCCAGCGCTTCCGCCGTCTGCGCCGAAATACACGTCCGCTTCACGCGCAGAATCGGCAGGGTATCGACGTCCGGCACGTACACCGGCGCGCGGAATGAGATCGTCCGCCCGTAGGCTTCATGCGTCCCCTCTACCGCCGCCGGGGTCTGCGTTTTCAGCTCGGAAACAGAAATCCTCTCGCCGCCCGCGCTTGCCATCGTCGGCACAAGCAAGAGCGCGCAAAGCGCGGCAAATATCTTTTTCATTGTATATCCTCCCATGTGATGATTTCGGGGCAGTACATTCTTTCCTTCGAATCGTCATACGGGTCGATTGCCTCGCCGGTCTGCGCATTGATGCAGATCGACCGATGCCCCATCGAGGCATGCCGCACATCCGGGTTTTTCGACTCTTCCGTATACTCTGGGAATTCCGAATAATCCTGCCCGGTCATCGAAACGTATTCCCCCTCCAAAACCCAGAAGGGCATGGCGATGAACGGCATACGCAACCCCTCGTACCGCGCCTGATCGGTGTCTCTCTGCGGATAGTTCACCTCCGGGTCGAGCCAGCAGACATAGCCCAGCGCCAGCGAATACACGCCCTGCACCTTATTCTCCGCAATCAATTTTTCAACGGTCGCCTGAATCTCGTCAAATCCGCACAGCGGCGCATCCTCAACCAGCGTTTCCAGCTCCGAAACCGCCAGCGATCGAAGGAGAAACGCATCGTCGTTCGCCCAGTAAAGTTTACTCGGCATGCTGTCGATGCAAAGATCCTCCGCGAATCGGTCTGACGATCTCTGCGCATAGCGCGGGGCGCCGAGCAACGGAATCCCGCGATAGCTGAGCCATCCTTCCAGATCATACTGTCCCTTGTTCGTAAACGCGCCGCACTGTGCGACCTCGTCCTTTCGGTCACGAATCACATCACAAATCATCGCTTTCGTGGGCAGAATGGCATATTCCCCGCCCAGAATCTCCTTGGTCAACGCATCCATTTTTTGATAGACCTCGCCCGCGGACACGTCCTGATTGATTGCAAACATCTCTTCCAGATTGATCGGACGCTCCTTTTGCCAGAGATCATAATAGACTGTCGTGTGCCGCCCTATGATCGGCAGATTTTGATACGGGAAATCGTAGTGGTCAAGCTTGATGCTGTTGTACCGAATCCACTTCCTGTCATCCGTATCTACGCCGTATTTTTCCTTGAGCACATCGTTCCCGTAATTCCGCACCACCCGCATAATCGGGAACGTGTCGGCTTCCGGCATCAGAATCGGCGCATTGAAGGAAACCGTTCGCCCCTTTTGGCTGGTGTAGCTCGCTTCCCAATAATCGGGCACTTGCGCTTTCAGCTCGGAAAGGGAAAACCGCTCGCCGCCCGCGCTCGCCATCGTCGGCACAAGCAAGAGCGCACAAAGCGCGGAAAAAAATCTTTTCATTGTACATCCTCCCATGTGATGATTTTCGGGCAGTCCAGCAGTTTTTCTTTCAGTTTGGCGGGATTCATAAATTCTCCCGTCTGCGCGTTGACAATCATTGTTCGATACATCAGCCGCGCTATCGGGGCTGCCTCCGCATCCTCTTTGTATTCCTTTGTTTTTTCCTTTGGGTTATAATAATAATCACATTCTATTTGCCAAACCGGGAAAAGCACGTCTTCATCATTTTCCCCGATATAGCAGCAATAGCCGAATCTGATTGCGTATATGTTCCGGATATTTCCTTCCTCAATTTTATTTTGTATGGCTTCAAAAACCCGATTGATATCCGCAAGCGGAACATCATCATATTTCTTTTCAATTTCCATGAGAGGCGCTACTCGAACGTTCCATCCGCCGTCGTGATAAGCCATATCGTTCCAACACGAGAAAAAATCTCCCCATCTAAAAGTCTTTGATCGCTTCCAGCTTTCAGGTTTCTTAAATCCTATCGTTTTCTCCGATACGCCAACCACAGGGTCTCCCGCGCCCATCAGGATGGGTATTCCCTCCATCTTCTGCCTCAGCGTGTAGGTATATCTGGGGCGGCTGTTTTCAATGATTTGCACCCAAGAAAAACCCAGTTCGAGATCAAAATCCGGGAAAAGGGTCTGAAGATTCTTGGTGATGCTCTCCATTCCTTTCTGTATGATTTCATCGTCTTCTACGTCGCCGGAACAGAGCGTCTTTCCGCTGGGGATTTCTTCGTTATTGTCAAATGCCCCTTTTGAATCGCTTGGATCGCATAGGATCGACACATCTGTGTTTCCTATTGTGAATATTTGAATATCATAATCAAACCCGTTGTCGCTATACATAAAACGTTTTGCGCCGTCTTCTTCCGTTGCGTCCGCGTATTGACCGCACACGCGCCCTATTTCACAGTCTTCATATTTGGGTTTTTCAACAACCACTATGGGGACACATTCGACCTCCGGGATGATGACGTCCGTGTCGATATAAATATTTCTCCCGTATTGATCTTTGCAGTCGAACACCACTTCCTTCGGGCTCTGCTCCCGAAGCGTTTCTATGTTCTGATAACTTTCTGCGCAACAAACAGCCGGAATGATTGCCACCATCGTCGGCACAAGCATCATTGCGGCAATCGCCGCAAACAATCGTTTCATCCTCATACGCTCCTTCTTGACGGAAAGGCGCCGTCCTCCCAATAAGGCGGACAGCTTACAAAATCGGGGCGACCCTTTCGGGCCGCCCCGGAAGGGTGGGTTACTTGAGCAGAACGATGTCCTCATTCTCATGTTTCGGCGTTTCACCAGCGGCGATCTGCGCCTTATAATCGATGCCCGACCCGGTCGGCACAAGCACCATGCCGTTCATGCTTTCCGGCAGATCATAGCGAACCTTGACGAAGAACTGTCCGTCTGCATTCACGCCATAAGCACCGTCGTGGTTTTGCAGCTCCACACCGTCAGCAACGAGCTTATAGTCGTTGATATACGGCATTCCCATTTCCTGCTTGCCGTCCACACTCGCTTTAAACGCCGCAGCCCATTCCGGCGCATCGAACACGACCTCGCCGCTGATATCCACATCGGACACGCGAATCGTCGCCTGCGCACTGTATGCACTGGTCGTCACAGAGCCGGTGTAGGCTTCGGTCTGACCATTCAGATTGACCTTGAACGGCAGGCGGAAGATGCCGCGGTTCTCCGGGGTCATGAGATGGCTGAAATACACATTGTTTTCATCTTGGCAGTAAACAGACATGCCATACAGGATAGACATTTCAATTTCGATCTCATCCGTCGGTTCAAAGCCATCCGGCATTTCGACCTCCTGATAGCCCTGAATCGTGTACTCGTTGACCATCTCGGAACCGCTGTCCAGAATCATCAGCGGCTTGCCGTTCATCGCCGCGCCATCGCCCACGCCCATAGATTCGAAGGCGATGTATCCTTTCGGATGCGCGGAGAAATACGTCACGACTTCCTGATTCATATTGTCGTCGTAGAGGGAGTAATGCCCGACGAACTTGCCTTCCTGCGTGTCGTCCCACTTCTCAAAGCCGGTCGGCATTCCGTCGCCGGTGATGAAGCCGGTCTTGCAGTCGCTGGTCAGCGTGTAGGAATAATACAGCTTGTAGCCGTCGAAGTACGCCTGATTGAGCGTCAGGTTGAAGCGGCGGTTGTACAGACTCGCCATCAGCTCGTCATAGACGGTCTTTGGCGCTTCCGTCGCGGTCTGCTCCGGTGCTTGCGCCGCCTGCGTATCGTTGTATGTTGCAGAAGCATTTTCCAGCTTTTCCAGCCGTCCGACGCTCTGCTCGTTCTGCTGGTCGTTCACAGACTGTCCGAACACGCCGAGGTTCGCAGCCAGCGCCGCGCCGCCGACAACAAGGGTCAATACGATAGCAAATACCAATGCGGCAGAAATCTTTTTCTTCACGACTTTTTCTTCCTTTCTAATTGCTCGAAGCACCGCCTGACGGCGTTCGAGCGGAAACTCGCTGTCAGAAAGGCATGCTTTCAGCGCGTCCCCCAACTTTTTTTCATCCACCAAAATCACACCTTTCCAGTCTCTTTTTGAGCATCTCTTGGGCTCTGGTTAATTTGTGATAGATCGTTCCGGTTGCCTGATGCAGAATCTCTGCGATCTCCGGTGCTGTCAAATCCTGATAGAAGCGCAGCAGGATCACCTCGCGGTATTTCTGGGGCAGTGTTTGTACCGCCGCATACAGCTGCTGTGCCTCATCTGACGCTTCCGGCGCCGAAAGCGTCATCATTTCAACTGGGATCGTTCGGTCTTCGAAGCGGAACCACTTTTTTCTTCTTTCGTCCCTGCAAAGATTGACGGCGATGCGAGTCAGCCAAGCTTTTTCACTTTCCGGCCGTTCCCCGCGGAAGCTGTCCATCTTTTTATACGCTCTGATAAATGTTTCCTGAACGATGTCCTGCGCCAGATGCCTGTCGCCCAGCAGCACTGTGCATGTGCCGGTCAGCATCGCGCCATATGTTTCCATCATTCGGGAGAGTTCCGCTTCAGAGGCTTTACCCGGTACCAAGGTATTGCCCATCACGCTCTCTCACCTTCCTTTCACTTACCAAGACGCAAATTTTCGCGGATATTGACACTTATTTTTAGTTTCTTTCGATTATTTTTCGAAAGTGGTGTTCTATGCTTATATTAGGCATGTTTTGCCAAATAATTAAAAGTCTGTTCCGTAAATATACTATTTCGCTGCATCCATTGTACCATCCTTTTTCATGCTACATAAAAGAAATCAGCCATCTGCGGAAGATGGCCGACGTTGTTTCATCAGAGACGCAGTTCGGAAATGGATACCATGTCGCCGCTTGCCAATGCCAGCGTCGGCACAATCATCAAAACACAGAACAAAAATGTTATTTTTCTCATTGTGTATTCTCCCATGTGATAATCGTCGGACAGAATATCTGTTCTTTTTTTGAAAGATATGGATCATCCATTTTTCCTGTCTGAGCATTGATTACAAGCGTCTTAAAAGAGTATTTTTTATTAAAGTCCTTTTCGATATTGTATGCACTTACGTTTATTTTCTCTTTCGGATCGCCTATATAATCGCAATCGCATATCCATGTCGGATAAAGCACATACGTTTCGGGAGACTCATTTGTAATATAGCAACCATACCCAAGACGCAGGGCGTATACGTTCCGAATATGACCTTTTTGTATTTCATCTTCAATGCTGCTTATAATGCTTGACAGCGGTGCAAGCGGCACATCTTCTTTTGTGATCCCAACTTCTTTCACCCAGCGTACAAGCATTTCAAAGCTGTCATCACCCATGAACTCGAAGCGATTATCTGAAATACCCATAATGGGTTCTGTTTTTTTCCATGCATCATCTATAAGCCCTTCAGGGGCGTTATTATAACCTGTTGTATCTAATCGTTCGCCAACATCATGATACACAGGTATACCCTGAATTGTTTGGCAGAAGTTCAATGCATATGTTCCCATCGGATAATCTTTGGCATAATCGCCAAGATTATAATCGTCCAGCCCTTTTACTTTATGTCCTCTTGAACGCACCTCCAAATAACGAAGTGCAATCGAATTATCACTTTCTGGATAGAAATAGCCTAAAACGCGCTCTAAGTACGCTTTTGCCGCTGCTGCTGACTGTGGATTGTCCTCGGCATATATCTCGTCTGCATCAACTTCATATGGATAATAGACTTTTGAATCATACTTTACTTTATGTGTTCTCAAGTTACTTGGGCTATTGTAGTAAGCTAGTAGGAGAACAGATTTATCCTGCTCAAACGACGCAGCCTTAATTTCTCCATTAGCACATGTTGTGCCTAAATACATCATCAATCCGTCTTCTTCATAGATGTCAAAACCGTCATATCCGATTCTATTTAACTTGGTTCCATCTCTTGTCAAACGTCCTTCTTGATCTACTGCATAGTATCCGCTCACCTGAACAATAGGAACGGCATCGACTTCTGGTATATCAATCGGAATATCCACTTCAATTTTCCGTTTGTATGCCTCATAGTTTGCTGTCCACCGCCCCATCATCTCAACCTGCTGGCGCAGTTCGGAAACGGACACCATGTCGCCGCTTGCCAATGCCAGCGTCGGGACAATCATCAGCACGCAAAGTGCAAACAATATTTTCTTCATTGCATTTTCCCCCACGTCATCGGTTCGGCATGATACAGTCCTTCATCTCGATCTATCCATCCCGCTTGGATATCGCATGTCTGCGCATCCACGAAAATCTGCTCATACCTGTAATTCTCCCTGAACGCATCGGTCACATCGTTTTCCTCGATCTGCTCTCGCGGCGAATTGGCGTAGATGCAATCGCAGACCCAAGTCGGATAGAGCGCATAGGTATCCGGAGAGGTATCATCCAAATAGCAGACATAGCCAAGCCTGAGCGCATAGATATCGCGGATATAACCTTCCTCGATCTTCTTTTCAAGCGCCTGCATCACTTCGTCAAGCGTTGCAAGCGGCACATCCTCCTGAATCCTCTTTTCTTCCCTCATCCATGTTGCATTCAACATAAATGATGCTCCATCCATATATTCCAATCCATTGATGTTGATCCAACTGACTCTGGAACATTTGAGTGCCGTTTCCTGTGTAACATGAGTTTTATCCGTGGTCAACATCTTCTGCCCGATCTCCATATAGACCGGAAGTCCTCCGATCTTCTGCCTGAAGCTGATATAATAAGTCCCTTTCGGATAATCCTTTTTTTTAGCGCCTAAATCATTCTTTGTCCGTCCTGCGCGCTTCCTTGCCCTGCCTCGCACTTCTACATAATCCACGTCATAATCCGCATTCTCGTTTCCATAATAGTTTTGCAGCAAAACCGCCAGCGCATCATTCGCCGCGGACAATGGCTGGTCATTTTCTTCCGCAAACAGCATTTCCGGATTCACTTCATTTAAGTAATAATAGTCGCTGCTGTAATCCCAGCTTCCCCTGCGCATTGAATTAGGATCATTATGCGAAATCTGTAAAAATGCTAAATCAATTTCCTCCGGATTTGCGCAGAAAATCATCGCGGCGTCATCCACATCCGCGTTCAATTTGGAAAGAATATCAAAGTCATCATAGAAGATACCCGCGCCCGCATTCTCCTGATCTGCGGCTTTGGGCAATCCTCTTTCTTCCGCAACGTCTTTTCCCATTACCGCGCTTACCTGCAAAATCGGCACATTTTCCACCTCCGGCACAATAATCGGTATATCGACCTCAATCGTTCGTCCATGTGCTTCATAAGTCTGCGTCCACCGTCCCATATTCTCCGCTTGTTGGCGCAACTCGGTAATGGAAACCATATTAGTGCTTGCTGTCGCCAACGCTGGGACAAGCAGCAATACAAAAAATGTGACTATCAGCTTTTTCATTGCGTATCCTCCCATGTAATGATTTTCGGGCAATACACCTGCTCATTTCGGGTCAGCCGCACGTCCTCCATCATGCCCGTCTGCGCATTGATGAGCAACGGTCTGTAAGCATACTGATTTCTATACCGATTCACATACAGACTATTTTCCCTATCCCAAATCCAAGATTGTCCGAATTCCTCTTTTGCAGAATCCAGATAGTCACACTCGCAAATCCAAACAGGATACAACGTATATGATTCGTTCGCTTCATCATTTAAGTACATGCAGTAACCCAGTTTCAGCGCATATACATTGCGGATATTGCCTGCTGCAATCTTTTCCTCTATACTCGAAAGGATAACGTCAAAACTCTGGAGCGGCACATTCTCTACCGCCACATTCTGCTCTTTGAGCCATGAAAAGACAAACCAGAAACTGCCGTCATCCTGATATTCAAAGAAAGCGTTATCCAATGCGATCATTTTTGTCATCTTTTTCCATTCAGCACTGATTATTCCCTCTTTACCGGTAAACGCCTCCGAATCCGCCACTCTGCGCACGCTAATGTAGATCGGAACGCCCCGCATCCTTTGACGGATGACAAGCTCATACGTCCCCATCAGGCTGCTGTTTACATACTCTCCCAGTTTGTAATCTTCCATATTCTTAACCTTGTGATCCCGCGACCTTACTTCGACTGCATCCAAGAAAACATCCTCTTCTTCCGGATAAAAATACGCTATGACCTTTTCACAGCAATCCATCGCCTGTTGCAGCGAATTTGGATTGTCCTCCGCATAGGTTGTTTCCGAATCAAATTCGCCCGGCGCAAAAAATACGCTTTGGTATTTCATTTTATCCGTCCGCTTATCCTGCGGAAAATGATACTGTCCACCCAAATAGACGTGTTCATTTTGTTCCGCACGATCTGGAATACTGATTGTTCCCACCGTACTTTCCGCATTGTTTAGATAGCTGAAAAGCCCGCTTTCCTCGTATTCAATCGACCAACCGTCACTGTTCTCGCGTTTGAGTGGGTACTCTTTCCTATTCAATGCGTCGTTTTCTACAGCATTGTACGCTTCCACCGTTACGATCGGCATAGCTTCTACTTCCGGCACGATGATCGGCACATCTACCTCAATCGTCCGCCCATGCGCTTCGTAGGTCTGCGTCCAGCGTCCCACAGCTTCCGCCTGCTGATGCAGTTCGGAAATGGAAACCATATCGGCACTTGCCAGCGTCGGAACAATCATCATCAAGCAAAGCCAGAGCATCATTTTCTTCATGTATTTTCCTTCTTTCTCTACCACAAAAGAAACAGGGCGACCCCAACCGGAGCCGCCCCAGAAGGGAGGTTACTTCATGAGGACGATCTCCTCGTTTTCAGTTTCAGCAGTCTTATCGCTGTGGTCAATACCCGTCGCCGTCGGCACAAGCACCATGCTGTTCATGCTTTCCGGCAGATCATAGCGAACCTTGACGAAGAACTGTCCGTCTGCATTCACGCCATAAGCACCGTCGTGGTTTTGCAGCTCCACACCGTCAGCAACGAGCTTATAGTCGTTGATATACGGCATTCCCATTTCCTGCTTGCCGTCCACACTCGCTTTAAACGCCGCAGCCCATTCCGGCGCATCGAACACGACCTCGCCGCTGATATCCACATCGGACACGCGAATCGTCGCCTGCGCACTGTATGCACTGGTCGTCACAGAGCCGGTGTAGGCTTCGGTCTGACCATTCAGATTGACCTTGAACGGCAGGCGGAAGATGCCGCGGTTCTCCGGGGTCATGAGATGGCTGAAATACACATTGTTTTCATCTTGGCAGTAAACAGACATGCCATACAGGATAGACATTTCAATTTCGATCTCATCCGTCGGTTCAAAGCCATCCGGCATTTCGACCTCCTGATAGCCCTGAATCGTGTACTCGTTGACCATCTCGGAACCGCTGTCCAGAATCATCAGCGGCTTGCCGTTCATCGCCGCGCCATCGCCCACGCCCATAGATTCGAAGGCGATGTATCCTTTCGGATGCGCGGAGAAATACGTCACGACTTCCTGATTCATATTGTCGTCGTAGAGGGAGTAATGCCCGACGAACTTGCCTTCCTGCGTGTCGTCCCACTTCTCAAAGCCGGTCGGCATTCCGTCGCCGGTGATGAAGCCGGTCTTGCAGTCGCTGGTCAGCGTGTAGGAATAATACAGCTTGTAGCCGTCGAAGTACGCCTGATTGAGCGTCAGGTTGAAGCGGCGGTTGTACAGACTCGCCATCAGCTCGTCATAGACGGTCTTTGGCGCTTCCGTCGCGGTCTGCTCCGGTGCTTGCGCCGCCTGCGTATCGTTGTATGTTGCAGAAGCATTTTCCAGCTTTTCCAGCCGTCCGACGCTCTGCTCGTTCTGCTGGTCGTTCACAGACTGTCCGAACACGCCGAGGTTCGCGGCCAGCGCCGCGCCGCCGACGATCAGCGTCATCACGATGGCGAAGACCAGCGCGGTCGAAATCTTTCTTTTCACAATCGGTTCTTCCTTTCTGATGGCCCGCAGCACCGCCTGACGGCGTTCGGGCGGAAACTCGCTCTGGGGAAGGCATGCCTTCAGCGCGTTTCTCAACTTCTGTTCATCCACCAAATTCACACCCCTCCCAAGGTCTTTTTCAGCATCTGCTGAGCCACGCTCAGCTTGCGATAAATCGAGCCTGTCGCCTGATGAAAAATCGCGGCGATCTCCTGCGCGGTCAAATCCTGATAGTAATACAGCAGGATGACCTCGCGGTATTTCTTCGGCAGCGCCTGCACGGCCGCGTACAGCTCCCGTGCCTCCTCCGTCGCGTCCTCCATGGGGATCGCCGTCATGTCGATGGGCTTTGCCCGTTCTCTCAGGCGAAACCAGCTTTTTCTCTTTTCATCCCTGCAAAGATTGACGGCGATGCGCGTCAGCCATGCCTTTTCGCTCTCGGGGCGCGCTCCGCGAAAGCTATCCATCTTTTTATACACCCGGATGAATGTCTCCTGTACAACGTCCTGCGCCAAATCCCTGTCATCGAGCAGGATGGCGCATATGCCGACCAGCATCGAGCTGTATTCGTCCATCATTCGGCAGAGTTCCGTTTCGGAGGCTTTACCCGGTACCAAGGTATTGCCTGTCACCCTTTTTCATCCTCCTTTCACCTATCAAGACGTAAAAAAACGCGAAAATTCACACCCATTCGGCCGTTCTTACAAAAATTTTTCAAAGTCGGCGTTTCGCGCGCGCAGAAGGCGCGTTTGACCGAAGAATCAAAAGTCCGTTCCTCAACCCTGTTATTTCGCCGCATCTGCGCCATCATCCTTTTGCGCCCGCATAAAAGAAACCAGCCACCCGCGAAGGATGGCTGGGGACGTTTCAGCAAGGGCACAGTTCCGAAATGGAAACCATGTCGGTGTTTGCCATTGCCAGCGTCGGGACAAGAAGCAGCACGCAAAGTGCAAACAGTATGTTCTTCATTGTATTTTCCCCCACGTCATCGGTTCGGCATGATACAGCCCTTCATCTCGATCTATCCATCCCTCTTGGATATCGCATGTCTGTGCATCCACAAGAATCTGCTCATACCTGAAATTCTCTCTGAACGCATCGGTCACGATATTTTCCATAATCTGTTCACGCGGCGAAATGGCATAAATACAATCGCAGATCCACGCCGGATAAAGCGCGTAAATATCCGGTGAGGTATCATCCAGATAGCAGACATACCCCAGTCTGAGCGCATAAATATCGCGAATATAACCTTCCTCAATCTTCTTTTCAAGTGCCTGTATCACTTCATCAAGCGTTGCAAGCGGCACATCCTCCTGAATCCTCTTTTCTTCTCTCATCCATGTAGTATCCAAGATGAAGGACGTTTCATCCATGTACTCCAACGTGTTCGTCTCTATCCCTCTGATTCTCTGGCATTTAAGCGCTACCTCTTGCGTAACGTAAGTTTGATTCGTTGTCAGCATTTTGTGTCCAATTTCCAAGTAAATGGGGATTCCTTCGAGCTTCTGCCT
>ERZ773260.2694-NODE-2694-length-18855-cov-16.627926_pt1 | contig 18855 bp, 8 predicted proteins | sample MGYA00511387_ERZ773260 | MGnify/ENA primary metagenome ERZ773260 (study PRJEB29015, sample SAMEA2737745) | human gut metagenome | biome: human gut; feature: human-associated habitat; material: faeces | place: China | collected 2012 ... | reverse complement strand
ACTATCAGATCTCCGGGGAGGAAGAGCCTTATAAAAAAGCGATAAAAGAGTGCATTGAAAAAGGGATTCTTGCTGATTATTTAATGCGAAAAGGAAGCGAGGTTGTCAATATGTTATTAGACGAATACGACTATGAGACAGATATCGAAGTGCAGAGAGAAGAGGCAAGAGAGCAGGGGAGAGAAGAAGGTAGAAAGCAAGGACGAGAAGAAGGTAGAAAGCAAGGACGAGAAGAAGGTAGAAAAGCAGAAAGAAGCACTCTTATTCAGAAAAAACTTGAAAAAGGAAAAACGATTTCTCAAATCGCAGATGAGCTTGAAGATACGGAAGAAAATATTGCTTGTCTGATTGAACAGTTCCATCTTCGTATAAATTGATCATAGGTAAATCTATAGAACAGGGGAGAAAATGCATTTTCTCCCCTGTTTGATAATTTTATAAAAACGCAATCCAAGAATGCGTTGAAAAAGGATTTTTTGCAACTGAAAGAAAATCGACAGAAGCTTTATATATGTTGAAAATTGACGAAAATAGTGGATATAAGGGGGTGAGAAAAGTAAAAAAGTGCAAATGGGTAATGATTTATATAAATACATTTATTGAAAATTATTATATAATAAAGTACTTAGTGGTAAATGCAAACATTTTGTACAATTTACCCGTAGAAAAGGAGGAGAAGGAAAAAGATGAAATGGACTAAGAAAATGAAAGGAGCAGGAAAGAAAGCTGCTGTAACTGTTACGGCGCTTGGCATGGTGCTTACAGCATTTCCGCCGATACCGGCGAAAGCTGCGGAAGAGTTTGCCGGGCAGTTGACAAGCGTCGAGTCAGTGGAAAAAGGCAGCAAGGACAATATCGTTGTTGTGAAATTCAATGGTGGCGTTACAGCGCAGCTTACGTTTCTTGAGGATGGGATCTTCAGATATAACGTAGATCCGAGTGGCGAGTTCTCGAAATATGCGACTCCCAAATCGCAAGCTCATGTCGGAAGGATTCAGCAGTATTCAGACGACTCTTCTAACTATTCACATCCAAAGGCTGATATTTCGGATAAAGATGGAAAAATTACGATTAAAAGTGGATCGGTTTCTGTCGAATTCGATAAAGCTACGGCGAAGATGAAAGTTTTAAGTGGCGATAAGGTCGTGATGGAAGAAAAAGAAGCATTGTCCATCTCGAATTCGGCAACAGTGCAGACTCTTAAGAAGAACAATGGAGAGAACTTCTATGGCGGAGGTACGCAGAATGGAAGATTCGTACATACAGGCGAGACGATAAATATTGCTAATGAAAGTAACTGGACAGATGGCGGAGTTGCATCTCCAAATCCATTTTACTACACGACAAGTGGATATGGTGTTTTGAGAAACACATTTGCAGACGGTAAATATGACTTTGGAAAGAGTGAAGGAGATACTGTAACAGCGACTCATAAAGAAAAAGAGTTTGACGCTTATTATTTTGTTTCTGATGGAAAAGACAGCAGTGAAAAAACACAGGAACTTTTGAGTGAGTATTATCATGTAACAGGTAATCCGGTTCTCCTTCCCGAATATGCGTTTTATGAAGGTCACTTGAACGCATACAACCGTGATTCATGGTCAGATACAGAAGGTGGGAAGGGTTGGACAATCAAAGGAAATGAACCTTACACAAGTGCAGGAACGACAAAGTATGAGAGCGGAATGTCTACGGGATATAAACCGAAAGATGGAATGAACATTGAGTCTTTGAACGGCACGAAACCAACAGTAGGCATCGAAAACTATCCAAAAGTAGAAGCTCCTTATAAGTATTCGGCAAGACAGGTGATTGACGATTATTTTACATATGATATGCCAATTGGATATTTTCTCCCAAATGACGGATATGGTGCGGGATACGGTCAGAACGGATATGGCAAGACAGGCGGCGTTGATAATGAAGGAAAAAGCTCTCAGGAACGATTGGCGGCAGTAGCGGCAAACGTACAGAATCTTGCAGACTTTACAAAATATGCAAATGAAAAAGGGGTAGCAACAGGACTTTGGACACAGAGTTATCTGACACCGGATTCTAATCCGAAGACAGAATGGCAGCTTCTTCGTGATTTTAAAAACGAAGTTAAAGTCGGTGGTGTTTCTACATTGAAGACAGATGTTGCATGGGTTGGACATGGATATTCCATGCAGCTTGACGGTGTGAAGACAGCTTACGATATTGCTACAACAGAAGGTAAGGTACGTCCGAACATTATCTCTCTTGACGGATGGGCAGGATCGCAGCGTTACTGTGGTATTTGGACAGGAGACCAGTACGGCGGTGAATGGGAATACATCCGTTTTCACATTCCTACATATATCGGAACTTCTCTTAGCGGTAACCCAAACATAGGAAGTGATATGGATGGTATCTTCGGTGGAAATCAGTTGATTGCTACAAGAGATTATCAGTGGAAATCATTTACACCACTTATGCTTAACATGGACGGTTGGGGAACTTATGCGAAGATGCCATATACGTTTGGAGATCCATATACAGGAATCAACCGTATGTATTTGAAAACAAAAGCACAGCTTCTTCCGTATATTTATACTGGGGCAGCTTCGGCGGCAAACATTGATACAGGCAATGGAGATACAGGACTGCCGCTTATAAGAGCAATGTTCCTTGAATATCCGGACGACAGTTATGCAAGCAGTAAAGAAATGCAGTATCAGTACATGCTTGGATCGAATCTTCTTGTAGCTCCGATTTATAAGAGCACTGCTGCAGATGATAAGGGGAATGATGTAAGAAATAATATTTATCTTCCGGATTCAAAAGAAGTGTGGATTGACTATTTCACAGGTCAGCAGTATCAGGGAGGACAGGTTCTCAACAACTTTGCAGCTCCACTTTGGAAACTTCCTGTATTTGTGAAAAACGGTGCTATTATTCCAATGTGGGAAGAAAATAATACACCGGAGCAGATTAAGAAAGAAAACCGTATCGTCGAATTTTGGCCGGATGGAAAAACATCTTACACGATGTTTGAAGATGACGGAAAATTTGTGGAAAATGATCTGAAAGAAGATGGCGATTATGGAAAAATTACGAAAACTTCTTACGGCGCTCATGTATCTACCAAGTATACATCTGAGGTAAAAGATGGAACAGCAACGCTTACTGCTGAAAAATCAACAGGAAACTACACTGGATACAAGAAAGACAAAAATACAACATTTGTTGTAAATGTATCCAAAGAACCTACAAAAGTTACAGCGAAAAACGGAAGTGATTCATTGACTCTCGATAAAGTGCAGAGCAAAGCAGACTTTGATAAAAAATCGGCTGAAGCAGGTAAAGCAGTCTACTTCTATGATGAATCTCCAGCAATCGAGACATATGCATCGGAAAAAGAAACAGAGATTGCGAACCTTGTAAAAGATGTGAAGAGAACACCGAAACTGTATGTGAAATTTGCACAGGCAGATGCGAAGAGTGTTGCTCAGACATTAGTACTTGAAGGATTTGAAAATGACGGAAAACTTCCGCAGGATAAACTGAATAAGAACCTTACAGTTCCTACTCTGACAGAAAATGAGGAAGCAAAGACACCGACAAGCATCACTCTTGCATGGAATAAAGTAGCTGATGCGACAACTTACGAGCTTCTTGTTGACGGAGTTGTATTCTCTGTAGGAGATGTGGAGACATATACACATACAGATCTCGGATATCACTCAGAGCATAAGTATAAAGTTCGTTCTAGAAATGCAGAAGGATATTCTGAATGGAGCGAAGAGAAGACGTTCCAGTCAGCAGAAGATCCGTGGAAAGATACACCGGCTCCGCAGACAATCACATGGACAGGCGGTCTGTACGGAAATCACAGTGCTGATTTGGCATTTGACAGAACGTTCCAGAAATCTGATGGTGGTTTCCATTCAGATGGAAATGCAATCGGACAGACTCTTACTGTAGATTACGGAAAAGCATATGAAATTGATAAGATTGAGTATTATCCGCGTGATGATGCAGGCAATGGAACTGTTGAGGAAATGAAATTAGAGACAAGTCTCGATGGTGTACATTGGTCAGAGGCAAAAACATACAAATGGGCAGTAAATAAAGATATGAAGTTGATGGATAAGCTGGATTGCGGAGCGCGCTATATCCGGTTTACACCACTTAAAGCGCTCGGTAATTTCTTCTCGGCAAGTGAGATTAAAGTATATAAGAAAGAAAACACAGGGGCGTTTGCTGTCGGAAGTACCAATAAGGCTGAGGCGGTTACGGATGCTGATTATACAAATATGAAAAATTATCTTGGTGTATGTGAAAAAGATAAGTTGTTTGCAGATCAGATCAAGAGCCGTTACGGCGATATTAACATGAACAATATCTATGATGTTTATGATTACGCATTCACAATGTTCCAGTTAGATGGCGGAACGAAGAAGACGGATAGTGTTTCGGGAGAAGCTATGCTTCTTGCAAGCAGCGACAGCGTGAAGAAAGGCGAGACGTTTACAATCGACGTTTACGCGCAGAATGTAGCAGGACTTAATGCATTCGGACAGGTAATTAATTATGATAATAGCAAAGTGCAATATGTTTCTTGTGAAGTATCACCTCTTCTTGCTCAGATGGAAAATCTGACGGCTAATAAAGAGTATGATGACAGAGCATATGTAAACCTTGCATTTGCAAACCGTGGAGACAAAGAACTTTATGCCGGAAGTGACGTGCTTGCTACAATTACAATGAAGGCAAAAGAAAACATCTCTACAACAGATGCGAAAGTGATCGACCTTTCTAAAGTAACATTGATCGGACCGAACTACAGTACGATCGAATCAAAGGTTGATACGAATATTGAAATCCCGGACGTGCCGGCAACAGAGAAGAAGTTTGGACAGTCAGACTTTGATATCACAATGACAAATGAAAAACTTCCGACAGATGATCCGGAAAATCCGAACGTAAATAAACTGATCCAGCAGGCAAATTACAATGGATTGTTTGATGGGAAATTTACTCGTGATTTTGAGTTTAAATGGGACATTCCGGCTAACCAAGTAGATGGAAAACTTCCGGATTACATTATCCTTCCTACAACAATGCACCTTGCATTAAAGAATCCGGAGGCGTTGAACAAAGTAGTCGTATCCAACGCAAATGAAGGAAACGGTTATTTGCACAAAGTATCTGCAAAACTGATCTATACAGATGATACATCATCAGACGAGATCAAGTTTGAAACAAAACAGGAGAAATATACATTTGAATTTGCAGGAGACAAGGCGGTAAAAGAAGTTCAGATTACATTCTTAGATGCAAAATCAACAAGTGATGTGAAGAACATGCTCACACTTGCAGAACTTGAACTGTCAAATCTGTCTAACACACCGGTTACAGGAATCACAGCAGATCCGAACAATGCAAAAGAGATGTATGTCGGAACACTGGCAGACATTAATGCAACAGTTCAGCCGGACAATGCAACAAACAAATTCTTCACAGTAGAAAGTTCCAATCAAGATGTTGTGAAGATCCTTACACTGGCAGATGAGAACGGCCATCCGACCTACAAAGCAAGAGCAATGAAGGAAGGAAAGAGCACGATTACACTGACAGCGGCAGGCAATAAAGATGCGAAAGCAACTTATGAAATTACAGTAAAAGCAGGCGTTGATATCTCAGGCTTAAACGAAGCGCTTGCGAAAGCTCGTACATATCAGGCATCTGCTTACACAGAAGAAAGTTATGGACAGCTTACAGCAGCAGTAAATGCAGCTACAGAATTGCTGAAGGGCGAATATACTAAGAATCAGGTACTTGAAGCACAGATGGCAATTTACGCGGCAATCGACGGACTTACATTCCGTCCACTTGATGAGACAAAACTGCTTGATGCAAAAGCAGAAGGATTCACAGTGACGGCAACAAGTGAATGTGATCCTGATAAACTTGAGGATGGACTTGCAACAAACGTACTTGACGGAAAAGAAGATAATTACTGGCATACAGAGTACAACAAAGATGTATTGCCGCAGAGCCTCAATTTTGATCTCGGCGGACTTTACAACTTGACAGACATTACATTCCTTGCACGTCAGGGAGTAACAAACGGCGATATTCTGAAAGCACAGATCTTTGTAGGAAGCGACAAAGAAGATATGAAATCCGTCGGAACATATGAGTTCGATGAAGAAGGCAATGTTCTTGTAAACAGAGATCAGTATCAGCAGATTGCTTTTGATGCGAAAGATGTAAGATATGTAGAGTTCAAAGTTCTTGAAGCAGGAGCACAGGATAAATTCGCAAGTATGGCAGAGATCCGTTTCTATGGAGAGAAAACGACAGCAGCTCTGAAAGCTCTCTATGACAGCTATGTGGCAGAAAACTTGAATAAAGCAGACTACACAGCAGAATCATGGGCAGTATACGAAGCGAAGATGAATGAAGCGAAAGCTCTCATCGAAGCAAAAGATACAACAAACGCAGCAGCAGGAGAAGCTTTGACAGCATTGCAGACAGCACATGACAGACTTGTGAAACTTAATCCAGATCCGCAGCCGGGCGATGTAGATAAGAGTGGACTGACGACTCTTTATAATCAGTACAAAGACACCAAAGCAGACGGATATACAGCAGAAAGCTGGACAGCATTCAATGAAGCTCTTATGAAAGCACAGAGTGTTCTTGCAAATCCGAATGCAACACAGGATGAAGTAAATGCAGCAAAAGAAGCATTGCAGACAGCTTATGACGGTCTTGTAAAAGACACAACTCCTGATCCGAACCCGAACCCGAATCCGGATGGAAACGGCGGTAGTGGCGGAAACAGCGGAAGCAATGGAAACAGTGGAAACAGTGGAAATAGCGGAAGCAATGGAAGCAACGGAAACGGCGGCAATGCAGCTGTTGTTACAGGTGACAGCGCAAACATCGCAGGATATTTGATGGCGCTTGTGGCAGCGGGCGGAATCGCTGTAGTAACATTCTTTAGAAGAAAAAGAGTGAAATAAAAATATCTGATTCGTAAGATGAAGATTATATGAAACAAAAAAGGCGGTGCGCGTAAGGCACCGTCTTTTTTGTGCGACGAGTTAAAATTCGGGATTGCAGGAGAAGAGATCTTTCCAAACAGGAAGATCGGATTTATGAGAGATGGAGTTTCAAATCTGAAATTCCATCTCTTTTCCGGTTTTGGGATGACGAAATGTTAGCTTGTAAGCGCAGAGATGAAGTTGTCCTGCCTGAAATCGTTTTGTCGAAGATTGTACGGAATTCATATGATCGGTGATTTTTTTGCCATATTTCCGATCGCCTATAAGGGGGTGTCCGAAATGTGCCATTTGCACACGAATCTGATGATGTCTGCCTGTGTCAAGATGGATTTCTACTAAGGCAGAAGATTCATTTTGCAATGGCGGCTGCCTGTGGTTTCGGGACGTGTGTTTTGGCGTGTCAGTCGATTTGGAATCGGTAAATTTTTCGTTTCCGGGCGCGCCGTATGTTTCTATTGTTCTGTAGTGAAGTCTGGCAAGTTTTGCTCCCGGAGTCGTTTTCGTACAGACTGCGGAACTGTTTGTACGGGCATCTTTGACGAGATAGTTTTCAAGAGAGCCTTCCTGCGGTTCGGGAATGCCTGATATTACTGCAAGATAATATTTCCCAAATTCTTGGGAAGTGAGCTGGCGGTTTAGTTCCTTTGCGGCGGCAGGTGTTTTTGCAAAGACGAGAATCCCTTCTACAGGCTGGTCGAGGCGATGAATGATCGCAAGATACGGTTCGCCTGATTTTGCCCGGTGAAATTTACGTGAAGAAAAAAGATGGTTTTTGAGCAGGCTTTCCATGTCGGAAGTTCCGATATGACTGCTCTGAGTCGGCGTTCCTGCGGGTTTATGGCAGACGATGATCTGCTCGTCTTCGTATATAATAAGCGGGGATGCATTTTTTATCATTTGTCTTATTTTCGCTCCTTCGTATTATTGACTTTTCAATGTGTTACGGCTAAACTGATTATCATATAAAAGAATTTTCAGGTCAACCCTTTAAGGAGGAAATTCATGATAAATAATGAGTGGGAAAGATCGTTGGATGAATTGAATCGGACGATTCAGGACGCTATCGATCATCAAAATTACGGACGGTTAAATCAGAATGTGACGGATACGATCGGACGTGCGATGGAAGGACTCTCCAGAGGACTAAGAAACGGAATCCGTTACGGAAGCGATGCGATGAATGCCGCTGCGGATAATTTTGCACAGAGGCAGAGACAAGCGGGAAACACACCGCCGTTTCATAATCAGGGAACAGGATCAGCAGGTGGTTTCACGCAGAATCAGGGAGCGGGCTCAGCAGGCGGATTCACGCAGAATCAGAGGACAGGCTCAGCGGGCGGATTCACGCAGAATCAGAGGACAGGCGCAACTGGCGGTTTTACGCAGAATCAGAGGACAGGCGCAACTGGCGGATTCACGCAGAATCAGAGGACAGGCTCAGCAGGCGGATTTACACAGAATCAGAGGACAGGCGCAGCGGGCGGATTTACACATGATCAGGGAGCGGGCTCAGCAGGCGGCTTCGCGCAGGATCAAAGAACGGGAACAGCGGGGAATTCCGTGCACAGAGGCGGAATCCTTTATCTGAAGGGAACGGCAATAAAGGTCGGCGGTATCTTCCTCGCGATTACGGGATACCTTGGGATGATCGTTACTCTGATCATCGGTCTGATGCTTCTGTTGGGAAGTTCGGTAACAGGCTGGCAGATGGAGATAAATGTCATGGCGGCTTTGATGGGCGGTTTTTCTGTTGCGTTTGCAGTGATGGGAATTATCGGAACATCGAATGCGTGTACGGTGAGCCGTTTTGGAAAATATGTGAAAATGATCGGAAACAGGGAATATTGTGACGTAAAAGAATTTGCACAGCAGAGCGGACGTTCTGTGAAAGCAGTTGTGAAAGATTTGAAAAAGATGATTAAAAAAGGCTGGTTTCGGCAAGGTCATCTTGATGAGCAGGAAACATGTCTTATGACGAGCAACGAAGCTTATCGCCAATACACGGCGCTTATGGAAAGAACGCGTCGGGAAAAACAGGAAAAAGAAGAGCGGGCAGCGAAGGAACAGGAAGAGTTTTCCAGACTTTCTCCGGAAGTCCAGAAGATCATCGAAGCAGGCGACGAATATGTGAGGGCGATCAAAGCGGCGAATGACGCAATACCCGGAGAAGAAATTTCGGAGAAAATCGCCCGTATGGAAATGCTTGTAGACAGGATATTTGACCGGGTCGAGCAGAAACCCGATACGGTCAGTGATATCCGAAAATTAATGGATTATTATCTTCCGATGACGATGAAACTGCTGCAGGCGTATGAAGATTTGGATGCACAGCCTGTACAGGGAGAAAATATTATTTCTTCCAAAATAGAGATCGAAAAGACGATTGACACTCTTAATGTGGCGTTTGAAAAGTTGTTGGACGATCTTTTTCAGGATACGGCGTGGGACGTGTCGTCGGATATATCGGTTCTGAATACGATGCTGGCACAGGAAGGACTTACGGAAGACGAGATCAGAAAGTAAAAGCGCGCAGCGAGTGGAGAAGATAAGATAGAAAAGATGTTCGCAGCGAGTAAAGAAGATAAAATAGAAGCTCGGGGAATGATGAGTGAAGATAAGTAAGATAGGGCTGAAGAAAGAAATGGAAAAGGAGATTAAAGAAATGGGAACAGAATTTAAGGACTTAGACACCACTCCGACATTGACGTTAGATCCGTTTCAGGCGGCGGATAAAAAGGAAACTCCGGCCGTGCAGCAGGTAGAAGAACCGGTGCTGGACGACAGCGTTTTGACAGAAGAAGAGCGTCAGACGGTCGAGGCATTTGCAAAGCAGATCGACTTGACGAATTCATCGCTGATCCTTCAGTACGGAGCGGGAACGCAGAAGAAGATGGCGGATTTCTCCGAATCGGCGTTGGATAATGTGAAATCTCAAGATCTCGGCGAGGTGGGGGCTCTCCTTACCGGCGTTGTGACGCAGTTGAAAAGTTTTGATGAAGATGAAGAAGAAAAAGGCTTTTTCGGCATTTTTAAGAAAGCGTCGAACAAAATTGATTCTATGAAAGCAAAATACGCAAAAGCCGAGACGAATGTAAATGAGATTATCAAGGCGCTGGAGAAGCATCAGGTACAGCTTATGAAGGATACAGCGCTTCTTGATAAGATGTACGAACTGAATCTGACATATTTTAAGGAATTGTCGATGTATATTCTTGCGGGAAAGAAGAAACTTGCGGAAGTGAAAAGAACACAGCTTGCGGATCTGATGAGCAGGGCGCAGGCATCAGGACTGCCGGAAGATGCGCAGGCGGCGAAAGATTTGGATGAGATGTGCATTCGGTTTGAGAAGAAGATCCATGATCTTGAACTGACAAGAATGATTTCTATTCAGACTGCGCCTCAGATTCGGCTCGTTCAGAATAATGATACAATGATGGTTGAAAAGATCCAGTCTACAATCGTAAATACGATTCCTCTTTGGAAGAGTCAGATGGTTCTTGCGCTTGGGGTAGAACATTCGACGCAGGCAGCGGAAGCGCAGCGGCGTGTTACGGATGTGACGAATGAGCTTTTGAAGAAAAATGCAGAGAAACTGAAGATCGCAACGACGGAAACGGCTCGGCAGTCCGAGCGGGGAATCGTGGATATGGATACGCTCAAAGCAACGAACGAGTCTCTGATCTCTACGCTTGATGAAGTAATGGCAATCCAGCGTGAAGGCAGGGAAAAACGTCAGGCTGCGGAGGCGGAACTTCGCAATATGGAGCAGGAATTAAAAGGAAAGCTTTTGCAGCTTCACGGATAATGTTTGGGATAAGGTCTTAGATGCACGTTTAGGATGGTATTTTCGGAATGAATACTTGGAACGGCGGTTTCGGTTGACATTCTGCCGGATTTTGGGTAAAATCACAGATGCAAACAGGCGAGGAAAGAGAATAGTATATGTGTGGAATGCATCAGAGAGAAGGCGGTTGGTGAAAGCCTTTGCAGGAACACATTGAACCGGCTCCGGAGCTCTGTATGAAAATACAGCGTATATCTGCGTTAAAGATAAAAGAGAGAACAACGGCAGGCAGGACGTCTGCGGTGTTAATAAGGGTGGTACCGCCGAGATGCTCGGTCCCTTGTGGGGAAGAGCGTCCCGGCGTTTTTATATAGGCGCATATAGGAAATGAGACGCTTTTCCGGCAGAGAAGTTTTGGCGCTATCCGGGAATCTGCCGCGTTACCGGAAATTTTTACGATCCGGGAGAAACGGGCAAAACGGAAGAAACGGTCGAAACGGTCGAAACGGTCGATTCGGACGGATATGGCTAAACTGCTGCGCTATGGAAGCGATGGAAGAAAAGTCGGAACAAAAGATAAAAAGTTCCGAAAATGATTTGGGAAATGAGGTAAGAAAATGGCGAAAGAAAAGAAACTTGTACAGTCGATCACATCGAGAGACGAAGATTTTGCACAGTGGTATACAGATGTTGTGCGGGAAGCAAAATTATGTGATTATTCAGGCGTAAAGGGATGTCTGAACTATCTTCCGAACGGATATGCAATATGGGAAAATATTCAGTCGGATCTTGATAAACGTTTTAAAGACACAGGTGTGGAAAACGTATATCTTCCGGTTTTGATCCCGGAAAGCCTTTTGCAGAAAGAAAAAGACCACATCGAAGGGTTCGCGCCTGAAGTAGCGTGGGTAACACACGGCGGAGCGGAGCCGCTTCAGGAGAGATTCTGTATCCGTCCGACATCTGAGACATTGTTCTGTGACGTGTGGAGCAAGACGGTTCAGTCTTACAGAGACCTTCCGAAAGTATGGAATCAGTGGTGCTCGGTTCTTCGTTGGGAGAAAACGACAAGACCGTTCCTTCGTTCAAGGGAATTCCTCTGGCAGGAAGGTCATACGATTCATGCGACATATGAAGAAGCGGAAGAACGTACAAAATTAATGTGGAAAGTATATAAAGACTTTGTAGAAGAAAATCTTGCGATTCCGGTTGTTGCCGGAAGAAAAACAGAAAGTGAAAAATTTGCGGGAGCGCAGGACACTTATACGATTGAAGCACTGATGCACGACGGTCAGGCTTTACAGTCGGCGACAAGCCATTTCTTCGGAAATTCTTTCCCGGATGCATTTGACATTAAGTATGCAGATAAAAATAATGAACTGCACAGTGTGTACGAGACATCATGGGGATTATCCACCCGAATCATCGGTGCGATCATCATGGTTCACGGCGATGACAGCGGTCTTGTACTTCCGCCGAGAATCGCTCCGGTACAGACAAGAGTTATTCCGATCGCGCAGCATAAAGAAGGTGTTCTCGATAAGGCAAATGAACTTCTTGACGCTCTTAATAAAGCCGGATATCGCGCGAAGATCGATGATTCCGAAAAGAGTCCGGGATGGAAATTCAGTGAGCAGGAGATGCTCGGAATCCCGACTCGTATCGAGATCGGACCAAAAGATATCGAAAACGGTCAGGTTGTTGTTGTGCGCAGAGATACAAGAGAGAAGATCGTTGTGGCAATCGATGAGATTACAACGAAACTCGGTGAAATCCTTGAGACGATCCAGGCAGACCTTTATGCGAAAGCAAAAGCGTTCCTTGATGACCACATCAGTTCTGCGGTGACTATGGATGAGATGAAAGATGCGGTTTCCGAAAAGAAAGGTTTCGTAAAGGCAATGTGGTGTGGAGACGAAGCTTGTGAGGATGAGATTAAAGCACAGACAGGCGGAGTGACATCACGATGCATTCCTATGGAAGAAGAACATCTGTCTGATGTATGCGTCTGCTGTGGAAAACCTGCGAAACATATGGTTTACTGGGGAAGAGCATACTAAAATACATTATTTGTAAATGGGCAGTTTAAAACAGGAGTGGATTTCTTCGCTTTTGGAAGAAATACGTTCTGTTTTACAGCGCTGCTTCTCGATAAATAATATAGAAGAAATAAGATAGTGTTGTACAAAAAGGTTATAATCGTTTTGGAAAATGAACGACTATAGCCTTTTTTGAAATCCTAAATATGCAAAATGACGAAAATGGGGGGATGATAATGACAATTTTGTTTAAATGTGATAAGGTTATAAGGTCTATGAAAAATAAAATTGTGAAAAAAGGGGAAAGGAAAAGTATGAAAAAGAGAAAGTATCTGGCATTGTTATTAGCTGCCGGAATGATCGCACAGACAGCTCTTTCGACCGGCGGAGTTGTGCAGGTTCAGGCTGCCGAAGACACATACGTTAAAACGGATGAGCTGACAGACAACGATACGGCGGCGCCGAAGAAGGACAAGACGATACCGTCAAAGAATCAGTATGAGTATCAGAAACAGGAACTGGCTGCATTTTGCCACTTTGGACCGAATACATTTAATGAGATCGAATGGGGAGAACATTACGGCGATAAGACTCCGAATGAGATCTTTAAACTGACGGAAGATTTTGATGCGGACACACTTGTTAAAACATTGAAAGAAGCAGGTTTCAAGAAATTGATCGTGACTGCGAAGCACCATGATGGTTTCTGTATATGGGCAAGTGAAGCAACGCAGTACGACGTTTCCGGCGCGACAAATTATCAGGGTGGAAAAGGTGATGTCCTTGCCGACATTTCAAAAGCATGTACAGAACATGATATGGACATGGGCTTATATCTGTCCCCGTGGGATATCCATGATGAAAGCTATGGGTATAAAGATGCATCCGGTAAGGCATTAGTAGAGTTTGTGGATACTAATAATGATGGAAAACCAGATAAAAACCAACCGGTCAATGGTTTGACTTGGGAACAAGTAAAACAGCAAGATGCGAAAGATTACAATAAATATTATAATGATCAGTTGATCGAGATACTTGGAAACGACAAATACGGAAATAAAGGGCATTTTAAAGAAGTATGGATGGATGGTGCGAAAGGAAGCGGCGCCGGATATCAGGAATACGACTTTAAAAAATGGTTTGACACAATTCAGCAATATGAAGGAATTGCCGGAAATCAGGTTGACGACTGTATGCTGTTCGGAGCAGAAGCTTACACAACTGTCCGTTGGATCGGAAACGAGAACGGATTTGCGGCAGAGGAGACTTGGTCAAAATCGAATGTAGATAAAGAGAAAAATACGATTAACAGCAACTCTTCGGGCGGATATACGAAAGGTTTCCCAGACGGAAATCAGTGGACAGTTCCGGAAGCGGACGCACGAATCACGTCAGGATGGTTCTGGGGAGATAGTAAGAAGACACCGAAGACAATGGAAGAATTATCAGAGATGTACTTCCGCTCTGTAGGTCATAATGCTCCGCTTCTTTTGAATGTTCCTCCGAATAATAAAGGAAAAGTTGACGATGCGATCTTAAGACGTGTAACGGAATTCGGTACGGCTATTAATAAAACGTTTGAGAAGAACCTTGCAAAAGATGCTGAGGTTTCCGCAACAGAAGTTCGCGGAAAGGACACAACTTATTCTCCGCAGAACGTATTGGACGGAAAAGATGATACATATTGGACTGTGAATGATGAGACAAAATCAGGCACACTTCTGATCGACCTGAAAAAAGATACACTGTTCGATGTTGTGTCTATCGAAGAGTCGATTGAGTTCGGACAGAGAATCGGCAAGTTTAAAGTTGAGTATCAGACTGCGAACGGTGAGTGGAAGAAGTTTGACGAGGGAACAACGGTTGGCGCGAAACGTCTCAGCCGCAGAAGCCCTGTAAAATCAAGTAAGATCAGGATCACGGTAACGGCGCATGAAAGCGCGGAAAATAAAATTCCTATGATCAGTGAGGTCGGCGTTTATAAAGCGGCGGCAGGTATGGAAGCTCCGAACGGAATTCCGGAAGGACTTCAGGTAGTCGATGACAGAGCGTTTACGGCAGACGGATGGTCAAAGGAGTCGGGAGATCAGTTTATCGAAGGCACAGGTATGTGGTGTCGTCCGAATGCAGAGGCAACTGTGAAGTTTACAGGAACGAAAGTATGGCTTGTAGGTACGATCGATCCGAGCCACGGTCCGGCAGACGTATATATCGACGGCAACAAGGTGGCGTCTATTAATACGAAGTCAGATAAGAGAAAGCTTCAGCAAAGAATCTTTGAGTCTGATACGTTAAAAGAAGGAAAGCATACATTAAAAATTGTTAATACAGGAACGGGTACAGAGGCAATCGGAGTAGATGCCGCGTTAGTATTGAACAACGGCGGAAAAGGTATGTTCCAGATCGAGTATCCGAGCTATCGTGTTAATGAAAACACAAAGACTCCGATCATGGTAAAACGTCTCGGAGGAACAAAAGGCGAAGCTACGGTACAGTTCCAGGTAAATCCGGGAAGCGCATGGCAGGATCACTTTAATGCAGACGGAAATATGGAGTTGAAGTTTGCAGACGGTCAGACAGAGGCGCAAGCTCATGTTGAGACAAGAAGAGTGCCGGGAGAGACAGGCGATCTTTCCTTTACTGCTGTTCTTGCAGATCCGACGAACGGAACGATTATCGGATTCAATAATCCGGCGACAGTGACGATCGCTGACTCTGAGCAGTATACAAAAGAAAAAGTAAAAGAAAAATTAGCTCAGATCGAGAAAGCAGGATATAATGAAGCGCAGTATACAAGCGGAAGCTGGGAAGCGCTTCAGGCGGCGATAAAAGATGCGAAAGCAGTTATGGAAAAAACAAATGCAGGAGCACAGGATTATGCCGAAGCTTGTACGAAACTGGAAGCGGCTCTGAACAGTCTTACAAAGCGATCTACATACACAGATGAAGATAGATTTATTATGCCTCGTCTGAAAGGAAGAACAAAACAGCTTGAGGCAGAGCACTTCATATTAGATAAAGGAACATCGGAAAATGGTAAACACGTTCGCCTTGTGGCAGATGATAAAGCAAGTAACGGACAGAAAGTCGGTTGGTTTGAAAAAGGCAACATCATCAAAGTTCCGTTCCATGCAGATAAAGCGGGAACATATACGTTCAAAGCAACATACCAGAGCGGAAGACTGGCAAGCGGAAAACAGCCGAACTCTTTGAACTGGTCTGGCAAGAACGTGACAGCAGGATCTAAGGCTGACATATATGGAACAGAGTCTAACGGAACGAAATATGAGACGTTAGAGTTTGATGTAGAGATCACGGCAGCAGGCGACGGAGAACTGATCTTTACTGCAGACGACAAAGGTTCTCCGAACCTTGATAAATTTGAAGTAACGGCAAAAGAAGTTCCGATGGAGAAATACACGATCACTTCATCCGTTGCAGAAGGCGAGCAGGGAACGATTTCACCGCTTGGAGCAGTGGAAGTAGAAGAAGGTTCTTCAAAGGAATTTGAAATGAAGCCGAATGAAGGCTATGCAGTGAAGGATGTAGTCGTAGACGGAAAATCCGTAGGTTCTAGAACGAAATATACATTTGAGGAAGTTTTGGCAAACGGACATACGATCACTGCTACATTTGAAAAAGAGATGTATGCGGAAGACAATCGATTTGAATTCCCTGTAGACGGAAATGCAAAGACTCTTGAAGCAGAGAGACTTGAAGCTAAAAACGTAGAAGACCCAAGCGACGGTCAGTGGAAGATGGAAGTAAAGGAAGCTGATTGGGCAAGCGGCGGTAAGTTTGTCAACTCGATGAACAAAGGCGATACGCTGACACTTTACTACAATGCTCCGCAGGCGGGAGAATATACAGTTACGTTGTCTTACAGAAGCGGAAGCACTCAGAACGGATTCAAATGGGCAGAAAAAGACGGCAAGATCGAAGCCGGAGAAGTAACGGCAGGCGCAAGCAGCGCAGATGCGACACATACGAAAGAATTCAAACTGAATGTGAAAACAGCAGGCGAAGGATGCCTCGTATTTACGGCGTTCGATACAAAAGCTCCGCAGTTGGATAAATTCGATATCAAGAGTCCGGGAACACCGGTTCCTCCGATTTCTGCAGTAGAGCTTGAAGCGGCAGTTAAGGCGGCTAAGGGATTAGATCTGAATGATTACAAAGATGACGATGCCAAAACTGCATTTACTGCAAAACTGGCAGAGGCGGAAAAACTTCTTGCAGACATTGCCGGCGGAAGCTTTGCGGGAACACAGGACGATGTGAATCAGATGGCAAAAGAGCTGAAAGCTGCACAGGAGGCTTTGAATGAAAAAGATCAGACTCCTCAGGTGAATAAAGATACGCTTAAGGAGGCAATCGGCAAGGCGGAAGCGCTTGATCTGACACAGTATAAAGAAGAAGGTAAGGCAGAGTTTAATGCGGCTCTTCAAAATGCAAAGGCTGTTCTTGAAAAAGCAGATGCAGATCAGGATGAAATCGATCAGGCAACGCTTGCATTGAATACGGCAATCCAGAATCTGAAACCGGTCGACGGCGGAAGCGGCGATGGAAACGGTGAAGGAAACGGAAATGGAAGCACAGGCGGAAACGGAAACGGCAGTGGAAGCACAGGCGGAAGCGGAAACGGTAGTGGAAACGCAGGCGGAAATGGAAGTACAGGAGGCAGCGGCACAGGAAATTCGGCAGTGCAGACAGGCGACAGCTCAAACCTGTTTGTATATGCGGGAACATTACTCCTTGCAGCGGCAGCGTTCGTATTCGGATTCAGAAGAAGAAATCAGGAAAAATAATTCTGATGCCGAAGGCATTCGGACAGTCTGAATAAAGAGATAACAGAGACGGGAAAGTTATGGATTATCTGAGAAGATATGATATTGACAGTGCAACAGCACGAAAAGATATAAGAAGTTTTACAGAAACCCTTGAAAAAAATGGTATTTTGGAACGGTGAATGATGGAAAAAGAAAAAGATATCGGATTGCAGATGCGGAAATTGAAATTGCATTTACAGAAAATTATACAGAAATAATATGCCGGGATTATGAAGTGAAGGCAGAGGGCAAACCAGATTTTGTAATTGAAGTTACAGACGAGGAAGTTGAAAGAGAAAAAAAGAAAAGTGAACCGGGGGCATCAAAAGGAATTATTGAGTCATTGGCAATTTACAGAAAATTGTGTGAAAAAATACTGGACAGAAATTGTGTCCTGTTTCATTGCTCTGCTGTTGCTGTGGATGGAAAAGCATACTTGTTTACGGCTGCAAGCGGAACAGGAAAATCCACGCATACAAGGATGTGGAGACAGCATTTCGGCGGCAGGGCAGTGATGGTTAATGACGATAAACCGATTCTTCGGATAAAAGATGATGGAATTTATGTATGTGGAACTCCGTGGTGCGGGAAGCATGGATTGCAGACAAACGTGGAAGTGCCGGTGCAGGGGATCTGTATTTTGAGAAGAGGAGAAGAAAATATGATCAGAAAAATTTCTGCAATAGATGGATATCCGGATCTGTATAAGCAGACTTACCGTCCCGGTGAAAAGGACAAGATGTTAAAGACACTTTCGATGATTAAACAGATGGCAGAAAGACTTCCGCTATATGAGATGCATTGTACGATATCGGAGGAGGCAGCAGTTATGGCATGGGAGAGGATGAAGCCATAAGAACGACCTGTAATGAAATAAAATGATGTCGGGGTCAAAAGCCCCCGACTTTGATGCCTACGGATTGCTCCGTGCTACGCACTCCCACAATCCTACCCAATATTCGCATATCGTGGGATTATCATCCCACTTTTATGCTCATAGCAGGGCGGGTTCTAAGGTCTTTCACCCACCTATGAGCAAGCTCATGTGGGCTTAGACCTTTTGACCCTGGCATCTCAATATTTTGATAAGCATGAAAAAGTTTTGAGAAAAGAGACCAGCTATGAAAAGTCAACCATAAATTAGCAAAAAATTTCTTTTTCATATC
>ERZ773260.2683-NODE-2683-length-18928-cov-53.092619_pt1 | contig 18928 bp, 18 predicted proteins | sample MGYA00511387_ERZ773260 | MGnify/ENA primary metagenome ERZ773260 (study PRJEB29015, sample SAMEA2737745) | human gut metagenome | biome: human gut; feature: human-associated habitat; material: faeces | place: China | collected 2012 ... | reverse complement strand
ACTGCTCCGGCCCCAGCAGGTTGCCCGCCCCCCGGATCTCCAGGTCCCGCATGGCGATGCGGAAGCCGGAGCCGAAGGTGACGTACTCCCGGATGGCGGACAGCCGCTTGGAGGCCACCTCCGTCAGCACCTTCCCGGGGCGGTAGGTCAGGTACGCATAGGCCCGGCGGGCGCTGCGGCCGATGCGGCCCCGGATCTGGTGCAGCTGGGACAGGCCCAGCCGGTCCGCGTCCTCGATGATCAGGGTGTTCACGTTGGGGATGTCGATGCCGGTTTCGATGATGGTGGTGCACACCAGCACCTGGATCTCGCCGTCGGCCATCTGCTGCATCACGGAGCTGAGCTCCCGCTCGGCCATTTTCCCGTGGGCAATGCCGATGGCCACGTCCTCCCCCAGCCACTGGCGCAGCCGCCCAGCGGTGGACTCGATGTTCTCCACCCGGTTGTGCAGGTAGTACACCTGCCCGCCCCGGCTCAGCTCCCGGCGGATGGCCTCGGCGATGACGGGCCACTCATGCTCCACCACATAGGTCTGCACCGGCTGGCGGTCGTGGGGCGGCTCCTCGATGGTGCTCATGTCCCGGATGCCGGACAGAGCCATGTTCAGGGTCCGGGGGATGGGGGTGGCGGACAGAGTCAGGGTGTCCACCTGCTTGGCCCGCTCCCGGAGCTTCTCCTTGTGGGTCACGCCGAAGCGCTGCTCCTCGTCGATGACCAGCAGGCCCAGGTCGTGGAACTGCAGGTCCTTCTGCAGGAGCTTGTGGGTGCCGATCAGCAGGTCCACCTTTCCCGCCTGGGTCCGGGCCAGGATGTCCCGCACCTGGGCCGGGGTCCGGAACCGGGACAGCACCTCGATGTTCACCGGGAAGGAGCGGAAGCGGTTCACCGCCGTGGCATAGTGCTGCTGGGCCAGGACGGTGGTGGGCACCAGAATGGCGGCCTGCTTGCCGTCCATGATGCACTTCATCACCGCCCGCAGGGCCACCTCGGTTTTGCCGTAGCCCACGTCGCCGCACAGCAGCCGGTCCATGGGCCGGGGCTGCTCCATATCGGCCTTGATGTCCCGGATGGCCTGCAGCTGGTCGTCGGTCTCCGTATAGGGGAAGGCGTCCTCAAACTCCTGCTGCCAGGGGCTGTCCGGGGAGAAGGCGTGGCCTGCCAGCCGCTGCCGCTGGGCATACAGCCGGATCAGCCCCTCCGCCAGGTCCTTGGCGGCGGCCTTGGCCTTCCGGGTGGTCTTGGCCCACTCGGTGCCCCCCAGCTTGTTGAGCTTGGTGCGCTCGTTGTCCTCGCCGGGGCCGATATACTTGCTGACCAGGTCCAGGGACGTGGCCGGGACGTACAGCACGTCCTGCCCGGCGTAGGCGATCTTAATATAGTCCTTCTCCACCCCGTCCACCGGCAGGCGCAGCATGGCCACGAACCGGCCGATGCCGTGGTGGGCATGGACCACCAGGTCCCCGGGGGTCAGGTCCGTATAGGACTGGAGCTTCTGCTGATTGCTGTCCCGCTTGGGCCGGGGCTTTTTACTCCGGCCGGACAGGGGCGTGGTCAGCTGCCCCTCCGTCAGCACCGCCAGCCGCCCCTCCGGGTATTCGCACCCGGCGGAGAGAGCGCCCACGGCGATGAGCACCGTGCCCTTTTCCGGGGCCTTCTCCCCGGTCAGGTCCACGGCGGCGGGGATTTTCCGGTCCGCCAGCAGCTGCTGCAGGTTCCTGGCCCGGACCTCGCCGCCGCACAGCACCATCACCCGATAGCCTGCGGTGAGATAGTGGGTCAGGTCCGTGCAGGCCAGCTCTAGGGACCCGCCGTAGCTGGACAGCTGCTTGGCCGTCAGCTGTAACAGGTCCTTGGGAGCCAGCAGCTGCCGGCCGGTGGTGAGGCTGTCCAGCTGCACCGTGGGGCGCTTTTCCAGCCGGGCCGCCAGCTCCTGCTCCGAGGCGGCGAAATCCGCCAGCTCCCCGGCCAGAAAGCCCGCCTCCATTCCGGCGGACACGTCCTCCTTCAGCTGCCACAGCCAGCCCCGCAGGGCCTCCGCCGTCCGGCCGCTTTCCTCCACGCATACCAGGGCGTTTTCGGGCAGATAGTCCAGGGCCGTGGTCTTTTCCGGATACACCGCCGCCAGGCACCGGTCCGGGCCGTTGGGGGCCATGCCCTGGCGCAGACGGGCGGCGTCGGCGGTCAGCAGCTCCCGCAGGGCCTGGGTGTCCTGCTTCCGGGCCAGGCGCTTCACCGCGGCCTCCAGCCGCCGGGCCGCCTGCTCCGCCTGGCCCTCCTGCCAGGCCGGCAGCACCTCCGCCGCCGGAAGCAGCAGGGCCTCCCGGCGGTTTTCCACCCGCCGCTGGGTAGCGGTGTCGAAAATGCCCAGGGAGTCGATCTCGTCGTCGAAAAATTCGCAGCGCACTGGCTGCTCCATCCCCGGGGAGAACACGTCCAGGATGCCGCCCCGCAGGGCGAACTGTCCCGGGCCCTCCACCTGGTCGCACCGGGTGTATCCGGCTCCGGCCAGCCGCCGGGCCAGGTCCCCCAGGTCCCACCGCTGGCCCACGGCCAGGGTCAGGACCGTCCGCTCCAGCACCCGGGGCGGGATGCACCGCTGCACCAGGGCCTCCGGGGTGGTCACCACCACGGGGCTGCTTCCCAGGCGGTACAGGGCCGCCAGCCGCTGGTTTTCCCATTGACGGCTGGCCTCCATGGGCCGCCACTGCAGCTCCCGGGCCGGCAGCACCAGCGGCTCCTCCCCGGTGAGCACCCGCAGGTCACCGGCCTGCCGCCGGGCCTCCCGCTCGTCGGGACACAGCACCACCAGCGGCCGCCGGGTCTTCAGATGCAGGGCCGCCTCCACCTGGGCCCGGTGCACCGGGCTTACGCCGGTGATCAGCACCGGGCTTACGCCGTTTTCTACGTCCTCTGTCAGCTGCCGCACCTCCGTCAGGCTCAGCAGCTCCTTCATCAGCGCCTTCACCGGGCACCTCCCTTCCTCCGCAGCGCGCGGGGGCGTATACGATTGTAGTATACGCCCCGAAGCTGTAACAGAACTTAAAAGTATCAATTGAACCGGTTCATGGCCCGGTCAATGCCCTCTGTGATCAGGGTCTTGGCGGCCTCGCCTGCCCGGTCCAGGGCATCCTCCACCGCCGTCCGGTCCTCACCCATGGGCTTGCCCATGACCCAGTCCACCATGTCGTGCTCCCCGGGCCGGGGGGAGCCTACCCCCACCTTGATGCGGGGGAATCGGTCGGTGCCCAGGTGCTGGATGATATTCTTCAGGCCGTTGTGCCCTCCGGCGCTGCCGCCGCCCCGGATCCGCAGCTTCCCGGCAGGCAGGGACACGTCGTCGCTGATGACCAGCACATGGTCCGCCGGGATCTTGTAAAACCGGGCCGCCTCGCCCACGGACTCGCCGGACAGGTTCATATAGGTCTGGGGCTTCATCACCAGCACCTGCTGGTCCCCCACCTTCCACTGGCCGGTCCAGGCCCGGAAGCGCAGCTTATTGAAGCGGAAGCCCTCCCGGTCCGCCAGACGGTCCAGGGCCATAAAGCCCATGTTGTGCCGGGTGGCGGCGTACTGGTTCCCGGGATTCCCCAGGCCTACCAGCAGCCAGCTGATCCCGCCGCCGCTGCGATGAAAAAACATAGCGTCACATCCCCCTGTATCGGAAAACTGCCGGTAAAAATAACCGGGCGAAAAAATCGCCCGGTTATTATATCACAAAAATGCTCAGTTGAACAGCTTGGCAATGGAAATTTCCTGATAAATCCGCTCGATGGCCTCGCCGAACATGGGAGCCACGGACAGATACTTGATCTTGCTGCACCCGGCGCCCTGGGTCTCCGGAATGGTGTTCAGCAGGGCCAGCTCCGTGATGTTGCTGCCCTCCAGCCGCTCCAGAGCCGGGCCGGACAGCACGCCGTGGCTGGCGCAGGCATACACGTTCCTGGCGCCGCCCACCTCCACGATGGCCTTGGCGGCGTTGCACAGGGAACCGGCGGTATCCACCATGTCGTCAAACAGGATGCAGTCCTTGCCGGCCACGTCGCCGATGACGTTCATAACCTCGCACTGGTTGGCCTTCTGGCGGCGCTTATCCACGATGGCCAGGTTCATGTGCAGCTTCTGGGCGAAGGTCCGGGCCCGGGCCACGGAGCCCACATCGGGGGACACCACCACCATGTCCTCGGCCCGCTCGCCGAACTTCTTGGCGTAGTAGTCCACAAAGACGGGGTTGCCCAGCAGGTTGTCCACGGGGATGTCGAAGAAGCCCTGGATCTGGCTGGCGTGCAGGTCCATGGTCAGCACCCGGTCCGCGCCTGCGGCCACGATCATGTTGGCCACCAGCTTGGCGGAGATGGGATCGCGGCTCTTGGCCTTGCGGTCCTGGCGGGCATAGCCGAAATAGGGGATCACGGCGGTGATGCGCCCGGCGGAGGCCCGGCGGCAGGCGTCGATCATGATCAGCAGCTCCATGAGGCTGTCATTGACGGGCTTGCAGGTGGAGTTGATGAGAAACACGTCGCTGCCGCGGACGGTTTCGTACAGGGAGACGGACACCTCGCCGTCGGCAAAGGTCTTTACCTCGGACTCGCCCAGCTTGGTGCCGATGATCTGGCAGATCTCCTTTGCCAGAGCGGGATTGGAGTTACCGGTGAACACCTTGATGTCCTTGCCATGAGAAATCATTTCTTTACACACTCGCTTTCTATCTTACTCAAAAAAATCTCTCTTGGTACTGATCTATCTGAGACGGCTGACGCCGATACTCACTTGTCCTTTTTCCACAGGCTGTGCAGGCGGTCGGCCCAGCCGGGCTTGTTGGTCTGCCGGGTCCGGGCGATGGCCAGCGCCCCATCGGGCACGTCGTCGGTAACGGTGGACCCGGCGGCGGTATAGGCCCGGTCCCCCACGGTGACCGGCGCGATGAGGTTGGTGTTGCAGCCCAGGAACACGTCGTCGCCGATGGTGCAGCGGAACTTTTTGTGGCCGTCGTAGTTGGTGGTGACGGTGCCGCAGCCGAAGTTCACCCGCTGGCCCACGTCGCTGTCGCCCACATAGGTCAGGTGGCTGATCTTGGTGCCGTCGCCGATGACGGAGTTCTTCACCTCCACAAAGTCCCCCACCCGGCAGTGGTCGCCGATGGTACACCCCGGCCGCACATAGGTGAAGGGCCCCACGGTGGTGTCGCTTCCCACGGTGCTGTCATTGAGCTGGGAGGCATTCACGGTGGTGCACTGGCCGATCCGGCAGTCCCGGAGCATGGAGTTGGGACCGATCTCGCTGTCCCGGTCCACGGCGGTGTGTCCCCGCAGGATGGTCCCCGGCAGCAGGGTCACGCCCGGGGCCACAGAGCACCGGGGGTCCACATAGGTGGCGGCGGGGTCCACCACGGTGACGCCGTTTTCCGCCAGCCGCCGCAGGATCAGCTCCCGAGCGTCCGGCATGGCCGCCGTCAGCGCCGCCGCCGAGTCAAAGGGCCGGAAGGCCGGGGCCAGGGCCTGGGGCCTCCACAGGGAGCGGACGCCTGCCGCCTCCGCCGGGCAGTCGGTCAGAGGGGTCCCAGCCCGCAGCCGGGCCAGCAGCACCTGGCTGTCGGCGGCATACACGCTGCGTCCGTCCTCCGGGCCGTATACCGGCACCACCGGCCCGGGGACCATTACCACGTCCCCGCCGGCGGCGGAAAGGGCCGCCTCCGTGTCGTCAAAAAACGTCACGTCACAGCCCGGCAGGTCGTCCAGGACCTCCTGGCGGCAGTTCTCCGGGCAGACAATAAAATACCGCTGCACGCCGCAGTCCATAAGCTCCTGCGCCGCCCAGGTCAGCACCGGGCAGAACAGAACAGGCTGCAGCATCAGCGGCTTATCCTGGGGGGCCAGAGCACCCTTCAGGTCGAAAATCGCAATTTCACAATTCACGGGAACCATCCCCCTTTCTATGATCCATCCCATTATATCATGCTCTGCGGGAAAATCCAGTATTTTTGCGTTTTTTTCTGGCAATAATTTTTCCGGTCTGCAAAATCTGCTGCAAAATCCGGAAATCCCATACAATTCACAGATGGTTTTTTGTCGTTTTAAGAAAAAATGCCCAAAATTTACAATTTCCGGTTGCATTCTTTAGGGAATTGCATTACAATAGGCTGGTCATGTCAGGCAAAGGCCGAAGGGAGGGACGGGAAAATGGTGCATATTGTTCTGGTTGAGCCGGAAATCCCCCAGAATTGCGGGAATATCGCCCGCACCTGTGCCGCCACCGGCTGCGACCTGCACCTGATCCGCCCTCTGGGCTTCGACATATCCGACCGGGCCGTGAAGCGGGCCGGACTGGACTACTGGCGCCTGGTGTCCGTGTATGACTACGAAAGCCTGGAGGATTTCTTCCGGCGGCGCCCGGAGGCGGCGGAAGACCTGTGGCTGGCCACCACCAAGGCCCCCCAGGACTACTGCCAGGCCCGGTTCCGGGAGGGGTGCTGGCTGTTTTTCGGCAAGGAGACGGCGGGCCTGCCGGAGGCGTTCCGCCTGGCCCACTATGACCGCTGCATCCGCCTGCCCATGGTCTCCCCGGCCCGGAGTCTGAACCTCAGCAACTCCGTGGCGGTGCTGACCTATGAGGCTCTGCGCCAGCAGGGCTTCCCCGGCCTGCTGCACTGCGGCGAAATGGCCGATTGATCCCGCGTATTATTTTCATAAAGGAGCGACCGATATGAATTACAATAAGAAAACCATCATGGACGTGGACGTGGCGGGCAAGAAGATCCTGCTGCGCTGCGACTTCAACGTGCCCCAGGACAAGGAGACCCACGCCATCACCAGCGACAAGCGCATCGTGGCCAGCCTTCCCACCATCCGGTATCTGCTGGAGCGTGGGGCGGCGGTGATCGCCTGCTCCCACCTGGGCAAGCCCAAGGGCCAGTGGAAGGACAGCCTGACCCTCCGGCCGGTGGCGGAGCATCTGAGCCAGCTGCTGGGCCAGGAGGTCATCTTCGCCCAGGACATCGTGGGCGAGGACGCCAAGGCCAAGGCGGCGGCCCTGCAGGGCGGCCAGATCATGCTGCTGGAGAATCTGCGCTTTGACCCCCGGGAGGAGAAGAACGACCCCGAGTTTGCCCGGGAGCTTGCCTCCATGGCAGAGCTGTATGTTTCCGACGCCTTCGGTACCGTGCACCGGGCCCACGCCTCCACCGCCGGTGTGGCAGCCTTCCTGCCTGCCGTGTCCGGCCTGCTGGTGGCCCGGGAGCTGGAGATCATGGGCGGCGCTCTGGAGAATCCCAAGCGTCCCTTCGTGGCGGTGCTGGGCGGAGCCAAGGTGTCCGACAAGATCGGCGTCATCAACAACCTGCTGGAAAAGGCCGACACCATCATCATCGGCGGCGGCATGGCCTATACCTTTGCCCGGGCCCAGGGCGGCTCCATCGGCAAGAGCCTGTGCGAGCCGGATAAGCTGGACTATGCCCTTCAGATGATCCAGAAGGCCAAGGACCGGGGCGTGCAGCTGCTGCTGCCCACCGATACCGTCGCCGCGGCAGAGTTTTCCGCCGACGCCGACAGCCTTGTGGTGCCCACCGATGCCATCCCCGACGACATGGAGGGCCTGGACATCGGCCCCGAGACCATCCGCACCTTCTGCGCCGCCGTCCGGGGCGCAGGCACCGTTGTGTGGAACGGTCCCATGGGCGTGTTCGAATTTGAAAAGTTTGCCGCCGGTACCCGGGCTATGGCCCAGGCCCTGGCCGACAGCGGCGTCGTGACCATCGTGGGCGGCGGCGACAGCGCCGCGGCGGTGGAGCAGATGGGCTTTGCCGACAGGATCACCCACATTTCCACCGGCGGCGGCGCCTCCCTGGAGTTCCTGGAGGGCATCGAGCTGCCGGGCGTGGCCTGCCTGCTGGATAAATGACACCAAAGGGGAAACTTTTCACCCTTTTGAAATATAGATAAGAGGAGTAAGAATCGCTATGAATCGCAGATACCGCAAGACCATCATCGCCGGCAACTGGAAAATGAACATGACCGCCAGCGATACCAAGAAATTTGCCGACGACATCAAGGCCATCATGCCCCGCGCCAAGTGGTGCGACGTGGTGGTGTGCGTCCCCTTCGTGAATATTCCCGCCGCCCTGAAGGCCTTTAAGGACCTGCGCATCTCCGTGGGCGCGCAGAACATGTTCTATGAAAAGTCCGGCGCCTACACCGGCGAGGTTTCCGCCGATATGCTCAAGGACCTGGGCGTCAAATACGTCATCATCGGCCACTCCGAGCGCCGCCAGTATTTCGGCGAAACGGATTTCACCGTCAACAAGAAGGTTCTGGCCGCTCTGGAGGCCGGGCTGCACCCCATTATCTGCGTGGGCGAGAGCCTGGAGCAGCGGGAGCTGGGCATCACCATGGAGCTCATCGCCCTGCAGGTGAAGTCCGCCCTGGCCGGCGTCCCCGCCGAGAAGCTGCGCAAGTGCGTCATCGCCTATGAGCCCATCTGGGCCATCGGCACCGGCAAGACCGCCACCGCCGAGCAGGCCGCCGAGGTCTGCACCTCCATCCGCACCACCGTGCGGCATCTGTACGGGGCCCGCATCGCCCGCTCCATCACCATTCAGTACGGCGGCTCCATGAAGCCCGGCAACGCGGCGGAGCTGCTGGCCCAGCCCGATATCGACGGCGGCCTCATCGGCGGCGCTTCCCTGAAGCCTGCCGACTTTGTGGAGATCATCAACGCCGCCAACCAGGACTAAGCGAATCGACAGGAGGTTCCGCAATGAACAAGGCGCCTACTACCCTGATCATCATGGACGGCTTCGGCCTCACCGACCCCGGCCCCGGCAACGCCGTGAGCCTGGCCCGGACGCCCCAGCTGGACCGGCTTTTCGCCGAATATGCCCACACCACCCTGTCCGCCAGCGGCCTGGACGTGGGTCTGCCCGCCGGGCAGATGGGCAACAGCGAGGTGGGCCACACCAACATCGGCGGCGGCCGGGTGGTGTTCCAGGACCTGCCCCGCATCTCCCGGGCCATCGACGACGGCAGCTTCTTTGAAAACGCCGCCTACAACAAGGCCATGGACGACTGCCTGGAAAAGGGCTCCAGCCTGCACCTGTACGGACTGCTGTCCGACGGCGGCGTCCACTCCCACATCCAGCACCTGTATGCCCTGCTGCAAATGGCCAAGAACAAGGGCCTGACCCGGGTGTATGTCCACGCCTTCCTGGACGGCCGGGACGTGTCCCCCACCAGCGGCAGGGACTTCGTCTCCGCCTGCCGGGATAAGTGCCAGGCCCTGGGCGTGGGCAAAATCGCCACCGTTATGGGCCGGTATTACGCCATGGACCGGGACAACCGCTGGGAGCGGGTGCAGCTGGCCTATGACGCCATGGTCTACGGCGAGGGCATCCAGAATCCAGACCCCGTGGACGCCGTGGCCCAGTCCTATGCCAACGATGTCACCGACGAGTTTATGGAGCCCGTGGTCTGCGACCCGGAGGGCACCATCTCCGACAACGACAGCATCATTTTCTTCAACTACCGTCCCGACCGGGCCCGGGAGATCACCCGGGCCATTGTGGACCCGGATTTCGACGGCTTCCAGCGGGAGTATTTCCCCACCACCTACGTCTGCAACACCGAGTATGACGCCTCCATGCCCAACGTGCTGGTGGCCTGGCCCCGGATCCCGGTGAAAAACGGCCTGGGCGAGTACCTCAGCTCCATGGGCCTGACCCAGCTGCGCATCGCCGAAACGGAGAAGTACGCCCACGTCACCTTCTTCTTCAACGGCGGCGTGGAGAAGCAGTACCCCGGCGAGGACCGGGTGCTGGTGCCCTCCCCCAAGGTGGCCACCTACGACCTCCAGCCCGAGATGAGCGCCCGGGAGGTCTGCGACAAGTGCGTGGAGCGCATCAACTCCGGCGCGTATGACGTCATCATCCTGAACTTCGCCAACTGCGACATGGTGGGCCACACCGGCGTCCTCCAGGCCGCCGTCAAGGCCGTGGAAACGGTGGACGAGTGCGTGGGCCGGGTGGTGGAGGCCACCCTGAAGATGGGCGGCATCGCCATGGTCACGGCTGACCACGGCAACGCCGAGGTCATGCTCCAGCCCGACGGCAGCCCCATGACCGCCCACACCACCAACCTGGTGCCCTTCATCCTCTGCGGTGCAGGCACCCAGCTGCGCCCGGGCCGCCTGGCGGACATCGCCCCCACCATCCTGGATGTGATGGGCCTGGCCGCCCCCCAGGAGATGGACGGCCAGACGCTGATCGTGAAGTAAATCATCGTTAAAATAACACACTCCCGACCGGTGGCCGGGAGTGTGTTATTTTGGCGTTTGGTGTGTATTGGCGGTGATCCTCCAACAATATATCCCGCAGGGCGGGGCCTTACCCCTGGTTCAGCGATGCGAACAGGGTCTCCAGGGCGTCCTGGGTATAGACATAGGCTTCAAAGGAACTATTCTTCCGCTCCCCGGAGGAAAGACTCTCCGCCAGCAGGGCGTCCGTCTTTTCCAGGTCTGCCCGCAGCTCCTTCACGGTGTCCTCCGGCATCCGGGACAACGGCTGCTCCAAGGCGGAATCCCCGGTCTCCTGCTCCCGCATGCTCATCAGGCCGAACCGGTCCAGATAATACCGGGTGCCGTCCACCGCGTCAGCGGCATACAGCACGGTGGAAAAGCTGCCCACGCTCTGATAGGCGTCGGGATAGTCGGCGTCGGCCTTCCGCAGAAACACCAGCAGCTCATTGCCGCAGGTATACAGCGGATAGTCCTCATAGGTCCCTGCGGACCCGCCGTTCTGCATCAAGGTGAACTCCCGGGGCAGATCGCCCTTGTAGGATTTCACCACGGCGGCCTTGTAGAAGGTGATGGGAAATCCCCCATCCTGTTCCCCCAGCCAGTTCCCTACCTGGACCAATGCCACAACGTCAGCCTCCTCAAAGGCCTCCGTCAGGGAAAACGACCTGTTAAAGCAGGCATTCCCAGTGCCTTCCCCGATACGGACAGGAGGACGCACCACGCCGCCGCAAGCGGTCAGCAGCACCAGCGCCGCCGCCAGCAGAAAAGTGAAAATCCTGCGTTTCATCGTCTGATTCTCCTTTCCTGTTCCCGGTGGTTTACTTCGTATGGTATGCTGTTTTCAGCATACCATGCCCGCAGCGCTTTTGTCAATCAAAGTGACCGTTTTTTGCATTTAACTAATTTTATGCGCGATTTTGAGTAAATTGCATTCTCTCCCAGCCGGGTCAGTACACGTTTCTTTCCGCCTGGAAACCGTTCCAGGCGGGGACCACCCGCACCACCGGCCAGGGCGCGCTGTCCCGGCTTGTCTCGGGAACATCCCGGGGCCGTCCCAGGGTCAGCGCAGCCAGCAGCAGCCCGCACAAGGCCAACCCCGCCGCCACGATCCATTGCTTTCTCTTGTGCATAGAATTCCTCCTTTTCCTCCTTGGGCCCGCCTTATATCAGGTCCCGGCGGATGCCCTCCGTGATCCGGTACATATCCTCCAGCGTGTTCATGCGCACGATCTGTTCCTTGTAATATCCCGCGTGGGGCACGCCCTTGAGATACCAGGCGTACTGCTTCCGGGCCTCCAGAATGGCGATGTGCTCCCCCTTGTCCCGGGCCGCCAGCTCGATCTGCCGCACGGCGGTATCGCACCGCTGGGCCAGGGGCGGCAGCGGCGGGATAGGCTGCCCCTCCAGCGCCGCCTGGGCCTGCTGAAACAGCCAGGGATTGCCCAGACAGCCCCGGCCGATCATCACGGCGTCGGCCCCGGTGAAGTGCAGGATTTTCACGGCGTCCTCCGCCGAAAACACGTCGCCGTTGGCCATCACCGGAATGGACACCGCCGCCTTCACCTGGCGGATGGTGACCCAGTCCGCCTGCCCGGCGTACATCTGGGCCCGGGTGCGGCCATGGACCGCCAGGGCCGACACCCCCGCCTGCTCCAGCATCTGCGAAAGCTCCACGGCGTTGATGCTGCCCTTGTCCCAGCCCCGGCGCATTTTCACCGTCACCGGCACCGGCGAGGCCTCCACCACCGCCTGGGCGATCCGGGCAGCCTTCTCCGGGTCCCGCATCAGGGCGCTGCCGTCGCCGTTGGAGACGATCTTCCCCACCGGGCAGCCCATGTTGATGTCGATCAGGTCCGCCCCGGAGATCTCCGCCGCGATGCACGCGGCCTCCGCCATGCACACGGGGTCGCTGCCGAAAATCTGGGCGCTGGCCGGGTGCTCCCCGGGGGACAGCTTCAGCAGGCCCCGGCTTTTTTTGTCCTGATAGCACAGGGCCTTGGCGCTGACCATCTCCGTGACCGTCAGGCCCGCCCCCAGCTCCCGGCAGATCAGCCGGAAGGCCAGGTCCGTCACCCCCGCCATGGGGGCCAGCACCAGCTGCGAGGGCACCTCCACCGTTCCGATTTTCATCCCGCATCCCTCCCTTTTCGGGTATTTTTTGTCCAGTATATCACAGATTGCTTCAAAAAGGAAGCCTTTCTTGCTTTTTCCCCGGTTTTATGCTACAATCTCGCCAATCTGATGATTATGGAGGTGTCTCTATGCCGATGAAATGTCCCTTCTGCGGGGAAGAAATGACCCCGGGCGTCATCCAGAGCCGGGACGGCGTATACTGGTCCCGGGAAGCCGGTGCTGTGGCTGCGCTGGCCGGGCTGAAGAAGGATGCCATCACGCTGGCGGATTCCGGTTCGTCCGTTTTCGGCGGCGCAGCTGCGGAAGCATTCAACTGCCCTCGCTGCAAAAAAATCATCCTGGACTACTCCGTTCGCCATCTCCCGCTATAAAATTCCAAATTTCCCCTTGCAAAACCCGAAAATTGGTGTTATCATACCCTACGTCAACAGGGGAGCTCGCCGCAGCGGGCTGAGAGTGGGCTGTCATCGCCCAGACCCTTCAACCTGATTTGGATAATGCCAACGTAGGGACATACCGGCGCACACGCTCCAAGCCATGCGGATATGCCTTTTTTGGCATGTCCGCATTTTTTGCTGTAAGGAGTGTATTTCTATGCTGGGAATCTGCCTGGACAACGTGCGCAAAACCGTGCCTCTGGTCCACAACATCACCAATTATGTCACCGTCAACGACGTGGCCAACATTCTGCTGGCCTGTGGCGGCAGTCCCATTATGTCCGACGAGCCGGAGGACGTGGAGGACATCACCTCCATCTGCGGCGGCCTGAACATCAACATCGGCACCCTGAACCAGCGGAGCATCCAGGGGATGCACCGGGCCGGGAAGAAGGCGGCGCAGCTGCACCATGTGCTGCTGCTGGACCCTGTTGGGGCCGGCGCCTCCGCCCTGCGCACCAACACCGCCGTGGACCTGATGGAGCAGCTGCCCTTCACCGTGATCCGGGGCAACATCTCCGAAATCAAGACCCTGGCCCTGGGCAGCGGCAAAACCCGTGGCGTGGACGCCGACGTGTCCGACGCCGTATCCGACGAGAATCTGGATTCCGCCGTGGCCTTTGTCAAGGACTTCGCCCAGCGCAGCCATGCCATCGTGGCCGTCACCGGGGCCATCGACCTGGTCAGCGACGGCCAGCGCTGCTTTGTCATCCGCAACGGCCGGCCGGAGATGGGCAAAATCACCGGCACCGGCTGCCAGCTGTCCGGCATGATGACCGCCTTTGTGGTGGCCAACCCCGACCGGCGTCTGGAGGCCGCCGCCGCTGCCGTGTGCGCCATGGGCCTGGCCGGTGAGACCGGCTGGAGCCGCATGGCCCCGGGGGACGGCAACTCCACCTACCGCAACCGCATCATCGACGCCATCTACAACATGGACGGCGCCGCGCTGGACAAGGGGGCCAAGTATGAAGTGCGCTGAGCAGGACCTGCTGCTGTACGCCGTAACGGACCGCCACTGGCTCAATGGCCGCAGCCTCCGGGACGTGGTGGAGGAGAGCCTCCGGGGCGGCGTCACCATGCTGCAGCTGCGGGAAAAGTCCCTGGCGGAGCCCGCCTTCCTGGCGGAGGCCCGGGAGCTTCAGGCCCTGTGCCGGGACTATCACGTTCCCTTCATCGTCAATGACAACGTGGACATCGCTCTGGCCATGGACGCCGACGGCGTCCACGTGGGCCAGAGCGACATGGAGGCCCTGGACGTCCGGCGGAAGCTGGGGCCGGACAAGATCATCGGCGTATCCGCCCAGACGGTGGGGCAGGCCCTACTGGCGGAAAAGCACGGGGCCGACTATCTGGGGGTGGGGGCGGTGTTCCCCACCGGCTCCAAAGACGACGCCGACGACGTGTCCTACGACACCCTGCAGGCCATCTGCCGGGCCGTGTCCATCCCCGTGGTGGCCATCGGCGGCATCAGCCTCGGCAATGTGTCTCAGCTTTCCGGCAGCGGCATCTGCGGCATCGCCGTTATCAGCGCCATCTACGGCGCGGCGGACATCCGCCGGGCGAGCCTTGACCTGAAGGCCGCCACGGAGGAGATGCTGCGCTCATGATCCGCGCCGCCATATTCGACCTGGACGGCGTGGTGCTGGACTCCATGTCCATCTGGAGGGACCTGGGAGCCCGGTATCTGCTGCACCGGGGGCTGACGCCGGAGCCGGGCCTGGGGGAGCTTCTGTTCTCCATGAGCATGGAGCAGGGGGCGGACTATCTCCGGACCCACTATCCCCTGCCGGAGAGTGCCGACGTTCTGGCGGACCTCTCCGCCATGCTGCGGGACTTTTATTACAACGAGGTCCCGGAAAAGGACGGAGCCCACGAGGCCCTGGCGTTTTTACAGGACCGGGGCGTAGCCGTCACCGCCGCCACCTCCAGTCCCCGGACCCATGTGACCCGGGCTCTGGAGCGGCTGGGCCTTCTGCCGTATTTCCGGGCCATTTACACCACCGGCGAGCTGGGCGTCAGCAAGCACCGGCCGGATATCTATCACCTGGCGGCCCAGGGCGTGCCGCCCCGGCAGTGCTTGGTGGCGGAGGACTCCCTCTATGCCCTGCAGACCGCCGCCGCAGCGGGCTATCGCACCGTGGGCATTTTCGATGCCAACGGCGAGGCGGATCAGCAGGGTCTGCGGAATGCGGCGGAGGTATATCTCACCTCCCTGGCCCGGCTCCCCGCCCACTGGGAGCGGCTGAATAACGAAAACTGAATCAAAATGTGTTCCTTCGCGGTGCATTGGGGGCACCACCTTGCATCGCGTTATAAAACTGTGCTGTGTTTACATCGAAAGGAGAAATGAGCATGAAAACAGCATTGACCATCGCCGGAAGCGATTCCAGCGGAGGCGCCGGGATTCAGGCCGATATCAAAACCATGACCGCCAACGGCGTATTCGCCACCTGCGCGGTCACGGCCCTGACGGCCCAGAACACCACCGGCGTCACGGATATTCTGGAGTCCACGCCCCATTTCCTGGCGGAGCAGCTGGACGCCGTATTCACGGATATCGTCCCCGACGCGGTGAAGATCGGCATGGTCTCCTCTGCGGAGCTGATTGCCGTCATCGCGGAAAAGCTCCGGCAGTACGGCGCGGAGCGGGTGGTGGTGGACCCCGTCATGGTGGCCACCTCCGGCGCAAAGCTCCTGCGGGACGACGCCATCCAGGCCCTGACCTCTCAGCTGCTGCCTCTGGCCACGGTTCTGACGCCCAACATTCCCGAGGCAGAGATCCTCTCCGGCCTCCCCATCACCGACGCCGCCGGCATGGAGGCCGCCGCCCGGACCATCAGCCAGCGCTATGGCTGCGCCGTGCTGTGCAAGGGCGGTCACCAGATCAACGACGCCGACGACCTGCTGTGGCGGGACGGCAGCGGCAAGTGGTTCCGGGGCCGGCGCATCCCCAACCCCAACACCCACGGCACCGGCTGCACCCTGTCCAGCGCCATCGCCGCCAACCTGGCCAAGGGCTATGACCTGGACCAGTCCGTGGAGCGGGCCAAGGCGTATATCTCCGGGGCCCTGGCCGCCATGCTGGACCTGGGCCGCGGCTCCGGCCCCATGAACCACATGTTTGACCTGAAGGGAGGCTTTGCGGAATGAAAAAGACCTCCACCTTTCAGAACGCCCTGATCTGGTTCGGGGCAGGCGTATCCCTGGCGGAGATCCTCACCGGCACGGCCTTCGCCCCTCTGGGCATGGGCAAGGGCCTGCTGGCCATCCTCATCGGCCACGTCATCGGCTGCGGCATGATGCTGCTGGCGGGCCTCATCGGCGGCCGCACCGGCCGCAGCGCCATGGAGACCGTGAAAATGAGCTTCGGCCAGAAGGGCGGCCTGCTGTTCGCCCTGCTGAACGTGCTGCAATTGGTGGGCTGGACCGCCATCATGATCTATGACGGCGCCCTGGCCATCGGCGGCATTTTCGATGTTGGCCGCTGGGTGTGGTGCCTGGTCATCGGCGGGCTCATCATCCTGTGGATCGTGGTGGGCATCACCGACCTGGGCTGGATCAACAAGATCACCATGGCCGCCCTGTTTGTGCTGACCCTGGTGCTGTGCAAGGTGATCTTCTTCTCCGGCAGCGCCATGGCCGCCCCCAGCGGTGAGGGCCTGACCTTCGGCGCGGCGGTGGAGCTGGCGGTGGCCATGCCCCTGTCCTGGCTGCCCCTGATCAGCGACTATACCCGCCAGGCCCAGAAGCCCGTCCGGGCCACGGCAGCCAGCGTGGTCACCTATGGCCTGGTGTCCTGCTGGATGTACGTCATCGGCATGGGCGCGGCCATCTTCACCGGCGAGTATGACATCGCCGTCATCATGGTGAAGGCCGGTCTGGGCATCGCCGCCCTGGTGATCCTGGTGTTCTCCACCGTCACCACCACCTTCCTGGACGCCTGGTCCGCCGGCATCTCCGCCGAGTCCCTGTCCGGGAAGCTCAGCGGCAAAACCGTGGCCATCGTCACCACCCTGGTGGGCGTGGCCGGGGCCATCCTGTTCCCCATGGACGATATCACCAACTTCCTGTACCTGATCGGCTCCGTGTTCGCCCCCATGATCGCCGTCCAGATCGCCGACCACTTCCTTCTGCGCCGGGACCGCTTCGCCGTGGCCGCCGACGCCCGGAACCTGGTGATCTGGCTGATCGGCTTCGTGGCCTATCGCCTGCTGATGGGTGTGGACACCCCCGTGGGCTATACCCTGCCGGACATGGCTCTCACCGTTGTGCTGTGCGTCATCGCCGAAAAGGTGAAGCCCACCGCCAGGCAATCATAACACCCTTTTCCCCCAGCGCAAACGCAGAAGACGCCGCCCGGATGGGCGGCGTCTCCTGCTTTTGTCAGCTCATCAAAGAAGCCTCGCAGAGTTTGCCGCCTGTAGGCGGCAAATCGAATGGAATCATTTTCGTCCGGGGCGTGTACCTGGACGAAAATACTTCTCAGTCTGCAAGTGTGGAATTTGTTCGCCGGTGGCGAACAAATTCTGCGCGCAGCAGACTGCAAGTCTTTTGTTCCAAAAGGGCAACACCCTTTTGGAACAGTTTCAGGAGACGCCGCCCGGGTGGGCGGCGTCTCCTGCGTTTTTCTATCAATAGTTCTCCGCGTGAATTTCGAAATAGCTCTGGGGATGGTTACAGGTGGGGCAGACCTCCGGGGCCTTCTCCCCTACCACGATGTGGCCGCAGTTGCGGCACTCCCACACCTTCACCTGGCTCTTGGCAAACACCTCCGCCATCTCCACGTTGCGCAGCAGCGCCCGATAGCGCTCCTCATGGTGCTTCTCAACGGCCCCCACCAGGCGGAACCGCTGGGCCAGCTCGTGGAAGCCCTCCTCCTCGGCGGTTTTGGCGAAGCCCTCATACATGTCCGTCCACTCATAGTTTTCGCCCTCGGCGGCAGACAGCAGATTCTCGGCGGTGGAGCCGATGCCCTCCAGCTCCTTGAACCACAGCTTGGCGTGCTCCTTCTCGTTTTCCGCCGTTTTCAGAAACAGGGCTGCGATCTGCTCAAAGCCGTCCTTTTTAGCCTTGGAGGCGAAGTAGGTGTACTTGTTCCGGGCCTCGGATTCCCCGGCAAAGGCCGCCATCAGGTTCTTCTCCGTCTGGGTCCCGGCGTATTTGGTGGTTTTGTTCATATTTATTTCCTTCCCTTTCGTTTTGCTCTTTTTATTATATGGATGTTTTCCCGCCGCATTCCGGGCACACGCCCCGAAACAGCAGGTCGTATCCGCTGACCGTGAAGCCGTGGGTATCCCCCAGCAGCTTCTCCAGCTGCGGCGGCTGCCGCAGCTCCACGTCGAAAACCCGGCCGCAGCGCAGGCATCCGGCGTGATAGTGGGCGTCGCACCGGTGATCGAAGTGATCCGCCCCGTCTGTGGTGTTGATTTTCAGCAGCAGGCCGCTTTCCGCCAGCTGCCGCAGATTGCGGTAAACCGTGGCCCGGCTGATGCTGGGGTGCTCCGCCGCCACCTGCCGGTATACCTCCTCCGCCGTTGGGTGCGCGTGCAGCCTCCGCACCGCCTCCAGTGTCATGGCCCGCTGGACCGTGTTCCGGTAGATCATCTCCTCACCTCTTAATAGGATCATATATCAATTAAGATGGATTGTCAACAACCATTTTCGCCGGTGCACCCGTCGTAGAGGCGTGGGCTCTCCCCGGCCCGCTGAGGGCAGCGGGCCCTACGGACTTGGCTCTCCCTCTGGGAGAGCTGTCACCGAAGGTGACTGAAAGGGTCTGTAGGGCGGGGCCCATGTGCCCCGCCCGATTATCGGCAATCTCCTTGCCGTGTCATTGCGAGCCAGCCGCAGGCTGGCGCGGCAATCCGCATCCTCATCCCCCGACCCGCTGAGGGCAGCGGGCCCTACAGGGCGCTTCGGTGATTTCTCTGTGGCGCAGGCCGAGCTCCTATTGGTCACGTCTGCCCTCTTTGCCGCACAATTCGCCAGATATACCCGATATAGAGCAAAAAAGGAGAGGCACTTAGATGGGTGTTCATAAAACAGTCAATGGAGCGTATCGATACAGATACGCTCCA
>ERZ773260.2679-NODE-2679-length-18951-cov-9.545565_pt1 | contig 18951 bp, 19 predicted proteins | sample MGYA00511387_ERZ773260 | MGnify/ENA primary metagenome ERZ773260 (study PRJEB29015, sample SAMEA2737745) | human gut metagenome | biome: human gut; feature: human-associated habitat; material: faeces | place: China | collected 2012 ... | reverse complement strand
CGCGACCTCAACCTTGGCAAGGTTGCGCTCTACCAACTGAGCTATTTCCGCAAAATCTATCTTCCCCGCCCCGGGAAAACATCGTTTCCTGCGTTTCGAGACTGCAAATATAAAATGAAAAATTTATTCTGCAAAATTTTTCGGCTACTTTTGTCAAAAACAAAATGTCCCCGGCCGCAAAGCCGGGGACATCCGTATCGGAAACCGCCTTTAGCGGACCATAAACCCTTCGTCGGCACGTGCCGGAATGGGCATCGAAGCGTATACGCCGGTTTCGAGTTTCTCGCGAACGGCCTTGAAAGCCTCAATCGTAACCTTCACATCCTCCAGCGTATGCACCGCCGTCGGGATGATGCGCAGGATGATCTCACCCTTCGGAATCACGGGATAAACCACCATCGAGCAGAAAATACCGTGGTTCTCGCGCAGGTCCACGACCAGATTCGTGGCCTCGGGAATGCCGCCCTTCAGGAAGACGGGCGTCACCGGCGAGTTGGTCACACCGATCTCGAACCCGTTCTCTTTCAGGCTGCTTTGGAGCGCACGGACGTTCTCCCAGAGTTTCTCCTGGAATTCGGGGTGGTTGCGGATCAGCTCCAGACGCTTCAGCGCGCCGATCACCATCGGCATCGGGAGCGACTTGGCGTAAAGCTGCGAACGCATGTTGTAGCGCAGCAGGTTAATCAGCCAGCGGGGACCGCTCACGAAAGCGCCGATCCCGGCCATCGACTTGGCGAAGGTGTTGAAGAGCACGTCCACGCCGTCGACAACGCCGAAATGCGCCGCCGTGCCGCGACCGCCCGGACCCATCGTACCGAAGCCGTGGGCGTCGTCCACCAGCAGACGGAACTGGAAATCCTTCTTCAGCGCCACGATCTCGTCGAGCTTGCCCAGGTCGCCCTTCATGCCGAACACGCCCTCGGTGATCACCAGCACGCCGCCGTTCTGCTCCTCGGCCAGATCCGTGGCATGCTGCAACTGCAGACGCAGCGACTCCATGTCGTTATGTCCGAAAACGAAGCGTTTGCCCTTGTGCAGGCGCAGTCCGTCGATGATGCAGGCGTGCGCCTCGGCATCGTAGACGACCACGTCGCGGGGGGTCAGCAGGCAGTCGATGATCGAGATCATGCCCTGGTAACCGAAATTGAGCAGGAAGGCATCCTCCTTGCCGACAAACGCGGCCAGCTCACGCTCCAGACGCTCGTGGTAAACGGTCTGTCCGCTCATCATGCGGGCGCCCATCGGGGCCGCCATGCCGAACTGCGCGGCGCCTTCGGCGTCGGCCTTGCGCACTTCGGGGTGGTTGGCCAGTCCGAGGTAATTGTTCAGGCTCCAGTTGAGCATCTTCTTGCCCCGGAAAACCATGTGGGGACCGATGTCGCCTTCGAGTTTGGGAAAGGCATAATAACCGTGGGCGTACGACATGTACTGACCGATCGGTCCGCCCGCATTTTTCTCGAGGCGTGCAAAAATATCAACCATATTTGTCTTGTAATTATGAGTTTATGTCTCTTTTTTCCGTTTTGGACGCACAAAAGTATACATAAAACGGAATCGGCATTCAAAAGTAGCCGTTTTTTATTCCACAAGGATACGCATTTATACTTATTTTCCGAAGAATCCCGGCAGCACATCCACAAACATACATGGGCAGAAACCGGCAACAATTCAATGTCAATATTTTATGAATCAACAGACAACCTGCTGAAAGACGGTCTTTGTTTGCTCTTCTTTGGTTGCATTCTGTTACTCGTTTGTTACTCAATGGTTCCCTCGTTTTGTTACTTGCTTGTTACTTGCTTGTTACTCGAAAAATCGAAAAAAGTTGCGGCAGAATCGAATCGTTTTGTTTTTCCTCGAATATAATCTATGAATTTTAAAATAATGGCATATGAAAGAAAAAGAAGTCATAAGATTACGCAGGAAAGCAACCCAATCAGGAGAATCCCTCTACCTCGACATTTATTTCAAAGGAAAACGTCGGTACGAATTTTTGCGTCTGTATCTCATTCCGGAACGGACAAAAGCAGACCGACTCAAAAACGAACAAACACTCCGACTGGCAATTGCAATCAAATCCCGGAGAACGATCGAACTGTTCAACAACAAATACGGATTTGCAACGGAAAAACCGGATGTCAATCTGATAGAGTATATACAACTGGTTGCCGCAAACAAACTGAAACAGGGAAGAATCGGAATCAAGGGAACTTTCGACACTCTGGTTTACCATTTGACAAAATATCATGGGGATAAGATTGCACTGCAAGATATTGACATCCGTTATGTTAAAGGATTCGTACAATACCTGTCGACAGCAATTGCAAGGACAAGTGGTGAGGTATTGAAATCATCATCCCAACACAACATTTACACCAGTCTCAAAATAATCATCCATCAGGCAATCAAGGATGAACTGGTGACATCCGATCCGACCAAATCGGTCGATCCTCCCCGAATGGTTCTACCCCACAAGGAACACCTGACGGAAGAAGAGTTGAAGAGATTGATTCAAACCCCATGTCCGAAAGAGATGGTCAAGAGGTCATTTTTGTTTTGCTGTTTTACCGGATTACGAATTTCGGATGTTCAAAAACTAATATGGAAAGAGGTGGTGACGACCAATAATGAAACCTATATCAACTTTCGGCAGAAAAAAACAAAAATTGAGAATTACGTTCCTTTGTCCGAAAACGCAATATCGGTTCTTCCTTCCAAGAGAGAGAATACAGAGACAGATTCGGTTTTCGATCTACCGAAGGAATCGACAATTCGCAAAGTATTGAAAAAGTGGGTATCGGATTCCGGTATCGACAAACACATCACATTTCATTGTGCCCGCCACTCGTATGCGACCTTGCAACTGGCTGGAGGGACTGATATTTATACAGTTAGCAAAATGTTGGGACATACAAATGTACGAACTACCCAAGTGTACGCAAAAGTTGTAGATGAGAAAAAGGAGAAAGCTACTGAAACCATCAAATTGGATTTGTCATCCGCAAGATAATGAACTTTGTTGATTTTAACAAAGAACACAATATTACCAATAAATGAAGACTTACATGGATAAAAAAGTTTACTACGGAGAATACTCTCTAAAGCATTGGATTGAATTACTGTTAAAAAAAGATTTGGAGCTACCTCCTTATCAACGAAACTTTGTTTGGTTAGAAGAGCAAGTAAAAGAATTTGTGAATGGTTTGAAAGGGGAAATCTTTGTACCTCCTGTAACAATTGGAGTATGTAATAAGGATGGGGTAAATCATAATTTAATACTTGATGGGCAACAACGCTTATCTAGTATTCTGTTAGCATTTTTCGGAGTTTATCCTAAAAAAGATGCTTTTCCTCGTGATGAAGACGAGCGGGTCATGGCAGATGGTGTTGCGGAAGAAGATAATGAACCAGATGTAGAATACATAAATTGGTCACTGCGAATATTTGCTGACAAAGGACCGACAGTACAAGGTGTACAAAGCGCAATAACTCATCAACAATATAGCTTTGTAAACTATGGAATAACTGAAGACTTTTTTGAGAACAAATATCTTCCATTTTCCTTCATTATCCCTAATGCAGATAATGAAGCGGAACAACATGAATTTTATTCTTCCGTATTCCGTAACATAAATATTTTAGGAACTCCTTTAAATCCGATTGAAAGTCGTCAATCACTTTATTTCCTTAAATCAGAACTACAAAGTTTCTTTGATCCAGAATGTTGTAGAAATCTAAAAATTGAATTAGTCGGGAAAAATCAAGCATACGATTTTGTCAGGACAATGGCAATTTTATCGCAATATAAAATAGATGGAAGATTCAACCGACTTGCGCAAGGATATAAGCCAAAAATGGAGAAATACTATGAGGAATATATATATGCTGTTGTCAATGATAAAAATAATGGTGTATTTGTTCAATTCTCAACAATATTTCCTGACAAAGATTTCGCTCCAAGAATTACTCTATTAAATGATACTTTAAACGAACTTGGATATAATCAATTACATTTCAAGTCAATCATTGATTCTGATGTTTATATGTTTGGTCTTGTGTACAATACCGTAATAGAAGGAAACAATATAGATTTTACTCGTAAAGATGCTCTAATGAGGGAACTTCAAAATAAAATATCCTCTTTCAAACGGAATGATGGTCACAGAGCCTCTCCTTCATTATTGAAATATATGCGTACTCGTGTCGAACAATCTATAACTATATTCAATCGTTATGTCATACATCCAGCCCACTAACCATATACAGTTTATTCTGCGACCTGAAACGGCAATAATAAAAGAAGCGTTTAGATCTCTTGATGCTACTAATGGTGGCATTGAGACGTACCCAATTAGTGACTATTTACTCCATTCTCTCTTTTTGCGATTAACCGGAGCCCAAGAACAAAAGTTGAAATGTATATGTTGGGAAATGGCATGCAGGGACTATGAGTACCGCTATGAACGGTATGAACGCAAGCCATATGGCGAGTGTTCTAGTTACGATGATAAATGTATGGTGTATAATGATCTTTTGAATGAGATTAAAAAGCTTGATGAAACATTTGATATTACTGATGCTATTAGAGATGAAATACTTGATGACTGGAAAACTTCTATCCAATGTGTACTTGAAAATAGTTTGTTGGTGCGAAATTTCAAAAGGAGCTATGATGAATATAAATTGCTTATAATTACGATAGATAAAAGTTGGATAATGCAAGGCACACAATTGTTCCTAAATAAGAATAATATTAAAGCTGAAAAGAGAACTGCAACTTGCGGACTTAGTTTGCTGGAGATATTCAAGGAGTATGTCTATAAAGAACGTAATCGTTGTGCTCATAATACACGTTCTTATCAACACAATTTACCTTCTATAAGGGAAATGATGTCTCAAGGATACAAACTGCAAAATTATTTTTTATATATGTCAATCATCATCTTGTTAGATAAAATTTACATCAAACTATTTGAGGTTTATTTATCCAAACTGAAGTAATTTGTTTGCTGCTAATAGTTGCTTATATAGCCATCTGCGAAGATTCTGCGTGGGTGGCTCTTTTTTTATTTACGGTCATTTCTTATGTCTGCTTTATGAATCCCTTATGACAGGGTACACTACAATAAAAATCCACTACTGACATTCTCATTTACTTGTACTGATAATCAACACATAACCCTTATGAAGATTATGTTTCGTTACTGCTTTTCTATGTGATATTTTTCATCATAAAATCAGTATTTGAAATCACTGTTACTTTGCCAAAAAATCGAACAAATAATAAGCAATAATATGAGCGAAAAGAGCATTACTTTTGAAGATTTGCCCAAGGCAATGTCGTGGATGATGGATAAACTGAATGAATTGGATTCCAAGATTGACGGTCTGAACAATCAAAACTCAAATGTTCCAACCGAGCAATGGATGAACCTTAAAGAACTGTGTGAGTATATCCCCAGTCATCCGGCAGAACAAACTGTATATGGTTGGACGAGTTGCCATCTAATCCCATTCCACAAAAGAGGGAAACGTATCATGTTCCTAAAATCAGAAATAGACGAGTGGCTCCATGCCGGCAAAATAAAATCTGATAAAAATTTGGAAGGTGAAGCCGCCCAATTCATAAAATCAAAAAGAAATACCAAATTCTAATGGATTCAACCAATTTATGCAATGCACTCAGAATGGAATTTGAAGGGGTCTTTGAAAACAAGATTCCCTTGAATGCTTTTCCTTCCAAAATTCAGGATATGATATTGGTTTTATCTCGACAGGAGAATTATTCCATTGAATACACGATGGCTTCTCTTTTGGTGGCAGTGTCAACCGCTATCGGCAACGCTGTCAATATCCGTATTCGTGGTGGTTGGATTAGTAATCCTGCCCTTTATATGATATTGGTAGGTCGTCCCGGAATGGGTAAAACTCCACCATTGGATTTTGCTTTCCGCCCTATCCGCAAGCATGATGCACAAGCTGTCAAACAATTCAAGTTGGAGATGGAGCAATATAACAATCTGATAGAAAGTTATAAAGGCAAGAAAGAAAACACTACTCCTTTGCCTGATAAACCTATTTTGCGGAGAACTATTATATCAGACTTTACTCCAGAAGCGTTAATGCGTGCGCTTGATGATAACCAGAGAGGTATTGTGGTATATGTGGATGAGATTATGGGGATGTTTAATGCTGTGAACCAATATAGCAGAGGACAACTTATTGAACAGCTATTGACAGCGTTCAGTGGTAAGCCTTTAGATATTTCAAGATGTAGTATGCCTATACCGATTCATATAGAACATCCCTTTATAAATATTGTCGGTACGATGCAAACAACTCGTATGCACGAACTGATAGGGAAAGGTTATAAAGAAAATGGATTGATTGACCGAATTATTTTTGTTTATCCATCGTCCCAAGAAATTTCTGATTGGCAATTAGATGAAGACTCTTCCTTTGCAACTTTTGAGAAATACTCGGCTATGTGGAAATCAATAATTGACAAGGTGGTTAGCTTGCCTTTTGTAGAGAATGAGAATGGTGGAAATATACAAAATATTCTGGATTTTTCTTCGGAAGCCAAAGCCTATTTTACAAATTGGCGTAATAATGCAATTCGAACTATCAATCAAATTCAAGATGACGGACTGGTGGATAGCAGAGTAATTAAGACTCCCATGATAACGGCTCGTTTAGCATTGATCCTGCAAATCCTTCGTTGGGCTTGTGGAGAGGTTCATAAGGATTTTGTGGATATAGATTCAACAAAATCGGCTATTGCTTTAAGTGAATATTTTGAGTGTTGTTATTCTGACATTCAGAAATATATGTTGAAAGAGAGCGTCGAACCTCAGAAAAAAGAATTACTTGATTGCCTTTCCGAAAGTTTCACTACTGCTGATGCCATTCAAGCCGGAAAAGAAGTAGGGTTGTCGGGAAGGTCGGTAATGTATTCTTTGGTTAGCCTTGCTACAAATAAGATTATCAAGAAGGTAAAGCGAGGTGAATATGAGAAGCTGCAATAAACGACACCTTTTGCAGTTTGCAGTTGTTGCAGTTTGCACTTTGCCCTTATATAGGATTTCTGCAAAACTGCAATAAGTGCAAACTGCACGAGTTGCAATAATAAAACGATAAATATGGTCGAATACAGATTTTCCCTTCAAAAATATAAGCGAGGTTCAAAACTTTCATGCCCGAACTGTGGAAAGAAGCAATGTTTTGTCAAGTACATAGATAGCCAAGGGAAAATAACCTTTCCAGATTATGTGGGCAGATGTGACCATGAGCAATCTTGCCAATACCATTACACTCCATCGGATTATTTTCATGATAATCCAATGGTGATGGATTACGACAAGAATAATTTCATTGAAGCTGATAAGTCTAAGCCTCAATTGCCATCTCCTACCTCTTTTGTTGATAAAGATCTAATGGAACGTACTCTTACCAACTATGGTATGAATCCATTGTACATTTACCTTTCCGGAGCATTGGGCAAAGACGAGACTTCCCGAATATTCCAACTGTATCGTGTTGGTACATCAAAGAAGTGGGGTGGTTCTACTGTCTATTGGCAAATTGATTGGCAGGGTAATGTACGAACAGGTAAGATAATGTTGTACGATGTAAAAACAGGACATCGGACAAAAGAGCCAAGAAGTTATGTAAGTTGGGTACATACGGAACTGAATTTCCAGAACTACCATTTGAAGCAATGTTTGTTTGGCGAACATCTGTTGTCTGATAATTCGACCAAACCTATAGCTATTGTGGAAAGCGAAAAATCCGCTTTGGTAGCTACCCATTATATGCCGGAGTTTATATGGCTGGCTACCGGTGGAATGCACGGATGTTTCAAGCCTGATGTGATAAGTGTTTTGAAAGGAAGGTCAGTTATGCTATGTCCGGACTTGGGAGCAAAAGAAGTTTGGCAAACCAAAATGCCTTTGCTCACTTCCGTATGTTCCAAAGTTGTATTGAGTGATAGTCTGGAACAATGCGCTACAGACGAACAGCGCAAGAACGGACTGGATATTGCGGATTTCTTATTGATGACCGACACTCCACAAATGATTCTTGATAAAATGATACAGCGTAATCCTGCTTTGCAGACACTCATTGATGAATTGGGGCTGAAGTTGGTAGAAACAGAATAAATACAATAGAAAAAAACATCGGACAGCTCGCTGTCTTTGGAAAAGGGTTTGTAAAATCCCGTAGCTTATTAGGGCATTTTCACCGCTTTCACTCTCCGAGTGGCAGTAAAAAAGCCCATAAGCGGAGGGATGCTCTCTCGATGCCCGGCTGCCTGTGGCACATAAGGCGGGATTTTACAACCAAAGAATCAGTGTATAACAATAAAAGGAAGTGAGATATGAGTAATACGCAATACGCAGTCTGTCACCTGCAACGTGGCAGTGGTAATGATTCTGGTATGTCATGCCATATAGAAAGGAAAGATGCCAAGAGGGAAAAATATGTACCCGTTAATGCCGATGCAAACAGAACACACCTCAATCGGGAACTGGTTGCATTTCCTGCAGGAGTGAAGAACAGGACGGATGCCATACAATATCGGATAGACCATGCCGGACTGCATCGCAAGGTCGGCAAGAATCAGACAAAAGCCATTCGCATCATCCTAACCGGGACACATAAACAGATGATGAAGATTGCCAAAGAAGACAAGTTGGATAATTGGATAGATGCCAATCTGAAATGGCTGAAAAATACTTTTGGAAGCGAGAATCTTGTTTCTTGCGTATTGCACATGGACGAGAAAACTCCGCACTTGCATGCCACTATCGTCCCCATTATAACAACAGAACGGCTTCGTAAGAAGCGTGAGGGTGAGAAGAAGTATGCAACGAAGTCCGGGGCACGTCTATCGGCAGATGATGTGATGAGACGTAGTAAGCTGCACGAATACCAGAACAGTTATGCAGCAGCCATGAAACCATTCGGATTGCAACGTGGCATTGTCGGTTCTACAGCAAAACATCTGGCAAACTTAGAATACTATAAGCAGCAGATAAATCGGTATGAGGAAGACATCGCCAAATTGCAGGCAGACATTGAAAAAGCACATGAGGGGAAAAACACAATTCTTTCGTGGTTTGGCAAGGGGGATTTGGCTAAAGCGAAAAAAGAGCTTGCGAGTAGGGATGAGCAGATTGCCAAACTCAAAAATCAGATTAAAACCCTCATGGCTGAAAAGTCTCAACTGAAAGAAAAACATAGGGGAGAGATAGAACAATTAAGGAACGGCTATCAAAAAGAGATAGACAAGGCTATACGTATGGCAGAAAAAGCTGACCGACAATCCAAAGAAAAGGATTCTGCATCGGAAAAATATTATTCAAAATACAAATCCAAATTCAATCTCTGTGGGTCTATAAGTAACAAAAAGGATGAGAAAATAGCAGATAATTATGTCGTTATGGGTGTCGAGAAATTCTTAACAGAAACAAAAAAACCCAATAGTACAAAGAAACTATATTTTGATATTCAATTAAAAGACAATAGAAACATTAAAGATATGGTTCCTGAATTGACAAAATTGTCTATCGAAGGAAATATTGCCCATAATAAAGGTTTAATATTCACCCAACTTATGCAATATTCTGTATGGGAAAAACAGCAGCAATTTGGGTCTGCATTAGGATTGTTTTGACAAAGGTATCTTTGCCGAAATATGTCACTCAAGAGACACAACTGGTAATCTAACGAGGTTATATAATAAATATCTACCATTAGCAGAAAAAAATGTCAGAACTATTAGATCACCTTAGGAACAAAGAGAATGAACATTTGGATCATATCCTATTGGAATTATATGAGAGAGAATTAGCAAGTGGCAATATGCAAGGGTGGTATTCTCTGAATGAGATTTTTGCTGGTCAATATAATTCTCAAGATTATTATGTCGATATTCTTTCTCGTGAGGGATATGTGATTTCGTCGTATCGAGGTAATCATATAGAATTGACAATTACATCTTATGGAAAACAATTTTGTGAAACATCATCTTATTCACAACCGAATGTACCGATAATCAAATAAATGAGATCTACAAGTGAATATCAATAGCAATTCCAAATCGTTTCATTTTTTGAATTGATATTCGCAACAAAAATCAATTGAAAAACCGAGAAAAATTCGTCAAAAAATGAGGATTTTTCTCGGTTTTTCTTGTGATTGTATATTTGTTTACACCCCCTCAACGAGTGTATTCAACTCCTCGATAAGAGGACTACGGACTACTCCTATCGATTTGTTTTGCATCAATTCTTTGGTTTGCCGTTTGATTTCCGAACGTTGTCGTTTATCCAGTCTCCCTGTGTTGTATTGTTGATCCAATTTTTTGAAGAACTCGTTCATCCCTCCCTGTTGTTCGACCAACAATAACATTCCGATTTTGTTCAAGTCTCTAATCCCTTTGCAATCGGTAATGTCGATCTCATATTCATTTTGCTTGACGATTTTTCGGTATTCCGATTTCCAATAATCGACAATCCGATTGTAGAACCGGACATCATACAACATCGGAACAGTCACCTTGTTCACTTTGAAAATTTGTTTGATGTGATTTTTCAAACGAAGTTCATACCGCAATAAATTTTTGTTTTGATATTCCGGTGGAACGTAATCTTTGCGATTGGTTGTTTCCTTGATCTTGTCGTAGAACACCAATTGTTTTTTGTCGGAGACCGAACTGTAATACAATCCTTCGACCCCCTTGTAGAACATCTGTTCCAAACGTTTGTAGTAGGGTAAGTTCCCCAAGTGATAGAAATAAGATTCCGGAGGATAGGTAACATCGAAATTGTATGCAACATCCATCCGGGAAACGGTTGCATTGTTCAACGAGACATGCAACGTGTCGGACAATTTTTCAAATGCAAGTCGGGTGTCAGTCCTCGTAAAGTTGACAATATTGTTCCCGTAAAGGAACTTGCAAAGACTGCCGTTGCCAATGGATAATCCATTTGCTGTTGTTCGGATAGTCAGGTTGTCAATATGGGAGGTATATGTGGTTCCATATCGGGATGTGGTTGTATCGACATTCAGATCACGAGTAACCGTCTTGACAAAATTCAATTGTTGGGTATCAATTGATCGAAGGTTTATATTGATAGTATCGAACATGATTCAAACAAATATTTTGTATTAAAAACAATATTAATATGTGCAACGGATTCGTCGGAGGTCATCGAGTAATTCCCGGTACAAATCCACTGCATGATATTGATGTTGTTCGTCATGGTCGTTCGATACGTTGATTTATAATATATATTCGTCATCGTACTCCTCCCTTATTTTTCAAATTGTACAACGTTGCTTTTTGCTGTGTTTCTTCGACGGTATCCTGTCGGTTCTGCAACAACCAATTCTCTACCTCCTCCTTGTCGAAGAAAATTTTTTTGCCGTTCGGTTTATGAAACGGGATCACCCGTTCACTGGTCAGGTGATACAAGTAGTCTTTACTCAGTCCGTACATCAACGATACTTCGTCGGGTGTCAATACGGTTTTGTTGTTCAACAACAACAATTGTTTAATCTCTTGTAGTTCGGTTTGTAATTCTGTTCTCATATTTATGAAATTTTAATTTTTAATTAATATTTATATATAGTATATCATCGGTTTTTGCTTATGATTAAAAAATTGCAACAAAAAATCCCCGACCAGTCAAGGTTGAGGATTTATAAGAATCTATGTATTAATATCTTATATCTGTGAAAAAATCGTCAAAATTAGATATTTTTGTTACCAGTTTGTTACTCGAAACAAAGACACAAAAACATAACTATATGATTAACAATACATTGGATGCAAATTTTCAAATTTATACCTATTTATACTTATTTCAGTCCTAAATAAGGAAAAGGGCCGCCGTCGGCGGCCCGGGAAACGGAGTTTTTCAACGCCGCCGGTCGATCGCATCGACGATCACCGCCACGGCGCCGTCGCCCGTCACGTTGGTCGCCGTTCCGAAGCTGTCCATGGCGATGTAGGTGGCGATCATCAGCCCCGCGAGGGTCTCGTCGAAACCGAGCATCGACTCCAACAGCCCCAGCGCCGCCATGATCGCCCCTCCCGGCACGCCCGGAGCCGCCACCATCGTCACGGCCAGCAGCAGGATGAACCCCGCGAAGGTCGACGCCGGAATATCCAGCCCGGCGATCATCGACACGGCCAGCGCACAGGCCGTGATCTTCATCATCGAACCCGAGAGGTGGATCGTGGCGCACAGCGGCACGACGAACGACGCCAGTTCGGGCCGCACGCCGAGCTTCACGGTCTGGGCCAGCGTCACGGGGATCGTCGCGGCGGACGACTGCGTTCCGAGGGCCGTCATGTAGGCGGTGAGCATCGTGCGGAGCATCTTCAGCGGATTTTTACGCGCCGCAAGCCCCGCGACGGAGAACTGCACGAGAAGCAGCACGACCGTCATGCAGAAGATCACCGCGATCAGTTTCACGAAGACGTCCAGCACCCCGGCCACTTGCCCCGACTGGGTCATCGACAGAAAGATGCCGAAAATGTAGAAGGGCAGCAGCGGAATGATGACGCGCAGAATCACCAGCTCGATGATCCGCTTGAAATCGTCCATCGCCGCCTTGAGCGTCACCGAACGGATATAGGCCATGCCCAGCCCCAGCACGAAGGCGAGGACCAGCGCCGACATCACACCCATCACGGGAGGCATTTCGACCGTGAAATAGGGCGCAAGGGCCGCCCCTTCCTCGGGCAATACGGCGGCGGAGCCTTCGAGCAGCGCCGGAAAGAGAAGCCGCCCCGTCAGATAGGTCCCGAACCCCGAAAAGAGCGTGAAGGCATAGGCCAGCGCGGCGGTCAGGGCCAGCAGACGCCCGGCGTTCCGGCCCAGATCGGCGATGCCCGGAGCCACCAGCCCGAGAATCAGCAGCGGAATGGCGAAACCCAGGAACTGTCCGAAAATCGCATTGAAGGTCAGCGCAATGCGCGTCGCCCAGCCGGGGAGGAAGAATCCGCAGGCGACGCCCAGCGCAATGGCCAGCACGACGCGCGGCAAAAGTCCGAATTTGAATTTCATAAAACGGTATTTTGGTAAAATTAGGAATTAATTTTGAATTCCTAATTCTTAATTCTTAATTTCGCACCATGACAGCGCTATTTCACGACATTATCTTCGGCCCGGTGCATTCGCGGCGGCTGGGCCTTTCGCTGGGAGTCAACCTGCTCCCGCTCTCCTCGAAACTCTGCTCGTTCGACTGCATCTACTGCGAGTGCGGCTGGAATGCCGAGCACCCGGGCGGACGACGCTTCAACAGCCGCGAGGACGTGCGCACGCAGCTCGAAGCCACCCTGCGGCGCATGGTGGCCGACTCCACGCCGCCCGACGTGATCACCTTCGCCGGCAACGGCGAACCGACCATGCACCCCGATTTCGAAGCCGTCATCGGCGACACGATCGCCCTGCGCGACGCGCTGTGCCCCGCGGCGAAGGTCTCGGTGCTCTCCAACGCCACGCAGATCCACCGCGACAGCGTCCGCCGCGCCCTGCTGCGCGTGGACAACAACATCCTCAAACTCGATTCGGCGTTCGACGCGACGGTGCGGCGGATGAACAACCCGCAAAGCGCGTCCTACACGGTGCGGGGCATCGTCGAAGCGATGAAACGCTTCGACGGGCGCATGATTCTGCAAACGATGTTCCTGCGCGGGGAGTGCGGCGGACAGCCCGTCGACAACACCACCGAAGAGGAAGTCTCGGCCTGGCTCCGGCTCGTCGCCGAAATCCGCCCGCGGCAGGTGATGGTCTACTCGCTCGACCGCGACACCCCCTGCCCGACGCTCGAAAAAGTCACCAAAGAGGAGTTGCAGGCCATCGCCGCGCGCGTCGAAGCGCTCGGCATCCCCTGCTCCGTAGCTTAACGCCCGAACGCCATGCAGCTGCTTCTCTCCTGCGCCAAGACGATGACGGAGCGCAGTTCCGTCCCGACGCCCCGCACGACCCGGCCCGCCTACCGCAGCGAGGCCTCCGAACTGGCCGCCGGGCTGGCGACGCTCCCGACCGACGAACTGGCCCGGCTCCTGCGCGTCAACCGCCGTATCGCCGCCGAAAACCGCCTGCGCTACGGCCGCTTCCACGGCGACGACGACGCGGCGATCCCAGCCCTTACGGCCTACACGGGAATCGTCTTCAAACGCATCGACCCGGCGAGTTTCACCGACGCCGATTTCGAATACGCCCAACGGCACCTCAACATCACCTCGTTCCTCTACGGACTGCTCCGCCCGCTGGACGCCATCCGCACCTACCGGCTCGAAGGCGACGCCGTACTGCCCGGCCGCGGCGACGAAACGATGTTTTCCTACTGGCAAAGCCGGCTGACCGACGACCTGCTGGGCCGGATTCACGCCGACGACGGCATCCTGGTCAACCTGGCGAGCGGAGAGATGAAGCGGCTGTTCGACTGGAAACGCGTCTGCCGCGAAGCGCGGGTCATCACGCCCGAATTCCGCGTCCGCGAGGGCGACCGGCTGAAAACCGTCGTGGTCTATACGAAAATGTGCCGCGGAGAGATGACGCGGCATATCCTGAAAAACCGCATCGCCGATCCCGCGACGCTCCGGTCGTTCGAATGGGAAGGCTTCCGCCTGGACCCGGCCCTCTCGAAAGGCGACGACTGGGTGTTCACGCTCTGACAAATGCCTTTACGGCAAAGGCGGCAGAGTTCCCCGCCCCTGATCCACGAACAACAGTTACCCGGTGCGGCAGCCCCGCGCTTCGGCCGGCCGCAGGTCGAACACGGCGACAGGCATGCGGTCGGTGCGGTCCGAAGCCGCCGCGACAGCCACCGCACCCGGAATCAAAAGGGCGGCAGCAAGCAATAAAATGGCGATTTTCACTTCCCGGTCGTTTTGGGAAGCCATCACACAGAATTTGTGCCGAAAAAATGCGTTGCGGAAAATTTATGCGCGGGTATCGAGCAGGGCGCGCAGAATGCCCTCCTCGTCGTAGCCGCACAGGGCGTACAACTGCCTGGGCGTGCCGTGTTCGACCCATTCGTCGCCGATGCCGAGCCGCTGCACCCGCACGTCGTAGCCGCGGCCGTTGAAGAACGCCGCGACGGCTTCGCCGACGCCTCCGCGCAGCGAACCGTCCTCGACCGTGACCACACGGCGGAACTTACGCCCCACTTCGTCCAGCAACGCTTCATCCAGCGGTTTCACGAACCGCAGGTCGTAATGCGCGACGCTCACGCCTTCCGCGGCAGCGCGTCCGGCGGCCCGTGCAGCGGCGTTGCCGACGGTCCCCACGGTCAACAGCGCCACGTCTGCGCCCTCGCGCAGGCGGCGGCCACGTCCGACGGGCAGCGTCTCGAACTTCTCGCCGCGCCACGGCAGGCCCTCGCCGTGCCCCCGCGGATAGCGGATCATAAAGGGATGTCCCGATCCGAGGGCCGTATACATCATGTTGCGCAGTTCGGGTTCGTTCATCGGCGCGGCGATCGTCAGTCCCGGCACGGCGCCGAAAGCGGCCATGTCGAAGACCCCGTGGTGCGTCACCCCGTCCTCGCCCACCAGGCCGCCCCGGTCGAGACACATCACCACCGGAAGATCCTGAATCGCAACGTCGTGGATCACATTGTCGTAGGCCCGCTGCATGAAACTCGAATAAATGTTGCAGAAGGGAACCATGCCTGCCGCGGCCAGTCCGGCCGAAAAGGTCACGGCATGCCCTTCGGCGATGCCCACGTCGAAACAGCGGCCGGGCATCTCGCGCAGCAGAATGTTCATCGAACAGCCCGACGGCATGGCGGGCGTGACGCCCACGACGCGCTCGTCGCGGCGCGCCAGTTCCAGCAGGGTTTCGCCGAACACGTCCTGATAACGCGCTGCGCCGCCCGGAGCCGAAATCCGCTCGCCCGTGTCGGGATTGAAACGCCCCGGGGCGTGCCAGGCGGGCTGGTCGTGCTCGGCCGGCAGGTAGCCCTTGCCCTTGACCGTCATCACGTGCAGCAGTTTAGGCCCCTCGATGTCGCGCAACGCCCGAAGCGTCCGCACCAACTCCTTGAGGTTGTGACCGTCCACCGGACCGAAATAGCGAAAATTGAGACTTTCGAAAAAATTGCTCTTGTTCAGCAGCCCCTGCTTCACGGCGTTGCCCGCCTTCTGGCAGAGCCGCAGCAGCCGCGGCGTATGCGACATCAGCCCCCACAGCCGTTGTTTGAAACGGTTGTAGTGCACCGAGGTCGAGATTTTCAGCAGGTAGTTTTTCAGCGCTCCCGTGGCCTGGTCGATGGCCATGTTGTTGTCGTTGAGAATCACCAGCAGGTTGGTGCGCTTCGAGGCCCCGGCGTTGTTCAGCCCCTCGAACGCAAGCCCTCCGGTCATCGAGCCGTCGCCGATCACGGCCACGACCTGCCGCTTCTCGCCCCGCAGTTCGGCGGCCTTGGCCATGCCGAACGCCGCGGAGATCGACACCGAAGCGTGCCCGCCCCCGAAAGAATCGTATTCACTCTCGGACATGCGCGGAAAACCGCTGATGCCGTTCAGCTGCCGTTTGGTTTTAAACGCCTCGCGGCGTCCCGTGATGATCTTGTGGGCGTAGGTCTGATGGCCGACGTCCCAGACGATCCGGTCCTCCGGGGTGTCGAAGACGTAATGCAGGGCCGCAGCCAGTTCCACGGCCCCGAGGCTCGATGCCAGGTGGCCCGGATTGACCGCACACTCGTCGATGATGTAACGCCTCAGCTCGTCGCAGTAGGCGGACAGCTCCTCCGGCGGGAGTTTTTTCAACTCCCGCGGTGAGGAAATCGTATCGAGCAGTTTATATTCTTCCGACGACATAAGGATTGCAAAGATAGAAAAAAGAACGGACGCCTCCAAAACCGAATCGCGCGCGGCCCGGCAAAACGCTCCGACCGGTAAAAGTGTCGTTACGACACCAAAGATAAGGAATATATATGAATTTTTTCGAAAAAATACCTATCTTCGCACTACGATAAAACGCGACCCACGATGAAATACAAGCGAATACTCCTGAAATTGAGCGGCGAATCGCTGCAAGGCGGACAGAAATACGGGCTTTCCCCCGAGACGCTGCAATCCTACGCCGAGCAGATCAAAGCCGCCGCAGCAACGGGCGTCCAGATCGGCATCGTCATCGGCGGCGGCAACATCTTCCGCGGCCTCACGGGCGCCAAAAAGGGCTTCGACCGCGTGAAGGGCGACCAGATGGGCATGCTCGCCACGATCATCAACTCGCTGGCGCTCCAGTCGGCGCTCGAAGACAACGGCGTCCGATGCAAGGTGCTCACCTCGATCCGCATGGAACCCATCGGCGAATACTACTCCAAAGCCCGTGCCATCGAATACCTCGAAGCGGGCTACGTGGTGATCGTCGGAGGCGGCACGTCGAACCCCTACTTCACGACCGACTCGGCGTCGGCGCTGCGCGGCATCGAGATCGAGGCCGACGTGATGCTGAAGGGCACCCGCGTGGACGGCGTCTACACGGCCGACCCGGAGAAGGACCCCGCAGCGACGAAATTCGACGAAATCACGTTCGAGGAGGTCCTCGACCGCCGTCTGAAGGTCATGGACCTCACGGCCTTCACGCTCTGCCGCGAGAACGGTCTCCGGATCATCGTCTTCGACATGGACACCGCGGGCAACCTCGGCAAGGTCCTTGCCGGGGAGAAGATCGGAACGCTGGTAAAACTGTAAGACTATGGCAACCAAGAAAAGCAACAAATCGCTGTGGGTGATGCTGGCGCTGATCGCCGCGATCATCGCCGTCATCCTGCTGCTGCCCTCGTGCGGCAACCGCAACGCCAAGAAGGACGCCGAGACGGACGCCGAATCGACAACGCTCGTAAAGGCCGGAGACACGGCTCCGGACTTCACGGTCGAGATGGTCGACGGCAGCTCCATGACGCTCGGCGACCTGAAGGGCAAAGTCGTGCTGCTCAACTTCTGGGCCACGTGGTGTCCGCCCTGCCGGCAGGAGCTGACCCGCGTGCAGACGGACATCATCGACCGCTTCGCCGGCAAGGAGTTCGTCTTCCTGCCCGTATCGCGAGGCGAGAAACGCGAGGCCGTGGAGGCGTTCCGCGAAAAGACGGGTTACGCCTTCCCGATGGGACTCGACCCCGCACGCACCGTCTACGACCGCTACGCCTCGAACTACATCCCGCGGAACTTCGTGATCGACCGCAAGGGCAAGGTCGTGCTGGCCACGGTGGGCTACGACGAACATGAATTCGAGGAGCTGATCCGCACCATCGAAAAAACACTCGAAAATTAAACCCCAACACTTATGGATACCAAGACGATTCTCAACGAAGCTACGGGCCGCATGCAGAAGGCCATCGACCACCTCGAAGAGGAACTTTTGAACGTTCGCGCCGGCAAGGCGTCGCCCAACGCCCTGAACGGCGTGATGGTCGACTATTTCGGCTCGCAGGTTCCCGTTTCGGGCGCTGCCAGCGTCACCGTACCCGACGCCAGGACCATCCTGATCCAGCCGTGGGACAAGAACATGCTGCGCCCGATCGAGAAAGCCATCATCGACTCGAACATCGGCCTGACGCCCTCGAACAACGGCGAGCAGATCCGCCTGACGATTCCGCCCCTTACGGAGGAGCGCCGCAAAGAGCTGGTGAAGCAGGTGCGCGCCGAAGCGGAGACCGCCCGCATCAGCCTGCGCAACGCCCGCCGCGACGCGGTGGAAGCCTTCAAGAAGGCCCAGAAGGAGGGCATGCCCGAGGACGAATCGAAGGACGGCGAAACGCAGTCGCAGAAACTGCTCGAAAAGTTCTCAAAGACGCTGGACGAAGCGCTTTCGAAGAAGGAGAAGGAGATTATGACGGTCTGACCTGCCGGCTTCCGCAAGACGAAAAGAGGGTGACCCAAAAGTCAATGACTTTTAAGGGTCATCCTTTTTTGTTTGG
>ERZ773260.2661-NODE-2661-length-19079-cov-9.949485_pt1 | contig 19079 bp, 16 predicted proteins | sample MGYA00511387_ERZ773260 | MGnify/ENA primary metagenome ERZ773260 (study PRJEB29015, sample SAMEA2737745) | human gut metagenome | biome: human gut; feature: human-associated habitat; material: faeces | place: China | collected 2012 ... | reverse complement strand
CTGAATTTCTTGATTTTGCTATTCAAGCCAAGTTTGCTTATGTCAACAAGCTGAGGCGCGCGATGCGCGCCCCTACACCGTATCCGGACAGAAAGGAACATGAGTATGAAGAAATGGATGTCTGCCGCGGCCGCTGCCGCCGCGCTCACGCTGACTGCCTCCTGCGCGCTGGCCGCGACGGCCGACGCAAAGATCGTCGCCCCGAACACCGAAAAGATCACCGCGCCGTTCGCCGGTACGCTCCTCCCGTTTGACGCGGAGCTGGGCGACAGCGTTTCCGCGGGCGAAACCCTGTTCACGCTGGACACCGTCCCGGTTTATGCGGCGCAGGCCGGCACGGTTTCCGCCGTGTTCGCCAATGTGGGCGACGACGCGAGCGGCGTGGCCGCGCACTACGGCGCGCTGGCCGTGGTCGAGCCGAAGAACGCGCTGTATATCGACGCTTCCACCGAGCAGGCCTACGACGACGCGGATAACCGCTACATCCACGCGGGCGAATCGCTCTACCTCAAAATGGGCAACACCAAGGGCACGGGCGTTGTGACCGGCGTTTCCGGCAAAAAATACACCGTGGAAATCCTCACCGGCGATTACGACGTGAACGACACCGTCCGCTGCTTCCGCGAGAGCACCGCGCCCAGCGACAGCGAGGTTGGCCGCGGCAAGGTCACCCGCTACGCCGATGTGCAGGTGCTCGCCGACAGCGGCCGCATCGCCGCCGTGCACGTCAAGCCGGGCGACACGGTGGAGGTCGGCGACCTGCTTTTCGAGCTGGTGGACGCGCAGAGCGCAAAGAACGCCTCCCGCAGCGTCGTCGCTAGCGCAAGCGGCGTCATCACGCTGATGAATACTGTCTCCGGCGCGCAGGTCTACCGCGGCCAGCTCCTGTGCGAGGTGGCGGACATGAGCGCGCTGGAGCTGAGCGCCGAGGTGGATGAGCTCGACCTGAACAGCATCGCCGTCGGCGACACGCTGACCTACACGCTCGACGCCTTCGAGGGCGAAACCTTCGTCGGCACGGTCACCAAGATCTACGCCGTCGGCACGAAGAAGCAGAACGCGACCTATTTTGACGTTCGCATCACCCTGCCCAGCGGCAAGGCGCTGCTGCCGGGCATGAACGGCACGGTCACGATCAACAAATAATCGGTGAAGCAAACCCCGAAGGGGCGAAATCCCCTCGAATTCAGGACAAAGGAGGCTCTCCCATGGCGCAGCCCTTCTCCCCCAAGCAGCGCGACGCCATCCGCGAAAGGCTGAAGGAAAGCGCGCGCAAATACGCCGTCAGCACCGGGGTTAAAAAAACCTCGCTGGATATGCTGACGGCGGACGCGGGGATTTCCAAATCCTCGTTCTATAAATTCTTCAGCAGCAAGGAGCTTCTGTTCCTTGAAATCGCCAACGATTGGGAAATGCAGGTCATCGCCGCGGTGAACGAATCGCTGAAAACCAGCGTCGGCACGGACGACAAGCGCCGTGCCGCGAACATGGTCTACACCGCGTTCACGACGATTCACGCGCTCGGCATCTGCAACTTTCTGTGCGACGACCTGCCGGAGCTGGCGCGCTTCATGCCCGAAGAAGAAGCGCGCTCGCACTACCTTTCCTCCGCGCAGGGCATTTTCGACATGCTCCACCACGCCGAAATCCACTTCACCCAGCCGGATGAGGTTGTGCTGGCCGCGATTCAGATTCTGTATCTGTCCATCATCCACATTAACCGAATCGGCCCGAACTTCTTCCCCGCGCTGCGGCTGCTGGTCGTGGGCGCATGTGAGGAGCTGGTAGCGTAACGGCCAAACCGTTCGCCTCTCTCGACGGTCTAATGCGAGGCTGTCAAGCTAACAACGCGATATTTCAAGAAAAACTAAGTATTTTTGCCCGAAGGTTTCCAAAGAGGTTTTCGGTTGTTGCTGCCAGTGGCAGAAACAAACAAACGAAAACGGAAAGCCCTTTGGTGGGGCGATGGGGCAAAGCCCCATATCCCAAAATGCTTAGATATTTGTTTCTTGAAATGTTCGGTTTAAGCTTGACAGCCCCGTTTTTTGTGCAGCGAAACTCCTTGGGGAAAAACACACCGGTTCGTCCCGCTTGACAAATATCCGAAATCGGACTATAATATCTCCACACAAAATCCGATTTCGGATATTCTGAGGTGAACGCATGAAAAACATCGGCGCGGAAAAGCAGCTTTCCGAATATAACCACGTATATAAAGAAAATACCGCCATCTATCGCGATCTGAGCATCCGTCTGGGGCTGAACGAAAGCACGTTCTGGATTCTCTATACCCTGCGCATCGAGGAACCGCCCGTCACGCAGAGCGACATGTGCGCCATTTTGGCTTACCCCAAGCAAACGGTCAATTCCGCGCTCAAGAAACTGGAGCAGGAAGGGCTGCTCACACTCTTCGGCGAACGCGGGCGCGGCGGCAAACCCATCCGTCTGACGGAAGCGGGCGTAAAGCTGGCGGAACAGACCGTCGATCTTGTCATCGAGGGCGAGCAAAAAGCACTGCTCGATTTTTCCGTCGAGGAGCAGGCGCAGCTCCTAACCCTCACGCGCCGCTACAACGAAGCGCTTTCCCTGCATTTTGCCGCCATCGGCAAGGAGAAAAGCCATGAGTAAACCGCGCATTCAGCTTTCCGATCACTTTACCTATCCGCGCCTGCTGCGCTTCGTCGCGCCCTCCATCACCATGATGATTTTCACATCCATTTACGGCGTGGTGGACGGGTTCTTCGTCTCAAATTACGTCGGCAAAACGCCGTTCGCGGCGCTGAATTTCATCATGCCGTTCATCATGGTGCTCGGCGGCACGGGCTTCATGCTCGGCACGGGCGGCAGCGCGTTGGTTGCCAAGGAGATGGGCTGCGGCCACACGGAGAGAGCCAACCGCATTTTCACCATGATGATCGCTTTTGTGGTCGTCACCGGTCTGATCCTGACCGTGCTGGGCGTCGCCTTCATCCGCCCAATCGCCCGGCTGATGGGCGCAAGCGAGAGCATCATGGCGGATTGCGTGCTTTACGGCCGCATCACCATTGCGTTCACAACGGCGTTCATGCTGCAAAGCGTGTTTCAGAGCTTCCTGGTCGTGGCTGAGCGGCCGCGCGTGGGTCTGCTGGTCGTTGTCGCGGCGGGCGTGGCGAACATGGTGCTCGACGCGCTGTTCATCGCGGTCTTCCGCTGGGGGCTGGCGGGCGCGGCGCTGGCAACGGGCATCGGCCAATGCATCGGCGGCGTCGTTCCGGCGGTGTATATTCTCCGCCAAAGGGATCTTCCGCTTCGCTTCGCTCCCTTCAAATTTGAGGCGTCTCCCATCCTCCATGCCTGCGCAAACGGTTCTTCCGAGTTTATGAGCAACATTTCCACGTCGTTCGTCTCCATGCTCTATAACATGCAGCTTTTGCGCATGCTGGGCGAGGACGGCGTTTCCGCCTACGGCGTACTGATGTATGTGCAGCTCATCTTCATCGGTACAGCCATCGGCTACAGCATCGGCTGCGCGCCGATTGTCAGCTATCACTACGGCGCGGGTCACCACGACGAGCTGAAGAACATGCTGAAAAAAAGCCTGACGCTGATGGGCATAACCGGCGTCGCGCTGACGATGCTTGCGCTCGGTCTGGCCGCGCCGCTGGCGAAAATCTTTGTCGGCTACGACGAAGGGCTGCTTAACCTGACGCGCCATGCGTTCTCGATCTTCTCCTTCTCCTTCCTGCTTTCCGGCCTCAACATCTTCGCTTCCGGCTTCTTCACCGCGCTGAACAACGGCCTGATTTCCGCGGTCATCTCGTTCGCGCGCACGCTGGTGTTTCAGGCGGCCTGCGTTCTGCTCCTGCCCGCAATATTCGGCGTAGACGGCATCTGGTATGCGACGCTGGTTGCCGAGGGACTGGCCTGCCTGTTGTCGCTGTGGCTGATTGATCGCAAGAAGCATTTCTATCATTATCTATAAATGAGCAAATCCGGAATTTTGCACACATTCCGATAACGGGCGCGCAACGCGCGCCCCCAGACTGTAGACAAAAAGCGCCGCCTTGTTCGCGACGCTTTTGCTTTCTTTGTTTACGCTTCTTCCAGCTTTTTGAGCGCTTTTCTGAACTGCGTGCCAAACATCACCATGGTGAAGATCACGGCGAGCGTATCGGCGACAGGCTCGGCGGTGTAGACGGCCATCGTCCGATCAGGCAGGATGTGCGGCAGAATGAAGATCAGCGGAATCAGCAGCACGAACTTGCGCAGGATGGCCACGATGATGGAGCACGGCGCGTTGCCGATGGAAACAAACGTCATCTGGCAGGCAATCTGAATACCGAAGATGAACAGCGCGCCGCAATAGATGCGCAGCGCCTTGGCGGTGAAGGCCAGCAGCTCGGCGTCCGGCGTGAAAATCCCCGCGAACGCCTTTGGGAAGACCATGATGCCGCCCCAGAGGATGACCGAATACGTCAGGCTGGCCTTGAGCAGCGCGAAGAACGTCTGCCGGACGCGCGCGGCGTTTCTCGCGCCGAAGTTGTAGCTGGAAATCGGCTGCGCGCCCTGCGCCAGCCCCTGCAGCGGGAGCATCGCGAACTGCATCACGCTGGTGAGAATCGTCATCGCGCCGACGGCGATATCGCCGCCGTATTTGAGCAGCGAGGAATTGAAGCAGACGGAGATGATGCTCTCCGTGCTCTGCATGATGAACGCGGACAGGCCGAGCGCGATGCACGGGGCGAGGAGCTTCATGTCGATGCGCATATTCTGCGCCTTGAGGCGCAGGCTCGTCTTTTTGCCCATCAGGAAGCTGACGACCCACGCGCAGGAAACGCCCTGCGAAATCACCGTCGCCAGCGCCGCGCCGCGAACGCCCATGTTCAGGCCGAAAATGAAGATCGGGTCGAGCACGATGTTGCACACCGCGCCGATGAGCACGGTCATCATGCCCGTCGTCGCGAAGCCCTGCGCGGTGATGAACGCATTCATGCCGAGCGTCAGCTCCACGAACAGCGTGCCGAAGGCGTAGATATTCAGATAATTGTCCGCGTATTCAATCGTGTTTTCGCTCGCGCCGAAGGCCAGCAAAAATTCGTGGCCGAACAGCAGCAGCACCGCCGTCAGCGTCAGCGAAATCGCGATTTGCAGCGAGAAGCTGCCGCCCAGCAGCTTTTCGGCCGTGTCGCGGTCGCCGCGCCCCATCGCGATGGAAGCCCGCGGCGCGCTGCCGGAGGCGACCAGCGCCGCGAATGCCGTCACGATCATAATGATCGGCATGCACACGCCCACGCCGGTCAGCGCGAGGCTGCCGATGCCCGCGATGTGGCCGATGTAGATGCGATCCACGATGTTGTAGAGCATGTTGACCAACTGGGCGATGACCGTCGGAATGGCCAGCCGCATCAGCAGCCTGCCGACCGGCTCCGTGCCCAAAAACGCCTGATCTCTGGTTTGCATATCAAACAGATCCTTTCTCGTTGATGTTTCGAATGTTTTCCGTGATGACGCTCAGGCAGTGCTGCCCCGCCGCCAGCTCCTCGGGCGACAGCCCCTCCAGCATGCGCGCGGTAAACGCCGCCTGACGCGCCAGCCCCTTTTCCACCACGGGCGCGGCCGCCTCCGTCAGCACCAGCCGGCATTTGCGCCGATCCTCCGGCACGCCCTCGCGCGCCAGAAAGCCGAGCTGCACCAGATTCTCGATGTAGAGCGAAACCAGCGCGGGCTTGAGCTGGCGATAGGTGCAGATATCCCGCGCGGTATCGTAGCCGGGGTTGTTGTGCAGAAACAGCAGGATATCCATCGCGGTCTGCGCGACGCCGGTTTCCTTGCAGAGCGAGCGCATCTGCGCAGCGTAAGCGTCCTCCAGACGGCGCGCCATCACATAAAACTGCGACGCAGTCATCATGCTTCCGTCGTCCCCTTCCCTTCAAAACGATATTTCAAAATTGAACATTTCAATTATAGACAGATTGATTCCGTCTGTCAAGCGCAAATCCCGCTCCTTTTTGACGATTTGCGGAAAGGCTCTGCCCATTTTTGTTATAACGCGCTAACCGTTATTCCCCGCAAAAAAGCGCAAACGGATTGACAAACGCGCCCTGCCTGTGCTATGCTGATCCCCGTTAAAAGGGAGTAGTTGAAAAGGCATGGTCAACAAGCCCCGGCTCGTCCGCCGGTGGTCATGCGCCTATCAAAAATAGGTAATGAGACTTTTAGCACATCACATAGGCTGATGGTGCGGAAAGTCTTTTTTTGTACGATCAAATGCCTGTAACGCTCGTTTAGGGAAAGGGAGAATCGTCATGGCCATCAATTTTACGGGCTCCAACCTCTTCACCGTCCTGCTGCTCTTTGCGGCCGGGCTGGTCTTTATCATCAAGGGCGGCGACTGGTTTGTGGATGCCGCAACGTGGATCGCGGAGGCCTTCGGCATCCCGAAATTCATCGTCGGCGCAACGGTCGTCAGCTTCGCCACCACGCTGCCGGAGATGCTCGTCTCCGTCTTTGCGGCGCTTGAGGGCAACGCGGATATCGCCGTGGGCAATGCGGTCGGCTCTGTGACGGCGAACACCGGCCTGATTATGTGCCTGTCGCTGGTCTGCATGCCCTGCCTGATGACGCGCAAGCAGTTCGGCTTCAAGGCCTCGCTGCTGCTGGCGACGATCGCCGTGCTGTTTGCGTTCACGCGCAACGGCCAGCTCTCCGTCGCGCAGAGCGTCGTCATCCTGCTCTTCTTCGCCGCGTTCCTCGCGGAAAACCTGATGGCAGGCAAGCGCGAGCACGGCGCGGAGAACGCGGAAAACCGTCCGCAGATGACCGGCAAGGCGCTGGCATGCAACCTGCTCGGCTTTGTGCTCGGCGCGGCGACCATCGTGCTCGGCGCGCAGCTCCTGATCGACAACGGCTCCGCGCTGGCGAAGATGATCGGCGTGCCGGATTCCATCATCGCCGCGACGATGATCGCCATCGGCACCTCTCTGCCGGAGCTGGTGACAACCCTCACCGCCATCCGCAAAAAGGAATCTTCGCTCTCCGTGGGCAACATCATCGGCGCCAACATCATGGATTTGACGCTGATTATGCCCCTGTGCTCGCTGATTCAGGGGCGCGCGATGCTGGTTGAGCGTCAGGGCATGCTGCTGGATATTCCGGCCTGCCTGATCGTCACGGCGGCGGCGCTTGTGCCCGCGCTGATCAGCGGCCGGTTCAAGCGCTGGACGGGCTTCCTCATCGGCGGGCTGTACATCGCCTATCTGGCCGTCATGTTCACCTGCTTCGGGGTATAAACGGGTTCATTCACCTCCGCCCGCGTCTGCAAAGCGTCAAAGTCCTGCACACGCGGGCGATTTTACGCCATTTTTCATACGCAAAAAAGGCCTCCTGCTGCGGCGCTGCAAGCGCGGCAACGGGAGGCCTTGTCTTCTATCTGCGGGGAATATTTCTTTCACAGCCCCAGCATCGAGGTGGCGATGAGGAAATAGATCATCAGCGAGCAGGCGTCCACGATGGTGGTAATCATCGGGCTGGCCATCACCGCCGGGTCAAAGCCGAGCTTCTTCGCGCCGATCGGCAGCAGACAGCCGACAATCATCGCGATGATGACGGTGCAGAACAGCGTCACGGACACCACAGCGGCGATCATCATGCTCGTGCTGGTGAAGATGATGATGCGCAGGAAGTTGACCAACGCCAGCGCCGCGCCGGAGACGACGGCCACGCCGATTTCCTTAGCCAGCACGTGCGGCCAGTCGCGCAGCTCGATTTCGCCCAGCGCAAGGTTGCGGATGACGGTAACGGAGGTCTGGCTGCCGGAGTTGCCCGCGCTGTCCATCAGCATCGGGATGAACGCGGTGAGCAGCACCGCGCCGGAGAGCAGCGTTTCAAAATGGGTGATGATGGTCGAGGTGAACGTCGCGGAGATCATCAGCAGCATCAGCCACGGCAGGCGATGCGCCACCAGACTCCAGACGCTGGTTTTCATATAATCCTCGTCGCTCGGGATGATGGCGGCCATCTTCTTGATGTCCTCGGTGTTCTCATCCTGAATGACGTCAACGATATCGTCGATGGTGATGATGCCGACGAGGCGGCCTTCTTTATCGCAGACGGCGATGGAGGTCAGGTCGTAACGGCGGAAATCGTCGGCAACGGCCTCCTGATCGTCCGTGGTGGCGGCGCTGACGATATTGGTATCCATGATATCGCGGATGCAGGCGCTTTCCGGCGCGATAATCAGCTTGCGCAGGGAAACCTGACCGACGAGCCTGCGCTGGTCGTCGATGACGTAGCAGGTATAGACGGTCTCCTTGTCGATGCCCGTGCGGCGGATGTAATCCATCGCCTTGCGCACGGTGAAATAGTCGTGCAGATCGACATATTCAATGGTCATCAGGCTTCCGGCGCTGTTTTCCGGATAATTGAGGAACTGGTTGATGGTCTTGCGCGTGCCCTCGTCGGCGTTCTGCAAAACCTTTTTGACGACGTTGGCGGGCATTTCTTCCAGAAAGTCCACCGTATCATCCATGAACATATCGTCCACCAGCGCCTTCAGTTCGGCGTTGGTCGCGCTTTCAGCAATGAGCTGCTGCTGCTCGCTGGTCATGTAGGAGAACACGTCGGAGGAGATATCCTTGGGCAGCATGCGGAACACGCGCAGCACGCGCCCCTCGTCTTCGATTTCCTCCAGCCCTTCGGCGATATCCACCGGCGGACATTCCGTCGCCTTCTGCTTAAACTCCTGGAGCTTGCCTTCCTCCAGCAGCTTGATCATTTCCATAAATTCCTTGCGGATTTCTTCTTCCATGGGGGATTCCTCCTATTCATTTTTCGTCGTTCTGCTTTGCGAAAAATGCAGGTTTGCCCCAAAAACAGCATAAAAATGCGCGCGGCAACAGACCGCGCGCTTCCGTTTTACAAATCCGCTTTATGCGTGAATCGGAAGGAGCGACGCAGCCTGTTTCCGTCGTTCTCGGGGTTTGCCCGCAAGGCTACTGGGATAGTCGTCCACGTCGTTCACCTCCGAAAATATGCTGGATCATGCCGATCCGATGGTTTGCGTTTCCGCATCCCTTTTGAGCCATGATTACAATACCGCGATTTCGCGGCAATGTCAAGGCAAAAACGGGGAATGAAACGGGATTTAAGAAAGATTTAATATTAACCCCATTCAAACGGCCGCCTTTCGCGGGCGGCCGGGAATTTGGTCGATCATGTTTACACCTGATACCCCATTCCTGCCCGAACCAGATACAGCACGCGCTCACGCACCGGCCTGCTCGTGATGCCCGCAAGCGCCTGCGCGTACAGCGCCAACTGTGGCCGATGGCGCTCGATCGCCCCGGCCGCGTCCGCGTCGGTCTTATAATCCACCAGCACCCACGCGCCGCGCTCGATAAAGCAGCAGTCGATCACGCCCTGCAAAAGCTGCGCGCCGTCCTCGGTCTCCCGGCGATAGGTGAACGCCCATTCGCGGTGCAGCTCCCCGGCGGCCAGCATGCGCACGCCCAGCGGCGAGGCGAACAGCCGCACGAGCAGGCGCGGATGCACGGCGGCCAGCTCGTTTTCGCTGACGACGCCCTTTTCCAGCAGCGCCGCGCGCTGGCGGTCGATCTCCGCCGCGAGGTCGCGCGTCGCCCGCAGCGCGTCCAAATCGAGCATGCGCATCATGCGGTGGAACGCGGTGCCGATCTGCGCGCCGGTCATCTGCTGCTCCTCCATAAATCGCGGCAGGCGCATCAGCGGCGCGTCCGTCAGGGGCTCGTCCTCCTGCGCGGCGCGCTTTTCATCGCGCAATACGGCGCTGACCGTCGTTTTTCGCACGGCGGTTCTGACCCCCGGTTTGAAATTCATCAGGCGGGTCAGCGCCTCGTCCTTCGGCGCGGCGGCCAGCTCGGCCAGCAGGCGCAGCACCACGTCTTCCGTGCGCCGGGGCAGTTCGCCCGCCGCGCCGCCGACATGGGCGAACACGCGCCACGCGGAATTCCCCAGCCGAACGGCTTCTTCCCGGATGGTCAGGCTCGCCCCGGCTTTAATCAGCGCGGGCGCGATCATGTCAAGGCCGGTGTGCATCTGCGAAATGTCCGCGCCCCGCCATGCTTCGGGCGGCTTATCCCCGGCGACGCTGCCGACCAGAATCAGCCGCTCGCGCGCGCGCGTCAGCGCGACGTAGAGCACGCGCACCTCCTCGGCGAGCTGCTCCCGCTGCGCTTTGACGCGAATCGCGCGGCGCAGCAGCGTGTCTCGTTCGCTGTTCATCTCCGTATCCACGCACGGCAGACCCACGCCCAGCTCCGCATCCATCAGCACCCGCGCGCGCAGGGATTGCCCGCTCATCCGCCGCCCCAGCGCCAGCACAAAGACGACCGGAAATTCAAGGCCCTTGCTCTTGTGCGTCGTCATGATGCGCACCACGTCCTCGCTCTCGCCGATGGCGCTGGCGCTCATGCTGTCGCCGCCCGCGCGCAGCCGCTCGGCATAGCGCAAAAACGCATGGAGCGATCCGCCCTGCGTGCTGGCGAACGTCCGCGCCCGCGCGGTCAGCAGGTGCAGGTTCGCCTGCCGCGCCGCGCCGCCCGGCAGCGCGCCCGCCCGCGCCAGAAAGCCCGTTTCGGCATAGATGCGCTCGATCAGCCGATCCACGCCCTGATTGCGCGCGCAGAGCCGCCAGCGCGCGCGCTTTGCCTCAAACGCGCGCAGCTTTTCGGCCAGCGCGTCGTCCATCTCCTCGCGATAGCGGCGCACCGCCTCATGGTAGGGCGTTTTGACGTCCGGCGTGTAAATCCGAATCTGCGCCAGCTCGCTCTCCTCAAGCCCCAGCGCCGGGCCGCGCAGGGCGGCGAGCAGCGGCTCGTCCCGCGCGCCGTTCTCGATGGTCTGCAACAGCGCCGTCATGGCGCGAATCTCCGGAATATCGAAATACCCCTCGCCCGCGTCGCAGAACACCGGAATCCCCTCCGATTCCAGCATCTGCGCGGCCAGCGGCGCGCTCCCGCGCACCGCGCGCATCAGCACCGTCATGTCGCGATATCGCAGCGGCCTTTCCGTCTCGGTTTTCGCGTCGTAAAACGGCGTGCCGACCAGCTCGCGGATGCGCGCGGCGACAACCTTCGCCTCCCGCTCGACGGCGGCCAGTTCCCGCTCCGCGTTCTCGTCCTCCTCCGCGCCGTCCTCGCCGGGCTGATAGAGCACGTGCAGCTCCACGGGCGGGTCGTCCTCCCGCGCGGGCAGGCCGCAGAAGAGCTTTTCCCGCTCATCGTATTCGATTTCCGTCTCCTCCGCGCGCATGATGCGGCCAAAAACCGCGTTTGCCGCCTCCAGCACGTTCGCGCGGGAGCGAAAGTTTTTCTGCAAATCAATGCGTCGCTCTTTTTCGCGCTCCGGCAAATCAAACCGCGCCGCTTTTTGCAGAAACAGCGACGGCTCGGCCTGCCGGAAGCGATAGATGCTCTGCTTCACGTCGCCGACGAGGAACAGCCCGTCCTCCCGCGCAAAGCTGCCGACGATAGCCTCCTGAATCGCGCTGGAATCCTGATATTCGTCGATGAACACATAGCGGTATTGCGCGCGGAGCGACGCGCGCACCTCGGGCAGCGCCAGCGCCGCAAGCGCGTTGTGTTCGAGGTCGTTAAAATCCATCATGCCGCGCTGGCGCTTGGCCGCCGTGTAGAGCGCGTCGTATGTCTTGGCCAGCTCGGCCAGCCCGTCCAGCGGCGCGGCCGTCATGCGGATATCCGCCGCCGCATCCTCCAGCGTCAGCGCAAAGGCCGTCTGCACATCCGCGACGGCCTTTTTGAGCGCGTCGCGCCGCGCCTTCACCCGGTCGGCGATATCCTCGTCGAACAGATCCGTCTTTTGCTTTCGCCCCAGCGCCGCGAACGTCACGCCGTGCAGCGCGTCGTGCAGCGCGGCATAGCCGCCCGCCGCCGCCGCGGCCAGATCCGCCGTGAGCTGCACATCCATGCCGCAGGCCGCCGCGTAATGCAGCGGGCCGTTTTCCCCCTCGCAGAGCGCCAGCGTCTCCCGCGCGTTGGCGCAGAGGCGCTCCAGCCTGTGCCCCGCAAAATCCGCCAGCAGCCGCGCGGCGGGGCTTTGTTCAAACGCCTCGCCCGTCAGGCGCACTGTCTCCTGTGCACGCGCGAGGAACGCCCACGGATCGGGGCGCGTCATCATAAACCGATGCAGCGCGAACGCCAATTCGTTCAATTCCTCCTGCGTATAGCACCTGTCCGCCGCGAGGAAAGCGTCGCTGCCCACCTCGTAGCAGCTATATATCGCGTCCTCCATCGCCTGATGGCTGAGCACGCCGCACTCCTGCTCGTCGCCGATGCGAAAGCCGGGGTCAATGGAAAGCGCCTGAAAGTGCTCGCGCAGCAGGTTGCCGCAGAACCTGTGCAGCGTGGAGATGCTCGCGCGGGAGAGCGCCATCACCTGTTCACCCAGTGCCGGATCCTCCCGCGCGGCCTTGCCGAGCGCCTCGCCGATGCGCTGGCGCATTTCGCCCGCCGCCGCATTGGTGAACGTGACGACCAGCATGTTTTCAATCGGGCAGCCCTCGCGCACGAGCTGCACGATGCGCTCCACCAGCACGGCCGTCTTGCCCGAGCCCGCCGCCGCGCAGACGATCAGACTGTGCCCCCGGTCGGCGATGGCGTCGCGCTGCTGCTCTGTCCATTTCGGCATGGTGATTTCCTCCCCCGGCATTCAAAATATAGCTCATTGCCATTATAGCACAAAAAAGCGCCTCTCTTAAAGAGAGGCGACAGTCTGTTTTTCAATGTGTACGGCCATCAGTCCGCGTTCTTCCTGCGGTCGGCAAGGTTTTTCAGCAGTGCGCCGCCACTGACGGCCAGCAGCAGCAGCCAGAGCGCCACACGGCTGTCATCGCCCGTCTTCGGGAGGTTATTGACCGTCTCTTTGCCGGGCAGTTTTTCGATCACCGTCTGCTCAAGCGTGATTTCGTGCGCGGCTTTCGCGTCGCTGAAATACTTGCCGCACTTTTCACAGTGCCAGTATTCGATATTGCCCGCGCTCTCCGCCGTCGCCGCTTTTGCGTCCACGTGCGTCAGGTTTACATGGTTATTGGGGTTCTTCGCGCCGTAGCTCACGCCGCAAAGCGAGCAGATCGCCGGCGCCTGGCAATCTGCCGTACCGCCGGAGTGGCTGTTGCAAATCAACGTGCCGCCCTCCTTAGCGAAATTTCCCTCCACGGTGACAAGGCCGTTATTGACGAGCGTTTTGCCGCCGCCGACGCGCAGGGAAGCGTCCTTGGGGATCAACAGCGTCCGCCCCTTCGCAATCTCCGCATCCGCGGGGAGCTGCACGTCGCCGATCACCTTGCCCGCATCCCCGTTGAACAGCACACTGTCTTGAATGTCGCCGTCATAGCTTTCCTCGCCGGAGGTTTCAATCCACGAGCCGGAAATCGACCTTGTTTTTCTGCTCAAAATGCCATCGTTGCCATCCGGCGTTTGGGTTTTCACAACGCTGTTTTGAATGTTCACAGTGCTACGAGAAAATATGGCTACATCGTTTGTTGCGGAAGCATCAACCCGACTCGACGAAATCTCCACCCCGCTCTGCGCAAACAAAGCGGGCAAATACCCCGCCGCTTCAACCGTCGCGCCGTTCGAAATGGCAATGGTTTCCTTCGAATAAATGCCGTTGCTGCCCGTGCTGTTCGCCGTAACCCTGCCGCCGGAAATGGTTACAGCGCCGCCAGCGTCAATTGCAACACTTTGTGCGGCCGCTTTTATTTCCGCGCTATCCTCCACCCGAATACTGCTGTCCGTAACGATTCCGTAGCCTACATACTCACCCGACGAGGGCTTTCCCTTCGCTTCCAGATAGCTGTTATCCTGAAGCACAAGCGGAGCGTTGTTAAAGAGTTCCAAACCGCTCACGCTGGAGGAAGCAGGCGAATCGGAATCCTGAAGGCAATACAGTCTCGCAGAATCCTTGAGCGTCAGCGAATGCGTTGTGTCGTTGTTTTTCACGCCGACCTGCAAAGGCGCATATGTTCCGCCACCGATGTAAGTAACATTTGCCGTGCCGGAAAGGACGCACGGCCCATTCCATTCGCCGGAAGTATTAGCCGGGTTTCTAACGATGATGGTGGTATCTTGAATGTGCAAAGCGCTGAGCATATAAGACGTTTTCTGGGTAACGCTCATTATCTCGGCGTTGAGCGTACCCGAGCCTTTGACGGTCAAATCGTTGGCCGTTATCTTTTTGATGGTGTTTGTCGTTCCTTCCGACACTTCCAGCACCATTTTCACCGGGCTGTTTTCAACCTGAATTCCGCCGTTTAGCGTGACATTCTTCGCCCGAATGTAAAACGCCTGATCGACGTCCGCAGGCTTATTACTGCCCCAAATGCTGATTTTCTTATTCGTCGTTCCCGTCAATTCATAAATGACCGTATCCCGCTTATTCAGAACAATTCTGTCGGCTTTTATTACATAATCATCGTCAACAACCGGCCCCCCCCGACGTCAATTTTGACGACGTTTTTCGGTTCGGCCAACGCCGCCGGTGCTAAACAAAGCACCAGACAAAGCGCCATCAGGATTTTCAGCATCTTCCTCTGCATGTGTGTTTTCCCTCCATCATCAACGCTCACGGCACAGGCTGTGTTTCTGCGCCGTGTGAGTGCCCTTTTTCCGCCCGCGCGCCCAAGCGTTTTTTCTTTATTTCAGTCAAATCGGGATGCGCGCCCCGGCAGAATCCATATGTTCCCATTTTACCACCGCGAGCTGAAAAATCAATAAGCATTATTCATATATCGTAAATTTTACCGCATTTTCCTATTTTCTCTGACACAATACATCGCCTGATGAGGTTTTCATGCGTTTCCGGCGACATTGTGGGCGCGGTCAACTTGCAGACCCACCCAAAACATGATATACTTTCTACAAACAAGCGGCCTGACGCCGCCTGCGCCTTGGCCAAAACCCACTATGAAAACGGAGGTCTTCCTGATGAAAAAATGGCTTGCTGCGCTGCTGCTGGCGCTGCTTCTGCCCGCCTGTGCGCTCGGCGACAGTGAGGGCGTCATCGTTCAATCCTCCTGCAACATCGTGCAGAGCGGGAATTACTATCTGGCGTATTGCTTCGCGCAGGTACACAACAACGCCTCGACGGTGATCTGTCTGGATCGGGGCACGTTCGACCTGCAAAGCGGCGAAACGCTGCTCTCTACCAGCGAGGTCGCGCAGATCTGGCCGTACTTCCTCAACCCCGGCGAGGACGGCTATCTGTTTGACATCGTTTCCTTCGAGCCGGATGAAAACGGCAACCCCGTCGTTCCCTCCATCACGGGCATTTCCTACAACCTGACCTATCTGCCGGTGGATGCGGCGTTTGCCAATTACGACCTTTCGGCGGTTTCGGAAATCGTTCAGGACGCCTCCGGCGACATGAGCGTGATCTGCCGCCTGACCAATTCGACGGAAATGGACGCCTATAACCCGACCGTGGCCATCGGCCTGTATACGGACAGCGGCGCGATGCTCTATTCGGATGGCACGACGCTCCAGGACGTGGGTATTCCGGCGGGCGGCACGGTGCTGGTTCGCTTCGACGTGGACGAGGCCTTTGTCGCCCAGTGGCAGAGCTACGGCGCGATGCCGACGCAGGTGCACACCAACGCCGCGTTCCGGCACGACGAGGATTAAAGCATAAAGATGACAAGCGCCTCCCCTTCGATGCAGCGGGCGGAGGCGGACGATAAAGGGAGGTTTTTGGGGGATGGAAAAAAAGACGATTCGCTCCGGCGCGCCGTTTGTCTTCGCGGGCGCGGGCGTGATGGCTGTCGCGCTGACGATGGGCCTCGGCTCCTTCGTCAGCTACCCGGTCGCGCTGGCCGTCGGCGCGGCGGGCTACGCGCTGGGGCGGAAAAAATACCCGGATCGCGTGATCGAGGTGGAAACCGCGCCGAAATCCGGCAACGCCGAGGTGGATGCGCTCATCCGCGAGGCGCGCGGCCAACTGGATCAGATTGCCGCCGCCAACGACGCGATTGCCGACCCGGCGCTTTCCCGCCAGATCGAGGATATCGAGGCGACCTGCCGCCTGATTTTGCAGCGGCTCGAGGAACAGCCGAACATGCTCTCCCAGCTTCGCACGTTCCTGCGCTACTATCTCCCCGCGACGCTCAAGCTCTTAAACGCCCGCGCCGCGCTGGAAGCGGAGGTCAGCGCCGGGCAGAGCGCGGACATCGCCGCGCGCATCGCCAAGGCCGTCGAGCAGGTGCAGTCCGCGTTTCACAAGCAGCTTGACGCGCTCAACGAGTTCCGCTTCATCAATCTGGAAAGCGAAATGGACGTGCTGGCGGACATGCTCAAATCCGACGGTCTGACCGCCGAGCCGGACGCGCCCGCCGCCAAGGAAGCGGAAGCGCCGCAGGAGGACGACCCCTTCGCCTCGCTCTTCGCCAAGGGGGAAAAGAAGTAAATGGGTGAATTTTCCGGATTCGCGCTCGTGCCCGAGCAGGGCGCAATCCCGCAGAAGGGGCAGCTCGATCCCGATATGCAGCGGCGCATCGAGGCGATGGCCGCGCGCATCGACCTGAGCGACAACGCCGCCGTGATGGGCTTCGGCGCGCGGGCGCAGAAGGAAATGGGCGCGTTTTCGGATATCGCGCTCCAGCAGATGCTCCGGCAGGATATCAAGCCGCTGGAAAGCGTGATGCAGACGCTGGCCGAGCAGATCAAGGCCTGCTCGTTCACGGCGCAGGCCAAGGGGCTTTTCCGCCGCGTGTTCGGCGGCGCGGCGCCGCTCGCCGAGGTGCAGGCCGCTTATGAAAAGGCCATCCCCAAAATCAACGCCTGCGCGGACGAGATGACCGACCGCCGCGTTGCGCTCATGCGCGACAGCGCGCTGCTGGATCGCCTGTACGAGCGCAACGAGGGGCTTTACCGCGAGCTGTGCTCGCTGATCGTCGTCGGCGACGAAGCCGTTGCGCAGGCAAGGGCGCGGGGCGAAAACCCGCAGAACGTCGCCCGAATGGAGCGGCGCGTGCAGGATCTGCGCGTCACGCAGGTCGCCTCCACCCAGCTCGCCGCGCAGATTCGCGCCGTTCAGGCCAGCGACGAGACGACCTGCTCCCGCTTGCAGGCCGCGCTGGAAGTGACTATCCCGCTCTGGAAGAGCCAGATGGCCGCGGCGCTCGGCCTCGCCCGCGCCACCGATTCGCTGACGATGCAGCGGCGCGTCGGCGAGCAGGCCGCGCGCGACGTCAGGCGCGGCGCGCGGGAGCTGGCCGAACAGACGAAGGCCTATGCCGCCGCCGACGCGGACAGCGACCGGCAGCGCGCGCAGCAGACTGCCGAATCCCTGCTGGCCGAGCTGGCCGACATCGAGCAATCACTTTCCGAACAGGAAAAAATCCGCCGCGCTGAGCAAAGCGCAGAAAGAGGTGTTTGATTATGCCCGCTTACGCGACCCAATCCGCGCCGAAACAGGCGCAGGGCAACCCGCAGCAGCAAAAGCAGCCGAAGCAGGAAGTGCCCAAGGGGCTGGCTGCCCTGCCGCAGGGCGCGGGCGTCGCCGCGCTGGTCGTGATGCTCGCGCTGGCGCTGCCCATCGGCAATTTCCGCGCGCTGCAAAACGCAACGCCGCAGGCGTTCATCCGTCAGGGCGATGTGAAATCCATCGTGGAGGATCGCATCAGCGCCGCGCAGAACGCCGTGACCGTCGCCCAGCGCGGCAGCGTCAGCCAGACGACGCTCGACGACGTGAGCAGCGCCATCAAGGCCATGCAGAGCGCCAAGACCGCCCGCGACATCAGCCGCGCGGATCAGCAGCTCACCGTCGCCGTCAGCCAGCTTGTGGACGACGCGAACCTGACCAGCGCCGAGGACGAGCGGATGCTCACCCGCGCGGCGGATACCTTCGCCGAACAGGGCAGCTTCCTGCGCCAGGAGGCGCGGTCGTACAACCAGAAGGCCGAGAAGGCGGAAAAGCTCTATGAAAAGCTGCCGACCAAGTTCCTGCTGGCTGAGCCGGACATGTATGAGGGCATTTAAGTGAGTATTTTTTCCGGTCTGAGCCTTGAAAACCTGCAAATCGCGATGGAAGCGGCGAAGCACTCCCCCAAGGCGCTCGCCGCGCTGGCCATCGTCGCGGTGGTCGCGGTCGCGGCCGTCGGCTTTGCCGGCCACATGATCGCGCACCATGTCGGCGGGTTCTACGCGCGCATCGAGGAAGAAGACGAGCGCGCCCGCATGGAAGAAGAACAGGCGGCGAAGAACGCCGCCCAAGAAGGGAATCACCAGAAAGGGGAAACGCAATGAAAAAAGTTTGGGCACTCGTAACGGCGCTGGCCTTGATGCTGGCGCTGGCCGTCGGCGCTTCGGCCGCCGTACCGAAAAAGCCGAGCGAATTTGCCTATGCGTATGATTACGACGGTTCGGTGCTTTCCAGCTCGACCCTCGATACCATCGCGCAGTATGGCGCGGCGCTCGAAGACGCAACCGGCATTCAGGCCGTCGCCGTCGTCGTGGATTTCCTCGACGGGCAGGACCCGGCGGATTACGCCACCGACCTCATCAACACATGGGGCATCGGCCAGAAGGGCGAAAACAACGGCGTGGTCGTGCTGCTCGCGCGCGGCGACCGCAAAATCCAGATCGGCACGGGCAAGGGGCTTGACCGCGTGCTGAGCGGCTCCAAGTGCGGCGATCTGATCGACGACAACATCGACTACTTTGCCGACAACAAATTCGACAAGGGCATGCTGAATCTCTATGAGGACGTTTGCCGGTATCTCGCCCGCGCAAAGGGCAAGACGCTCTCCCTCTCGCAGGGCGCTTCCGGCAGCGGCTATGGCAGCGGCTACGACAGCGCCTACGGCGGTTCGGGCAGCTACGGCGGTTACGACGAAGGGGGCTTTGATTTGTTCGAATTCATCCTTGGCGTGCTCTTTGTCTACATCGTCATCTGCGTGCTGTTTAACGCGCTGGCGCCGAATCGCGGCGGCTGCCTGAGCTATTTCTTCATGGGCTGGCTCTTCGGCCGCGGCAATCGCCGTCGTCCCCCGCGCGGCCCGCGTCCCCCGATGGGCGGTCGCAAGCCCGCGGTGGAGATGACGCCGTCGGTGG
>ERZ773260.2659-NODE-2659-length-19082-cov-8.948547_pt1 | contig 19082 bp, 16 predicted proteins | sample MGYA00511387_ERZ773260 | MGnify/ENA primary metagenome ERZ773260 (study PRJEB29015, sample SAMEA2737745) | human gut metagenome | biome: human gut; feature: human-associated habitat; material: faeces | place: China | collected 2012 ... | reverse complement strand
CGTATCCCGACTGGTCCGTCCGCCGCGCCTTCACCGCGCAGATCATCATCAACCACGTCCAGGCGCGCGACGGCGAGAAGATCGACAACATGAACCAGGCGCTCGACCGTGCAGTTGCCAATGGCGTCAAGAACCTCGTTGTCCAGCCGACGCACCTGATGCACGGCGCAGAGTATGACGAAATGTGCGAGGCAATCGAAGCCTACCGCGACAAGTTTGAGTCTGTCGCCATTGCAGAGCCGATGCTCGGCGAGGTCGGTTCCGATGCCACCGTCATCAACACCGACAAGGAAGCCGTCGCCAAGGCGATCACCGCAGCGGCCGTTGCCGATGCGGGCTTTGAGAGCCTCGACGCCGCGAAGGACGCGGGCACTGCCTTCGTCTTCATGGGTCACGGCACTGCGCACGTGGCAAAGGTCACCTACAGCCAGATGAACACCCAGATGCAGCAGCTCGGTTATGAGAACGTCTTCATCGGCACCGTCGAGGGTGAGCCGGAAGAGACCGCCTGCGAGGCTGTCATCGAGGCCGTCAAGGCTGCGGGCTATACCAATGTCGTGCTGCGCCCGCTGATGGTCGTCGCCGGCGACCACGCCAACAACGATATGGCTGGTTCCGAGGAAGATTCCTGGAAGACCATGTTCGAAGCCGCTGGCTTCACCGTCGACTGCCAGATCCACGGCCTCGGCGAGATCGCCGATGTGCAGGCGCTCTATGTCGCCCACACCAAGGCTGCGATCGACTCGCTGAACGCCTAATTTGACTTAAACTGAGCTCCGGGGTGGGGAAGACCTGCCCCGGAGCCAAGCGCCATTCAGGAGGAACCATCATGAAAAAGACCATCGCCCTTGCGCTCGCTGCGCTGATGCTGCTCGCGCTGCTGACCGCCTGCGCGGCCAAGCCCGCAGAGACCGAACCTGCAGAGCTGGAACAGACCGTGCAGACCGAACAGCCCGCCGAACCCGAAACCGACGAGACTGCGGAGGATGCGGATGCGCCCGCCGAAGAAGAGACGCCCGCCGAACCGGCCCTGCCCGACGGCGTCTATACTGCCGACTTCAACACCGACAGCTCCATGTTCCATGCCAATGAGGCCTGCGACGGCAAGGGCACGCTCACCGTCGAAAACGGCGAGATGACTATCCACGTCAGCCTTGCGGGCACCAGCATCCTCAACCTCTTCCCCGGCGTCAAGGAAGACGCGGAAAAGGAAGGGGCCGAGCTGCTCCAGCCCACCACCGACACCGTTACCTATTCCGACGGCCTCTCTGACGAGGTCTTCGGCTTCGACATCCCCGTTCCTACGCTGGACGAGGAATTTGACCTCGCGCTCATCGGCAAGAAGGGCACGTGGTACGACCACAAGGTCTCCGTCTCCAACCCCGTTCCCGTCGAGGAATCCGGCAAGACCGTCGACGATCTCGCCCTGGCCGACGGCATCTACACCGCCGAGCTGACCTTCGCAGGCGGCTCCGGCAAGGCTTATATCCAGTCTCCCTGCACGCTGACCGTCGCGGACGGCAAGGCCGTGGCTACCGTCGTCTGGAGCAGCAGCAAATATGACTACATGCTCGTGGACGGCGAACGCTATGACGTCCTCACGACCGAGCCCGGCTCCACATTTGAGATCCCCGTCGCGGCCTTTGACACCGAGCTCACGGTCATCGGCGACACCACCGCGATGAGCACCCCGCATGAGATCGAGTACACGCTGAACTTCGATTCTGCGACGCTGACCGCTGCCGAATGAAGAAGCTCTTTATAGCGCTCCTCGCCGCGCTGCTGCTGGCCTTCGCGGCCTGCGCTGCGCCGCAGCAGGAGACCGCCGCGCCGGAACCGGCGCAGAGCGAGCCGGCAAGCGCGGTTTCGTGGGACGACCTGACGTTTGACCGGACGCTCCCGCTTCAATACGCCACGCAGTTTTCTGTTTCCTACGCGGGCGAGGACTATACGCGCCTCACGATCGGCGACGATCAAACATTCCTCGTCGTCGCCGGGGACGCGCCCGTGCCGGACGGCGTCCCCGCGGATGTGACCGTCCTGACCCGGCCCCTTTCGCACATCTATCTGGTCGCGACCGCTGCGATGGACTATTTCCGGCAGCTGGACGCCATTGACGCCATTGCCCTCAGCGGCCAGAAGGAGGCGGATTGGTATATCGACGAGGCCAAGGCCGCGATGCAGGCCGGGACGATGGTCTACGCGGGCAAATATTCCGCCCCGGACTATGAGACGATCCTCGCTGCGGGCTGCGACCTTGCCATCGAGAACACGATGATCTACCATACGCCCGAGGTCATCGAGCAGCTCGAGCGCATCGGCGTCCCCGTGCTCATCGAGCGCTCAAGCTACGAGCCGGAGCCGCTGGGCCGCATGGAGTGGCTGAAGCTCTATGCCGCCCTGCTCGGCAGAGAGGACGCGGCCTGCGCATATTATGATGACCTCATCGCCGCGCTCGCGCCCGTGCTCGACCAGGAGCCGACGGGCCAGACCGTCGCGTTCTTCTACATCACGACGTCCGGCGCAGTCAATGTCCGCAAATCCGGCGACTATATCGCCAAGGCCATCCGTATGGCGGGCGGCGAGTATGTCTCGTTCGACGAGAGCGGCGAGGAAAACGCCCTGTCCACAATGACCATCCAGATGGAGTCCTTTTACGACACCGCCCTGGACGCCGACGTCCTCATCTACAACAGCACCATCGACGGCGGGATTACCTCTATCGATGAGCTGCTCGCCAAAAGTCCGCTGTTTGCGGATTTTAAAGCCGTCCAGACCGGCAATGTCTGGTGTATCACGAAAAACTTCTATCAGGAATCGCTCGCCCTCGGCGACATGATCCTCGACGTCCACGCCGTTTTGAACAACCCGGACGCCGCCGATCTCCGGTTCCTAAAAAAATTATCATAACAGGAGGAGCAGCATGGAACATACCCGCAAACTTCACACATGGGGCGGTTTCCTGCTGCTCCTCGTCCTGCTTGTTACCTTTTTGATCTGGAATCTTCTCGCGGGCAGCGTCCGGCTCCCCGCGTCTGAAATATGGGCGGTTCTCCACGGCGGCGGCGACCTCACGCAGCGCCGCATCCTGCTGAATATCCGCCTGCCCCGCTTGCTTGCGGCGATGATTCTCGGCGGCGCCCTCTCCGTCTCGGGCTTCCTGCTGCAGACGTTTTTCCACAATCCAATCGCCGGGCCCTTCGTCCTCGGCATCTCGTCCGGGGCCAAGTTCACGGTCGCGGTCACGATGATCCTGCTGCTCAGCCGGGGCGTCACGTCGTCCTCCGCCGCGCTGATCGCAGCGGCCTTTGTCGGCGCGATGCTCTCAATGGGCTTTGTCCTGCTCATCTCGCGGCGCGTCCGCCGGATGAGCCTGCTCGTCGTCTGCGGCGTGATGATCGGCTATATCTGCTCCGCGCTGACGGACTTTCTCGTCACGTTTGCCGACGACAGCAACATTGTCAACCTGCACAACTGGTCCCTCGGCTCCTTCTCCGGCATGAGCTGGGACAATGTCCGCACGATGGCCGTGGTCTGCCGCGCGGCCCTGATCCTGACGTTCCTGCTCTCCAAGCCCCTCCGGGCCTATCAGCTGGGCGAGGTCTACGCGCAGAATCTCGGCGTGCCGCTGCGCGCGTTCCGTGCGGCGCTGATCTTACTTTCCAGTGTGCTCTCCGCCTGCGTCACGGCCTTTGCCGGCCCGATCTCCTTCGTCGGCATCGCCGTGCCGCACCTGATGAAGTCCCTTTTTAAGTCCGCAGAGCCGCTTTTGATGATCCCAGCCTGTTTCCTCGGCGGCGGCGCGTTCTGCCTGTTCTGCGACCTCATCGCGCGCACGGCCTTCGCGCCCACCGAGGTCAGCATCAGCTCCGTCACAGCGGTCTTCGGCGCGCCGGTCGTCATCTATATGATGCTCCACAGAAAGGGGGCGCAGTGATGGATTATCTGCAAACCGATGCCCTGTCCGTCGGCTACAACGGCAAGACGCTCATCTCCAAGGTCGCCCTCTCGGTACAGCGCGGCAGGATCGTCACGCTCATCGGCCCGAACGGCTCCGGCAAGTCGACCATCCTCAAGACCATCATCGGCCAGCTCCCGTCCATTTCCGGCTCAGTCTTCCTCGACGGCGCGGACATGCGCAGCCGCAGCCGGGGCGACGTCGCCCGCCGCATGGCCATCCTGATGACGGCCCGCATGGACCCCGAGCTCATGACCTGCCGCGACGTCGTCAGCACCGGCCGCTATCCCTACACCGGCCATCTCGGCGTCCTCCGCCCGGAGGACAAGGCCATCGTCGAGCAGAGCCTCCGCGAGACCGACGCGCTCGACTTTGCCGACCGGCCCTTCCAGTCCATCAGCGACGGCCAGCGGCAGCGCGTCCTGCTTGCCCGGGCCCTCTGCCAGCAGCCGGAGCTCATCGTCCTCGACGAGCCGACGAGTTTTCTCGACATCCGCTATAAGCTGGAGCTGCTGACCATCCTCAAGCGCATGGTGCGCGAGGAGCACCTCGCCGTCCTCATGTCCCTGCACGAGCTGGATCTTGCCGCCCGCATCTCCGATACCGTCGTCTGCGTCGCGGGCGACCGGATCGACCGCGTCGGCCCGCCCTCGGAAATTTTCACGCCCGACTATATCGCGGCGCTCTATCGCATGGAGCCGGGAAAATACGATCCCTGCTTCGATTCCTTGGAATTTGTCCCCGGAGGTGCCAGATGAGCGAACAAACCGGAACCTTCTATGCCGTCTCCGTCGGGCCCGGCGACCCGGAGCTGCTGACGCTCCAGGCCGTCCGCGTTCTGGAGAACACGCCCGTCATCGCCGCGCCGCAGACGGCGTCCAGCCAGATGCTCGCGCTCGACATCGCGCGCGGCGCGGTCGATTTGACCGGAAAATCCGTTCTGCCGCTCCGATTCACGATGTCGCATGACGCTGCCGTCCGGGCGGAAAGCTATCGCGCGGCGGCGTCCGCCGTCGAGGCCGAGCTGCGGCAGGGAAGAGACGTTGCGATGGTCAACCTCGGTGACGTCGCCCTCTTCGCTACGGCGTATTACATCTTCGCGGAGATCGAGCGGGACGGGTTTCCGGCCAGAATGCTCCCAGGCGTGACGAGCGTCGCCGCCGTGGCGGCCCGCCTCGGGCAGAGCCTGACCGAGATGGAGCAGCCGCTCCACATCCTTCCGGCGAGCTGCGATCTGGATGCGGCGCTGGCCCTCCCGGGCACGAAGGTGCTGATGAAATCCGGCTCCGCCATCCACGAGACCGTTGCAGCGCTGGGGCGCGCGGGTCTGTTGAAGCGGGCCTCGATGGTCGCCGACTGCGGCCTGCCCAGCGAGCGGGTCTTCCGCGATCTGCGGGAGATCCCGGAAAATGTCAGCTATTTTGCCACCATTCTTGTCCGATCGGAGTGAGCCTATGCAGCAAAATCTTCCGCGTCTGATCCTCGCCGGGACGAACAGCGGCTGCGGCAAGACGACCGTGACCTGTGCCGTTTTGCAGGCGCTCGTGAACCGCGGCCTTTCAGTCGCCGCCGCGAAATGCGGCCCCGATTATATTGACCCGATGTTCCATAGCCGCATCATCGGGGCCAAAAGTTCGAATCTCGATCCGTTTTTCTTCGACGAAAATACGCTTCGCTTCCTCCTCGCGCAGAATGCCTCCGGCTGTGATGTCACGGTCATTGAGGGCGTCATGGGCTATTACGACGGCCTCGGCCTGACCAGTACGCGCGCCAGCACCTACGAACTCGCGCAGAAGACGGTCTCGCCCGTGGTCCTCGTTGTGAACGCGCGCGGCGCGGCACTCTCGGTGCTGGCGTCGGTACGCGGCTTTCTGGACTTTCTGCCGGACGACCGCATCTGCGGCGTCATCCTCAACGGCTGCACCGCGATGACCTACGCGCCGCTCGCGCGTGTGCTGGAAGACCGCCTTGGCGTCAAGGCATGCGGCTTTCTGCCGAATCTGCCGGACTGCGCGCTGAAAAGCCGCCATCTCGGCCTTGTGACTGCGGCGGAGGTCGCAGATCTGCGCGAAAAAATGCAGCGCCTCGCCGCTGAGGCCGAACAGACGATCGATCTGGACGCGCTGCTGACCATCGCGCGCGAAGCGCCAGCGCTGGACGTTGTGCCGCCGACGCTTCCGGCGCCCGGCGCACCGGTGCGCATCGGTGTTGCGCGGGACAATGCGTTCTGCTTTTACTATGAAGACAGCCTCGGCCTGCTCCGGACGGTCGGCGCGGAGCTCGTGCCGTTTTCTCCGCTCTCTGACAGCGCCTTGCCCGCCGGACTCGACGGCCTCTATCTCGGCGGCGGCTATCCGGAGCTCTATGCCGCGCAGCTGAGCGAAAATCGCTCCATGTGCAGCAGCGTCCGCGCCGCGCTGGAGGCGGGGCTGCCTTGCATTGCCGAATGCGGCGGCTTTATGTACCTGACAGAGGCTATCGGGGAGCATCCGATGGTGGGCTTTCTGCCGGGGCGCTGCTTCGACGCCGGGAAGCTCGCACGCTTTGGCTACGTCACGCTGACGGCCGAGCGGGACAACCTGCTCTGCCGCGCGGGCGGATCCATCCCTGCACACGAATTCCACCACTGGGATGCGGAGCAGACCGGAGACGCCTTCACGGCGGCGAAGCCCTTCGGCCGCAGCTGGCCGTGCGTCTTCGCCATGGACACCCTCTACGCGGGCTATCCGCATTTCCATTTTTACGCGAATCCATCCTTTGCCGTCCGCTTTCTGGACGCGTGCCGAAAGGGGAAACACCATGCTGGAACAGATCAGACCGATGGACATTGAGCGCCGCAGCTTCGAGATCATCACCGAGCTGCTGGGAGACCGTAAGCTCGACCCTGAAAACGAGCTCGTCATCAAGCGCGCCATCCACACGACTGCCGACTTTGACTATGCCGACAATCTCGTCTTCTCCGACCACGCGGTCACGAAGGGGATCGAGGCGCTGCGCGCCGGCTGCGACATCGTCACCGATACGCAGATGGCGAAGGCCGGCATCAACAAGACCATTCTGGCCTCCCTCGGCGGGGAAGTCCACTGCTTCATGTCCGATCCGGACGTAGCCGCGGAGGCAAAAGCGCGCGGCGTCACCCGCGCCATCGTCTCGATGGAGCGGGCCGCACAGCTGCCGAAGCCCTGCATCTTTGCCATCGGCAACGCGCCGACGGCCCTTGTCTCGCTCGAGGCCCTGATGGAAGCGGACAAGCTGCACCCGGCGCTCATCATCGGTGTGCCGGTCGGCTTCGTCAACGTCATTGAGAGCAAGGAGCTCGTCATCGCGAACTGCCGCGCGCCCTATATCGTCGCGCGCGGGCGCAAGGGCGGCAGCAATGTCGCCGCCGCGATCTGCAACGCGATGCTCTACCAGATCCGGCGCTGAGATGGAAGAATACGTCATCAAGGACGGAAAAAAGCTCCGTCTCGGCTATACGACCGGCTCCTGCGCGGCTGCTGCGGCAAAAGCTGCGGCGTGGATGTTGCTGACCGGCGGCAAAATGCCGGCTATCGATCTGCTCACGCCCAAGGGCGTCGCCCTGACGCTGGACGTGCTTGAGATCACGAGAACCCCCGATACCGTCTCCTGCGCCATCCGCAAGGACAGCGGCGACGATCCGGACGTCACGCACGATACCCTCGTGTTTGCAGCCGTCCAACGCACGGAAACACCCGGCGTCACGATCGACGGCGGCGCGGGCGTGGGCCGCGTGACGAAGCGCGGGCTCGACCAGCCGGTCGGCGCTGCGGCCATCAACTCCGTCCCGCGCCGCATGATCCGCGAAAACGTCGAAGAGGTCATGCGCCTCTGCGATTATCGCGGCGGCCTGGCCGTCATGATCTCCGTGCCGGAGGGCGAGGCGCTCGCAAAAAAGACCTTCAACCCCCGCCTCGGCATTGTCGGCGGCATTTCCATCCTCGGTACGACCGGCATCGTCGAGCCGATGAGCGAGCAGGCCCTCGTCGACACCATCCATGTCGAGCTGCGGCAGCGTCGGGCGAACGGCGCGGACTATGTCCTGCTCACGCCGGGCAACTATGGCGCGGATTTCATCCGCGCGTCCATCGGCCTCGACCCGCGCACCGCCGTTTTGACCAGCAATTTCATCGGCGACGCGCTGGAGCATTGCCGTGCGCTCGGCTTCTGCGGTGCGCTGCTCGTCGGGCACATCGGCAAGCTCGTGAAGCTCGCGGGCGGCATGTGGAACACACACTCGAAGTGCGGCGACTGCCGCATGGAGCTCATCGCGGCGCATGCCGCCGCCCTCGGCCTCCCGCCCGCGCGCGTGGAGGAGGTGCTGGACTGCGCGACGTGTGACGATGCGCTCCGCATCCTGAAAGAAGAACAGTTATATGACGCGGTGCTGGCCCGCCTCGCGGAGCGCATCGAGTTTCATCTTGCGCACAAGTGCGGCGAGATGGCCGCCGGCGCGATCGTATTTTCCAAAGAATATGGCCGCCTGTGCCGGACCAGCCGCGCGCAGGAGCTGCTGGGAGCCATTATGGAGGGATAACTATGGTACATTTTGTCGGCGCCGGGAGCGGCGCACCGGACCTCATCACCGTGCGCGGCGCGCGGCTGCTCGGCGAGGCGGACATCGTCATTTATGCCGGGTCGCTCGTCAATCCAGCGCTGCTGGACGCTACGAAGCCGGGCTGTGAGATCCACGACAGCGCGAAAATGACGCTGGAGGAGGTCATTGCCGTCATCCGTCAGGCCGAGGCCGAGGGCAAGACCACTGTCCGTCTCCATACCGGCGACTCGAGCATCTATGGCGCTGTGCGGGAGCAGTTTGACGCGCTGGAAAAGCTGGGCATCGACTATGATGTCTGCCCCGGCGTCAGCGCCTTCTGCGGGGCCGCCGCGGCGCTCCGCGCGGAATATACGCTCCCGAACGTCAGCCAAACGGTCATCATCACGCGCGCACCCGGCCGCACACCCGTTCCCACCCGCGAGTCCATCCGCGCCCTCGCGGCCCACCACGCCACCATGGTCCTCTTCCTCAGTACGTCGCTGACAAAGCAGCTTCAGGCCGACCTGCTCGCGGGCGGCTACGAGGCGGAAACGCCGGCCGCCGTCGTCTACAAGGCGACGTGGCCAGAGGAGAAGATCTTCCGCTGCACCGTCGGCACGCTGCACGATACTGTCACGGCCAACGGCCTGACGAAGACGTCGCTGATCGTGGTCGGCGGCTGCCTCGGGGGCGACTATCTCCGTTCGCTGCTCTACGACCCCTCGTTCACGACCGAATTCCGCGAGGCCACAAAATGAACATTGCGATTTTCGCTTACAGCCGTACTGGATGCAAAACGGCGCGGCGTATCTGTATGGCGCTGCCGGAGGCGGAAACGCTTTGTTATGCGGTGCCGCGGCTGGCGGAGCCGGGATTTCTGCCGCTTGAAAAAGCGGTCTATGGCGCGGCGTTTTCGGAAATGGACGCGCTGATCTTTGTCGGTGCGGCTGGGATCGCGGTGCGAGAGATCGCGCCGTATGTCCGCGACAAACGGACGGATCCGGCGGTGCTCGGCCTCGACGAGCGGGCGAATTTCGTCATTCCGCTGCTCTCCGGGCACATCGGCGGGGCCAATGCGCTCGCCCGCAGGCTTGCCGCAGCGCTCGGCGCGACCGCCGTCGTCACCACGGCGACGGACGTGAACGGCAAATTTTCTGTCGACACCTGGGCGGCGGAGCACGGCTGCGCAATCTCCGATATGGGGGGCGCCAAACAGATTTCAGCGGAAATTTTAGAGCATTCTGTTCCGGTTTGCAGCGATTTTCCGATTCAAGGTCCGCTGCCGGACGGGCTGGTTTTGGGCGAGTCCGGCGAGCTCGGCATCTATGTCGGTTATCGGTGTTCTGCACCGTTTATGCACACGCTGCGCCTTGTGCCGCGCGTGCTGCGCGTTGGAGTCGGCTGCCGGAAGGGCATCTCGAGGGAAGCCGTCGAGGCAGCTATTCAAACGGCGTTTGCGAGCCATGACTTAGATTTGAATGCGGTGAAGGGCGTCTATTCCATCGACTTAAAGCGGCAGGAGGCGGGGCTGCTCGCCGCCTGCGAAGAGCATGGCTGGTCCGCGACATTCTATACAGCGGAAGAATTGCGGGCTGTGACGGGGGAGTTCACCGAATCTCCCTTCGTGCAGGGGGTGACAGGCATCGGCAACGTCTGCGAACGGGCGGCGATGCTGGGCGCGGAGCGGCTTCTGGTTCGGAAGTGTGCGGGAAACGGCGTGACCATTGCGGTCTCGGCGGAAACATGGGAGGTAGACTTTGGGTAAGGTATTTATCGTGGGCATCGGCCCCGGAAATGAGGAAAACAGGACTATTCGTGCCGACCGGGCGCTGGAAGCGTGTGATGTGATCGCCGGTTACCCGGTCTATGTCGATCTGGTGAAGGACCGCTATCCCGGCAAGGAGCTGGTCTCCACGCCGATGACGCAGGAGGCCAGGCGCTGCCAGATGGCGCTCGACCTCGCGAAGAGCGGGAAAACCGTGGCGCTCGTCTGCTCCGGCGACAGCGGGATCTACGGCATGGCCGCGCTGGTCTATGAGCTGCGCGGCGAGAACAGCGAGCCGGAGGTCGAGGTCGTCCCCGGGCTGACCGCCGCGTGCAGCGGCGGCGCGGTGCTCGGCGCGCCGCTGACGCATGATTTCGCGGTCATCAGTCTGTCCGACCGGCTGACGCCTTGGGAGACCATTGAAAACCGGCTGCGCTGCGCGGCGGAGGGCAACTTTGCCATTGCGATCTACAACCCGGCGAGCCACGGCCACCCTGACCACTTAAAGCGCGCGTGTGACATTTTACTGCGTGTCCTGCCGGAGGAGCGGCTCTGCGGCATTGTCCGCAACATCGGACGTGAGGGGCAGAGCAGCCGCATTCTGACGCTCGGCGAACTGCAAGCGGCGGATGTCGATATGTTCTGCACCGTGTTTGTTGGAAATTCGTCCACAAAGGTCGTAAACGGCGCGCTCATCACGCCGAGAGGATACCGGAATGTATAAAATTTGCGTGTTCGGCGGCACGACCGAGGGCCGCGAACTGGTGGAATTTCTGAATGCGCAGCCGTGCGAGGTCACGGCCTGTGTGGCCACGGAATATGGACAGGCGCTGCTGCCCGAGGCAGAGCGGCTGACCGTTTCGGCCCGCCGGCTGCCGGCCGATGAGATCAAGGCGCTCTTGACGGACAGACAGTTTGACCTCGTGATCGACGCGACGCACCCCTACGCGGCGTCGATCACGAAGAGCATCGCCCGCGCGTGCGCCGAGACCGGTGTGGAGCGCTGGCGGCTGCTGCGCGGCGCGTCGGATGCGCCGGAGGATGCCGTTTTTGTCGAAAGCACCGAAAAAGCGATCGAATTTTTGGATCAAACAGAGGGGAACATCCTGCTCACCACTGGGAGCAAGGAATTGAAAGCATACAGTCAGATCAAGGACTTTGCGGAGCGCGTCTATGCGCGCGTGCTGCCGCTGGAGGACTCGCTCGTGCTTTGCCGTGTGGCGGGCGTCAAGGCGGCGCATATTCTGGCAATGCAGGGGCCATTCTCGGAGGAGATGAACACGGCGATGCTGCGCGCCATCGGCGCAAAATGGCTGGTGACGAAGGACGGCGGGGCCGCGGGCGGCTTCGCGGAAAAGGCGGCAGCCGCCGCGAAGACCGGCGTGCGCCTTCTGGTCATCGGACGGCCCGCAGAGACGGACGGGATCGGACTTTCAGAGACGGTCGCGAGACTCTGTGCGCGGTTTTCATTTGGGCGCGTGCCGCATGTTTGCGTTGTGGGCATTGGGCCCGGCAGCGAGGCGGCGCAGACGGGCGAGGTCCGTGCAGCGATCGAGCATACGGACTGCCTGATCGGCGCGGCACGGATGCTGGAGGTAGCGGCCCGGCCCGGTCAGCTGCGCGTCGCGGCCATCGCGCCGGACGCGATCGCGGCGGCCATTGCGGCGCACCCGGAATGTTCGAATTTTACGGTCCTGATGTCCGGGGATACGGGATTTTTCAGCGGCACGAAGAAACTGCTCCCGCTGCTGCCGAATTGTCATGTCCGCGTGTTGCCGGGGTTGAGCTCGATGAGCTATCTCTGCGCGCGGCTCGGGAAGCGCTATGAGGAGGCCGTGCCGGTCAGCCTGCATGGGCGGGAACACGACATCGCGGCCGATGTGCGCGCACAGGAAACGGTCTTCGCGCTCGTCGGCGGCGAGGGCGGCATGGCGAAGCTCTGCGCGCGGCTCGTGGATGCGGGCCTTGGCGCGGTGCGCGTCAGCGTCGGCGAGCGGCTGAGCTACCCGGACGAGAAGATCACCTGCGGGACGGCGGCAGAGCTGGCATCGCGGGAATTTGACAAGCTCAGCGTGGCGCTGATCGAAAATCCGGCCCCGGATGCGGTCGTGACGCACGGGCTGCCCGACGAGGTATTTTTGCGGGAGATGGATCCGGCGCACGTTGTGCCGATGACAAAAAGCGAGGTGCGCGCCGTCTGCCTTTCCAAGCTGGCGCTGACGGAGCGCGCGGTCTGCTGGGATGTCGGCGCGGGCACCGGTTCGGTCTCCATTGAGATGGCTTTGCAGGCGAAGCGCGGACGCGTGTACGCCGTGGAACGACAGGAAGATGCGCTGGCGCTGCTGGCGCGCAACAAGGCGGCGTTTTCCGCCGGGAATCTGGAGATTGTCTCCGGGACGGCCCCGGCGGCGTGCGAGGCGCTCCCGGCGCCGACGCATGTGTTCCTCGGCGGGACCGCGGGAAATTTGAACGGGATATTGGACGCCGCGCTGCGGAAGAATCCGCACGTCCGCATCGTGGCGACGGCGGTGACGCTGGAGTCTGTGGGGGCGCTGGCGGCGCGCATGGCGGACTTTGAAAAGGCGGAATGCGTCAGCCTGCAGGCGGCCCGTGCGCGGACGGCCGGAAGCTATCACCTGATGCAGGGACAGAACCCTGTGTATATTTTCACGCTGCAAAACAGGAGGGAACAGGCATGAAATGGTCCCTATTTGCACTTTGCATCGGATTTTGCATCGATCTGCTGATCGGTGATCCGCACGGCCTGCCGCATCCGGTGGCCGCGATCGGACATCTCATCTCACTGCTGGAACGGCTGTTCCGCCGCCTTTTTCCGAAGACGCCCGGCGGCGAGCGGGCCGCCGGGGCCTGTATCTGGATCCTGACGGCACTGATCGCTGCGGCCCTTCCGGCGCTGCTCCTCTGGGGCTGCGCGCGCGTGAGCGTCTGGCTGCGGCTGGCGGTGGAGAGCGTGATGTGCGGACAGATCCTCGCGGCGAAGTCGCTGCGGGACGAGAGCATGAAGGTCTATGCGGCGCTGAAGCATGGGAGTCTGGACGAGGCCAGACAGGCCGTGTCCATGATTGTCGGACGCGACGTGGCGCGGCTGGATGCGCGCGGCGTGATGCGCGCGGCGGTGGAGACCGTGGCGGAGAACACGTCGGACGGCGTGATCGCGCCAATGCTGTTTCTGGCGATCGGCGGCGCGCCGCTCGGCTTTTTCTACAAGGCCGTGAACACGATGGATTCGATGCTTGGCTATGTGGAGCCGCCGTACAAGGACATCGGACTTGTGCCCGCGCGGATGGACGATGTGTTCAATTTTATCCCCGCGCGGCTGTCGGCGCTGCTGATGCTGGCGGCGGGGGCGCTGCTGCAGCTGGATGTGAAGAACGGCTGGAAGATCTTCCGCCGGGATCGCTGCAAGCATGCGAGCCCGAACTCGGCGCAGACGGAATCGGTCTGCGCGGGACTGCTGGGGCTGCGGCTGGCGGGCGATGCGTGGTACCACGGGGTGCTGCACAAGAAGGACTATATCGGCGACGCGAAGCGGGAGATCGAACTGGAGGACATCCCGCGCGCGGGGCGGCTGATGTATCTGACGGCGGTTCTGGCGCTCGTGGTGTTCGGCGCGGGGAAAGCGCTGTTGATCGTTCTGTGAATTTTGAGGAAATGCGATGCTTTATGGAGTCAAAAACCCGCATGGCGGGGACCGATACGGCGATGGGATCGCGCTTGACTTTTCGGCGAACGTGAGTCCGCTCGGCACGCCGAAGTGTGTGACCGAGGCGATCGAACGGGGCCTGCCTGAGCTCTACCGCTATCCCGATCCCTACTGCCGGGCACTTGTACAGGCGATCGCGCGCTATGAAGGGGTGCCGGGAGAATTCATTCTCTGCGGGAACGGCGCGTCTGAGCTCATCTACGCCTATTGCGAGGCCGTGCGGCCAGGGCGCGCGATGGAGCTCGCGCCGACATTTTCGGAGTATTCGCTGGCTTTGCAGCGGAGGGGCTGCGGGGTCGTGCGCTTTGCGCTCAGTCAGGAGGAAAAGTTTGACTTGCAGGAGCGCTTTCTGGCGCGTCTTGCGCGCGAAAAGATCGATGCGCTGTTCCTCTGCAATCCGAATAACCCGACGGGACGGCTGATCGCGGGCGGGCTGCTGGAAAAGATCCTGCGTGTCTGCCGAGAGAACAACATTGCACTGTTTGTCGACGAGTGCTTTTTGAGCCTGTCGGACGGCGGCACCGATCTGACGCCGTTTTTGCGGGAGTTTCCGCAGCTTTTTGTTCTCAAGGCCTTTACGAAGAGCTTTGGTATGGCGGGGCTGCGGCTGGGGTACGGCTTGAGCGCGGATGGGGCCTTGCTGCGGAAGATGTCGGCGGCGGTGCCGCCGTGGAATGTCTCGGCGCTTGCACAGGCGGCGGGCGTCGCCGCGCTGGGCGATGCGGAATTTTTGGAGAGGAACCGCGCGGTCATCCGCGCGGAGCGCCCGCGGCTCGAAGAACGGCTGCGGGAGCTTGGCTTCTGGGTGTGTCCGTCGCAGGCGAATTACATTCTGTTTCGCGGTGAGGCGGGCTTGGCGGATCGGCTGCGCGAGCGCGGTGCTGCGATCCGCGACTGTGCGAATTTTGAGGGCCTGGGGCCGGGATGGTATCGCGCGGCTGTGCGGCTGCGGGAAGAAAATGATGCGCTGCTGGATGCGATGCGGCGGGCGAGGGAGGATGGAAGATGGCGCTGAATCTGATGCTGCAGGGAACGATGTCGAACGCGGGGAAGAGCCTGCTCGCCGCGGCGCTCTGCCGCATTTTCCGGCAGGACGGTTATCGCGTGGCCCCGTTCAAGAGCCAGAACATGGCGCTGAACTCCTTCATCACGGCCGAAGGCGGCGAGATGGGCCGGGCCCAGGTGGTGCAGGCAGAGGCGGCGGGGATCGCGCCGGATGTGCGGATGAACCCGATTTTGCTGAAGCCAACGACGGACTCTGGCAGCCAGGTGATCGTGAACGGACAGGTCGTAGGCAATATGCGCGCGACGGAATATTACCGGCGGAAACGGGAATTTCTGCCTGCGGTGACGGCGGCATATGAGAGTCTTGCGGCGGAATATGACGTGATCGTCATCGAGGGCGCGGGCAGCCCGGCAGAGATCAACCTGAAACAGGACGATTTTGTGAACATGGGGCTGGCCAAGCTGGTCGATGCGCCGGTGCTGCTGATCGGGGACATCGACCGGGGCGGCGTGTTCGCGCAGCTCTACGGGACGATCGCGCTGCTGGAGCCGGACGAGCGTACGCGCGTCAAGGGGACAATCGTGAACAAGTTCCGCGGTGACCGGGCCATTCTGGAGCCGGGACTGCGGCAGCTCGAGGCGCTCTGCGGCGTGCCGGTGGCGGGTGTGGTGCCGTACACGACGGCGGACATCGACGATGAGGACAGCCTGACGGAGCGGTTTTCGCGCGACACGGCGCGGAAGCTGGTCGACATCGCGGTCATCCGGCTACCGAAGATCTCGAATTTCACCGATTTTTCGCCGTTTGAGCGATATGAAAATGTGTCGCTGCGGTATGTCGACCATGTGGGCGCGCTCGGCACGCCGGATATGATCCTCCTGCCGGGGACGAAGAGCACGATCGCCGATCTCCGCTGGCTGCGTGAGCGGGGACTGGAAGCCGCGATCCTGAAGGAGGCGGCAGGCGGGACGCTGGTATTCGGCGTGTGCGGCGGATACCAGATGCTGGGCCGGTCCGTTTCGGACCCGGAGGGTGTCGAGGCCGCGGGGCTGACGGAACTGCGGGGCATGGGACTGCTCGAGATGGAGACCGTGTTCCACGGGGAGAAGGTGCAGCGGCAGACGGCGGGGATGTTTTCCGGTGTGGAAGGGATGCTCGCGGGGCTGAACGAACTGCGCTATGAAGGGTATGAGATCCACATGGGCCGCAGCGAGGCACAGATGCCCGCGCTGGCCGGGAACGGGAACGTCTACGGCAGCTATGTGCATGGGATATTTGACGCGCCGGGCATCACGGATGAGATCCTGAAGGCGATCTGCGCGCGGCGCGGCGTGGCGTTTTCGGCGCTCGGGACCTTCGACCGGGCGGCATATCGGGAGCGGCAGTATGATCTGCTGGCGGACGCGGTGCGCGCGGGATTGGATATGGAATTCGTTTATCGGGTGTTGAGAAAAGAGATTTAGTTTTTTCAAAAGCGGGCGACCAATTGGCGAACACGCATAAGGACAACAACGAGATACCGCTCAGAGCAAGAGAAGTCCTTCCGGGAAACCGGAAGGACTTCTCCAACTATTGGAATCTGCTTTTCTATAGTCACGGCAGTCTAAGTTCAGGCATGCGTAGATGTCACCGATGCGATTTCACCACATTTCCCATTCGCCGCAAACCCATTTATCTGGGCATCGAAATATTATTAGATCAACACAACAGGGGAAACTGTGAGGCCCGCGAAGAAGCCCACAAGAGCTAATCTGATCATGAACGTCGAAGCTTTTTTTATGTATTTTATACTAGTGATGATTAAGACAATCGTCCCCACAAGCAAAGCACCTGACCCGTTGTCCAGTACAAAGGATATCAGTATAGCAACAACTCCACCAAGTGCGTATGCTCCATAATCGATCGACCGCATGGTTGCTTTTCGCAGTGCTGATTGAATCACCACCAGTTCGGTCTACAATCGCGGCAATAATCATTACTCCTTTACGTAATCTCCAGAAGCTTTTGAGTGACACGATTCATGGTGTCAAGGTAGTATTTAAGCTCTGCATCATTCAATGTGCCGTCGTTCCATTCTTCCATCTTTTTTGTCATTTCTGAATACTGCTCCATAAATTTCAGATAATCAGATAACATTTCCGTGGCATTATCAGATTCTTGATATTTTTTCATGAAGGCAACATATTCATCAAAGAACTTTTCGTAACTATCCATAGCTTCCTTGAATGATACACGCATCCCATCAACCATTTCTTCAGAGGAACTATCATTTTCTGCTGGTTCAACTTCTTCGGGCTGTTCCGATATAGCCGGAACCTCCTCTATTTTTTCTTCTGATTCTGCATCACTATGCTCAGAAGTTGGAGCTTCTGCGGGGGTAATCTCAACCGGCTCTGTACTTTTCACTGTATTTTCTGTTGTTGATTCTGAGATGCCTTCCGTTGGATTTTCAGCAGCTTCCTTATCCTTACCGCAGGCGGTCAATCCAAGAACAAGTACAAACGCGAGGAACACACAAATAAGTTTTTTCATTTTTGTTTTCATTCTCCTTTTGTAAAAAATAAAAAGTGCGCCTCCAATGACGGAAGCGCACCGAAAAAGCACGTTCCCTCATTGTTGCCACACAATCTCTCCGTACCGCAGGGTATGAGAACGAGGGAAAGCACCTTTTACCAAGATGCTTCCCTACAATACGGAAAAAATCAATTGTGTGGCACTTGAATCATACCACAAATAATGTCAGTCCGCAACAGAATCCGTAATTTCTTTTTCCCATTCTTCCAGATTAACACCATAATCCGTCAGTTTGGAAGTGTAATGCCTTTTTCTTTTCGCAACTTAAGAAAAATACAATCCGGAAAAGCTTCTATTTTTCAAAAGTACCATTGACAAACGTTTGTTCTGATGCTATCATGTGAATCGTGACAGGAAATCCTGCCGACAACAGAATAATCCGAAGCGCACCATGAAAAATAATGAAGGAGCGCTGCGACCGAAAATGGCCGCAGCGCTCCTTTTGGTGCTCTTTAGGAAAATTTGGGGGTGGGATCACAATCCCAGACAACTGAATAACCAGCAACGCGGACAACACCGCAGGTCGGGAAACGCGCACGGCGCGCGCGAAGACCCGGAAGCAGTGAGCTTCCGGTGAGCGAGAAACGCACCGTGGGCAGTCTTGGCAGGCTGCATCATGCCGCCCAATCTGTTTGGACACACAATGTCCGGCCTGCGCACAAGACAGGCTGCCGTGGCAGGGTTGAAAGCAGTAGAGACCCCTTCCACGAGCTGTGAGAGCTGCCACGCTCTGTCCGCGCTGTTCCCCATCGCCGGGGCGCGAGCTGCAAATACGGCGAAAAAAGTCATAGCGACTGTAGTAGCGACTACAAAGGGTGAAAATTTGAATTTCAAATTTTCATAGCGACTATTGTAGCGACTACAAAAGGCAAAAAATCAAATTTCGAACCGGCATAGCGACTAATGTAGCGACTACGGAATCTGAGATGCAGAAAATCTGGTTTTCATGTGTTGTACGAAACGAAAAATTGATTTTTCCGTCTGGACGGTACAAGAATGAGACTACGTTTTAGGCTCTTCTTGCTGCGCAAGAAAAGCGCAAGCATCGCGTTTTGGTACCAAAACGCGGCTTGCAGGGAGAACCCTGACCCCAATGCCGCCTGCGAGCGGAGAGTTGACGGGTGAACTACGGCACAAGCCAGAAACGCACGTCGGCGCAGCCGTTTGCTCTGCGGCGTGGGGCGCGTCGTGCCGACGGGTGCGGTTTTGCAGGCTGACCGCGCATCCGTGGAGGTCTGTACCACACAAACGCCGCGTCCGCCCACCGTGGCGGCGCGAAGAAAACAGGATGAAAAACTTCGACTGGGTAATTCTTTTCGGCCATTCAAAAACAAATTTTGATTCCCAGAATGGGGGAGCAGTGTGAGGAACAAAAATGCGCGTGACGGAGAATTGGAGTTGCTATTCAGCTGTGCTTGTGGTAATCGTGTGTGCTAACCGAAAACGAAGGAGGTAGACACGATGCCGAAACGACGAGCCAACGGCGAAGGCAACATTCGG
>ERZ773260.2651-NODE-2651-length-19109-cov-3.229768_pt1 | contig 19109 bp, 11 predicted proteins | sample MGYA00511387_ERZ773260 | MGnify/ENA primary metagenome ERZ773260 (study PRJEB29015, sample SAMEA2737745) | human gut metagenome | biome: human gut; feature: human-associated habitat; material: faeces | place: China | collected 2012 ... | reverse complement strand
CCCTCCCCCACATTTTTACATCCCTACCGGAACCGTTCCGGCCATGATGCCGCACCCCTGAGGAAGATCCAGCGGGAGGCGGCGGATGTCTTCAAGCCCCGCGTTCCGCATGAATCCCGCAAGCTCCTGCCTTGTATAGGACTGCCCGTCAGGCGTTCCGACAAGCATGTTGAGATCGAACAGCGCCGGATGCTGCGGTCCGCTGCGGTTGTCGTCGAGGATGAATTCCTGAATGAGCAGGAGGCCGCCCGGAACGAGCGACTGCGCGGCCTTCCGCACGATGTTGGCGGACTCGTCAAAGCCCGCGCCGTGCAGGATCTGGGAGAGCCACGCCACGTCGAATCCGCCGGGAAGGTCTTCGGTGGTAAAATCCCCGCCCGCGAAGGAGATCCGGTCGGCCATGCCGGAGTCGGCGATGACGCGTTCCGCAAAGGGGCGGGTTGTGGGGAGATCGAAAACCGTGGCGCTCAAGCCGGGGTTGCGACGGCAGAAGTGGATGGCATAGGCCCCGGTCGCGCCGCCGAGATCAAGCAGGTGGGAACGGCCGGAAAGGTCGATGTGCGGAACGCTGCGTTCCGCCTGTGCGTTGGCGATGTTGTACATCCCCATGAGGAAACTTTCCCGCTCGCCCGTATCTTCGGTATCGACGGAAGAGCGGTGGCGGGTCGGCCTGTTCTCGCGGACGGACTCGTCCAGCTTGGACCAGCCGGGCATAAGATGGCGGTGATGTTCCACTATATGCCCGAGATAACCGGGATTGCCCCGGCACAGGTGATCCCGCGAGAAGGGCGGCAGTTCGCAGGTTTCGCCTTGACGGATCAACAGGCCCATTGCACACAGGGCGGTTAGAAGGCGGTCGAGGCTTTGGGGGACGCATCCTGTCCGATCGGCGAGTTCCGTCACGGTCATCGGCCCGCCGGACAGAGGGGTGAACACGTCCAGATGCACGGCGGCGTGGATGGCGCAGCTTTCCCAATACATCCCGGAAGCGTGGAGCAAGGCGGAAGGGGTCCAGTCTTTCATAACGCACCTCCTGTGTTTCTTTGGAGTAGCATCCCTCGCACTTTGCCACAACCGCCGAGATTCGATGAAAGCGGCAGCCTGAACCGGAACGGATCAGTGCCGGCAGGCAAACGCCGATGCCCTGTGCGTGGCGTGGCCGGGCTTTCTTGTGGGGGAACACCGTTGCCGTTGATTGGGGCGTGCTCCGCCTTTGTGCGGATCGGTCGGCTACGCTTTTTTCTCGGCTCCCCATACCTGCCGACAGGAGCTGCTCGCGCTGCCATAGTGCGTGAAGTATGTCCATGACGGCATCTTCCCACGTCCCGTGTGTGGGGAGATGCGCGTTGCTGAAGTCGGCGGGGAGAGCCGTTATCTTTTTTTGTCGCATTAGTATGTTTTTATCCGTCATTTAAAACTGCTAAAAAGCATATTGTTTCTTTATTTGACTGATTTTAGTTTGAATGGCCTTTTTTAAAAAACAGATAACCGTGTTTTTGCACAAGGAGTGTTCTCTGAAAACACTATGATTTCTTTGAGAAAACATATAGGGTACATATAAGATCCGGCAGCGTTCCGGAAGGTCAGAGCCAAACGGCATGTTCGGGCATGTCGCTTCACATAACACTAGAGGCAAGGAACAAGGTCGGAGCATGAGAAGGCATGGATACGGGATATCCGTTTTCGGGGCGATCGTCTTGTGCTGCTTGTTCTTTTGCTTTCCCGCGCAGTCAGACGACAACGCCGTTTCCATCCGGGTGGGGTATTATGAGGACGGGGACTACATGTCCCGTGGCCGGTCCGCTGAGTATATCGGTTTCAATATCGAATTTTTGCAGAAGCTCGCCAAGGTGGGCGGGATGCGTTATGAAATGCTGGATGAGGGCAGCTGGGAGAACGCATGGCATCAGCTTTTGGAAGGGCACATAGACATGCTCCCCGCCGTGTTCCGCACGGAAGAACGGGAAAAAGAGGTTCTGTTCTCCAACCTGCCCATGGGTACGCTTTATGTTACCCTCAATGTCAGAGTTGACGACAAACGGTACGGTTACGAAGATTTCAGCTCCTTTCAAGGGATGCGGGTCGGCATCATCCGGGGCAGCAGCGACGGAGAGCGTTTCCAGCGTTATTGCGAGAAGTTCGGCGTCAAACCGATCATCGTTCCCTATGCCGAGACGCAGGCGTTATTGAGTGCCCTTGAGGACGGGACGCTTGACGGCGTCGCCATCACCCACCTTGGCCGCAGCAGCACGTTCCGGAGCGTTGCCCAGTTCTCTCCGGAGCCGGTGTATATCGCTGTGGCGAAGAACAGGCCGGATTTGCTCGCCCGTCTTGATGCGGCGATGAATGCCATCGTGCTGCGCGATCCCAACTATATGATGCGGCTGTACGACAAATATTTTGCCGTCAGCATGGCGCAACAGCCGGTCTTCACCAAGGAAGAGGAAGCATTCCTCAAACAGGCGGATGTGGTTGTCGCGGCGTATGATCCTTCGTGGGCGCCGCTGGAGTATACCGATACGGAAACCGGGATGTTCTCCGGCGTCACATCGGATCTGCTGTCCACTTTTTCAAGATACACAGGGTTGCGTTTCCGTTTTGAGCCGATAGATCAGGCCGAAGCGCTGGAAAAGGTCAAGAAAGGGCTTATTGATATGGTCTGCTCCGTAACGGGGGATTACCTCTGGGACGAGCGCAACAAGATGTATACCACCCGTTACTATCTGCGGGCGCCCACCATGCTTGTGCGGACCAAGCAGCCGCACGCCATCGAACGGATTGCCCTGCAAGGAGGCTACTGGTTCTCGGAGCATGTGGCGGCGGATCACCCAGGCAAGGAAATCATTTTTTACAAGAACGTACGGGAATGTTTCGATGCGCTGCTCAAGGGCGACGCGGATGCGGTTTACGCGAACGTCTATGTGACCAACTATTTGCTTACGGAACGCCGTTACGAATCCTTGGCCGCCACGAGCATGAGCAAGTACACGAGCGAAATCTGTTTCGGCATTTCCAAGTGTGCGGACCCGCGCCTGCTCTCCATATTGGATAAGTGCATCCAATATACGGCCCCTGAACGGATGGACGAGCTGGTGCTGAAGAACACCACCAAGCCCCGCCAGATCACGCTGCTCGATTTCGTGGCCCAGCACCTTATTGAGGTCGGGTGCGGGATGCTGGCGGTTTTCGGGGTGATCCTGCTGCTGTTGGTCTATAATCTCGCCATCAAGACGAGGAGCAACCATCGCATACAGGCCTTGCTGTATCGGGACGGGCTGACCAACCTCGACAACATGAACAAGTTCTATGTGGAGTGCGGGAAGCTGCTCCGGAAAGCGCCGAGCGGAAGCTATGCCTTGCTCTACGGGGATATCAATCAGTTCAAGACGATCAACGACAACCTTGGTTTCGCCGTGGGCGATCAGATCTTGCGGGCCTTCGGCGCGATCCTGCAGCGTAACGTCAAAGATGGGGAGTGCTGTGCCCGCGCATCGGCGGACCACTTCATCCTGCTGGTGCGTTATGCCGACTGGGAATCCCTGCTTGTGCGCATAGAAGAAATCGGTATGGAACTGGACGAGTGGCGGCGTATGCAGGACATGGCGTACCGGATCGTCACGGTGTTCGGTGTCTATTTGGTGAACGAGACGGAAGGGTTCGATCTGCACCGCATGTTGGATTTTGCCAACTACGCGCGCAGGAACGCCAAGCAGACGATGAAGAACATTGTCCTTTACGACGAGAAGATGCGGCAGGAAGCGCTGTTGCAGCGCGAACTGGAAGGAAGGCTGGAGATCGCCCTGTCCCAAGGCGAATTCGATGCCTATTTCCAGCCCAAGGTGGACATGCGGGACGGCGCGCTCATCGGCAGCGAGGCATTGGTCCGGTGGAATCACCCTACGCGGGGCCTGCTTATGCCGGGAAGCTTTATCCCGTTTTTCGAGCGGAACGGCTCTGTGGTCGAAGTGGATTTGTACATTTACGAACTGGTTTGCCGGACCGTGCGCGAGTGGCTGGAGCGCGGGATGACCGTCAATCCCGTTTCCTGCAATTTTTCAAGCCTGCATTTCGACAGCCCGGAATTTCCCGAACTTGTCGCGGCGATCGCGGATCGCCACAATGTACCCCATGCGCTTTTGGAACTGGAAATCACCGAGAGCGCGATCATGCGCAATCCCCAAATCGTCTGTGCGCAGGTGTTGCGGCTGAAAGAGCGCGGCTTCATGATCGCCATCGACGATTTCGGATCTGGGTATTCTTCCCTCGGCCAGTTGCAGCAGCTGATGGCTGACGTGCTCAAGCTCGATCGCAGCTTCGTGCGGCGCGGGATGTTCGGGACGCGGGAACGGATTGTCATCGGCAACGTTATCCACATGGCCGGGGAACTGGGTATGCAGGTCATCTGTGAAGGCGTGGAGAACGCGAAACAGGCTGAAATGCTTATTGAGCTCGGCTGTTATTATGCACAGGGCTTCTACTACGCGAAGCCGATGCCGCGAGACGTGTTTGAGGGGCTTTTGGAGAAAGGCAAAGTTCTACAGGATGAAAAAGAAAACAAGAAGGGAGCCTGGCAACGGAAGCCTTAAGCCCTGTGAAGGCCGAAGCGATTTCCCCTGTGGATTCAAAAAACTCTCTGTAACGGTATAAAAGGCCATGTACGGGAACCTTTCCCGTACATGGCCTTTCCTTTCCGTCATGGGAGCGGAACAGTAAACGGAAAATGAGGCGATGCCATAAAGTGCTGGCGTTGAGGAACATCTCTAGTGTATTCTCTTTTCAACAAAGAGCTGTCTGTACGCTCCGTTTCCGGAGGAATGCGGGTCCCGTTCAGACTGTTTGAGGGAGGGGCGGATGAGCATCCGTTGGGTTACGTCTCTATTGGGCCTGTTGCTTACCGTAACGATCATGGTCACGGCAGGCTTATCATGGAATGTGTACAGCTCGTTCACGAAAATGGTTGAGGCCGACGTCCAGTACCTGAACCTGATGCAAGTCAGCCGGGAATTGCTCCAGAGTTCCTATGATCTGACCCGCAAGGCGCGGGAATACGTCAATACGGGCGATGAGGCTTCCGAGCGGGCGTATTACGACATCCTTGCGCAGCGGTCCGGAAGGGTGCCCCGGAAGAGCTCCCTTGCACCGGGAGAGACGATCAGCCTTCCGTCTCTGCTGGAGCGCTATGGAGCCAGCCGGGGAGACATGGAGTTTTTGGCGACCGCCCTGCGTCGTTCCGATGATCTGTCGATTACGGAAATCGAGGCCATGCAGGCGAGCAAGGGAGAAGCCTTGTGCCCTGACGGTTTGCACAGCGGATCGGACACAATCGATGTGGAGTATGCCCGCCGCCTTCTTTTTAATGCCGCCTACCAGAAACGGGCTGGTGAGATCATCAAGCTTGTCGAGTCGGGGATCACCAGCATCCTTGACCGGAAGTCCCATCAAATCGAAGCGTACAAGCGTTCTGTCGTATACCATATGAAGGAGTTGGGAGCTTCCATAGCGGTCGTATTCCTCATCGCGCTCATGTGGATCTGGTACGGGATGAAGAAGGTGAGCCAGCCGCTCCGTGAGACCACGCTGTTCGCGCACCGGGTCGCGGAAGGCGAAGCGGAATCGTCCATTGCCGTCAGCGGGCATGACGAAATCGCGGAACTGCGGGCCATGCTCAACGTCATGCTCAGCAGCCTGCAAAAAAATGCCCTCATGCTGCGTGAGCTTTCCTATATTGATCCGCTCACGGCCCTCTGGAACCGCCGCCGCTTCCGTGAGGTGCTGTCCGATGAGCTGCGGCGCGTGCAGGAAGAGAAAGGGAAGGGGTTTGGGTTGGCGTTCATCGACGTGGATTGCTTCAAAGGCATCAACGATACGTTCGGCCATGCCGCCGGGGATATGGTCCTGCGGGAGTTCGCAAAACTTGCCAGAGGGATGCTCCCCGACTCGGCGACGTTCGCACGGCTCGGGGGGGATGAATTCGTGCTGCTCCTGCCTGATGCCGATGAGGGTGCCTTGTTCCGCCAGCTTGAAGAGATCCGGGTGGCCTGTGCGGCAAAGCCGCTCCTCCATGCCGATCGGGAGGTGCGTTTCAGCATCAGCGCCGGAGGGTATCGGTTTACGTCTTCGGGAGCCATCGATACGCCCGAGGAGAACGAAAAGACGATTTCCGATTTGTTCCGGTATGCGGATTCCGCGCTTTACATGTCCAAGCAGGCGGGGCGCGACCGGGTGACGCTCTGGAGCCCGGATTGTTCATTTCCCTGTGCTGAGAGTCGCTGGAAGGAACAATCCGTTTCGGATGACGTTTGTTAGGGGGCGGAGAAGAAGCGGGAAAGGCGGAGCTCCGGCGACCGGATGTTTTTGGGAGAACGCGTTGATGTCCAAGAAGATGGCTCTTTGAAGCCCCAAGGCTTGGGGGGAAAGGCGGGATACGTGACGCCGATCACGGCAAATCATGCCGCATCGGATAAGATGGGGTATTCCGCTTGAAAGGAGCCGTCCGTGAGCATCATGCGTTCGATTTTGTGCCTTACCCCGTCCTCGCTGGCTTTTGTATTGGGCGGCGCGCATTTCTGGCGTGCCGGACAATACCCGTTTTCCGTCGGCTGTATGCTGTTCGCACTGCTCGTTTGGAGACGAGAGGCGTGGATACGGCAGGTCACGCTTGTGTTGTTGCCGCTGTTGGCCGCGCGCTGGGTGTGGGCGGCGGCGCAGTTCGTGCAGATCCGCATGTTCATGGAACAGCCGTGGATGCGGCTGGCGTGCATCCTGCTCGGCGTGTCGCTGTTTACCGCCACGGCGGCCCTGTTGCTGGAAGGAAAGACGGGGGATGCATGGTATGTGCGCGGCAGGAAGAGGGCGCTCATGCGGACGGCGGCCTTTTTCGGGACGATCGCCATCCTGACGCCGCTGCTTTTCGTCGCACCGCAGGTTTTCCTGACGGAGCGCTTCCTGCCCGGATGGGCGCCGCTCCATATCCTGCTTGCCGGGTTTTGGGCCTCGTGGGTGGCATCGCGGCTTGGGGACAGGGATGCCGCGCCGCGTACGCGCTTATTCATCTGGCGCCTGTTCTCGGTGGTCTTTTTCGTACAGCTTGCCCTCGGTCTTGCCGGATACGGCCTGTTCCTCATGACCGGGAACCTTCATCTCCCCGTGCCGGGCATGATCCTCGCGGCCCCGCTATACCGTGGCGGCGGGCTGTTCATGCCCATTCTGTTCGGCGTCTCCGTACTGCTGGCCGGGGCTGCGTGGTGCAGCCACCTGTGCTATTTCGGGGTCTGGGATACCGTGGCGGCCTCCGGGCGCAAGGCTGTCCCCCCTCCGCGTTGGATGTCTCGCCTCCGGCTGGTTTTCTTTGGGCTCATGCTGGCAGTCCCCGTCGTCCTCCGGTTGTCCGGCGCTCCGACCGGGGTCGCCGTTGCGCTCGGTTTGGCGCTGGGCCTGCTGCTCCTGCCCGTTGCGGTGCTGTTGAGCCGCCGGTACGGTTCCGCCTGCTATTGCCTTGCCGTATGCCCGCTCGGGCTGGTGGCGAACTGGCTCGGCAAGATCGCGCCGTGGCGCATCCGGCGGACCGATGCCTGTATGCACTGCCTCGCCTGTATCCGCGTCTGCCGATACGGTGCGCTGACTCCTGAACGGTTGAAGGAGGGACGCCCGGGCCCAGGATGCACGCTGTGCCGGGACTGCCTCTCCGTCTGCCGTCATGGAGGGCTGGCCGTGACCCTGTACGGAAAAACGTGCGGAGCCGCTGAATCCAGTTTCGTGGTGCTCCTCAGCATCATGCATACCGTATTCCTCGCCGTCGCCCGCGTATGACGCCGTAGAGCTTTTAACAGGCGGAAAGCCATTGCTTTTGGGGAGGTTCCTTTGGGGGCTCTCCCCGTTTCTTATGGCTTCCGTAGTGGTATGGAATTTCGGGGGATTGGGCTGGTTGGGATGGGCTTTTTTTCGGCGTTGTCCCACGAGAAAGCCCCGGCTTGGGAGAAAAAGCCGGGGCTGGTCCCTTCCGGGCGCAGGGACGGGGCAAGAGGGCGTTACTTCGAGCTGAAGTTGGGGCCCTGCCTGAATTCGAGGAGCAGGTGCCAGTCGGGGCACCCCGCCGCGAGCTTGCCCTGCGGCTTCAGTTCCTTGCCCGCAAAGGCGGGGAAGTCCTTGCCGTAGCGGTAGGCCCGGTGCACCTGCGTTTCGGGATTGTCGTCACGCTTCACGCAATAGGCCTGATCGTCGGTGGAGATGGGATTGTTGTATTCCCAGACCACCTGCTTGTCCGGGGTGACTTCGAAAAGATGCCCGTTGTTGGTGGAGGTGATGAACCAGTTGCCGTTGGGGAGTTTCTGGGCCGCTGACTGGAAGTCGGAATAGAAACTGTTGTGATCCTTGGTTTCGTACTGCCAGACCACCTGATTGGTGGCGGGATTGATTTCCATGACGGAGCTGCGGTTGGCGCTGGGGCGATGCGTGCCGTTGTTGAAGATGGAAATGTTGCCGTTGGGCAGCCATTCCACGTCGTGCGAGCCGAAAAGCACCTGATCGCCGTCGTCGTGGTAGCCGGAAGGCGCCTTGCCCATGCCGTGGGTGGCGGGGTTGCCATAGCGCCAGACGATCTTCTTGGTCTTGCGGTCGATGATATAGATTTCACCGAAGTCGCGCGAGTTGACCGCGTATTGATCGGTCTTGGCATTGTAGCGGACCGAATTCCAGTGGGTCCAGTCGGCGCGGGCGAAATAGCCCATGCTCAGGGGCAGATGCCAGTTGATGTCGATCTGGTCGGGGCCTGTCCCGATGTTGTCCCACACATGCCATTCCCACGCGATTTCACCCTTGGGCGTGACTTCAAGGATGGCGTCGGGCCAGATGCCCTGAAGCGGCTGGCCGTCGGGCCCTTGTCCTGGTGCGGGCATTCCGTTGCGGCTGAGGGCCTTGTCCTTGGGATCGCGGCCCTTGGCGAGGGCTTCGTCATACGTCTTGTTTTCCCAGATCAGGATGGCGGTGTTGCCGTTGGGCAGGCGATCGAAACCGTGGTGCGCGATCTGGCGCGGATTGCTGACCTTGTATTCCCAGACCACCTTGCCGTCCCACGCATACTCGCGGAGCAGGCCGTACCAGCCGCCGAAGTTCACGGGGCTGCCGGCGATCTTCTCCGCTCTGAGCAGGTTCCCGTTGGGAAGCAGTTCCGCATAGAAGGCGGGATGGTCATGCTTCCAGGTATGGACAATATTGCCTTCCATATCGATGAGGTAGGTCTTTCTGCTGCCTGGAGCCTGGATTTTGTCCACAATCCATGAAGAAACCTTGGTGTGCGGCGTGAACAGCGTGTAGCCGTCGTAGGCCTTTGCCTTGTCATAGGCCAGCAGCCCGAGGGGGCCGGTGATGGCCTCGTAAGCGCTTGCCGGGGCTGAGAGCATGAACAGGGACAGCAGGGCCGTAGCCAATGAGGTAAGCCTGAACATGGGACGCTCCTTCTCTTTCGGCCGCGCCCGGCACTTGCTGCGGGCGGGGCCTTCCGCCGTTCCTCGCGGCGGAGGGTGGACCGCGGGCCGCCCGGGGGAGACCCGCGGCGGAATCCTTACAGAACCATCTTCCAGTAAGGGATGGCGAGGAAGAAGAGGAAGATGCCGGTGAGGACCATGCGGGCCGCGAGCACCTTCAGCATATCCTTGAAGAGCATGTAGCCGGAGCTGAAGAAGTAGAGGATAACGGCGTATTCATAAGGGAAAAGGTAGTTGTCGAGGCCGTACTGGAACGAATAGAAGAGGATGCGCGGGTCCATGTTCATCTGTATGCCGAGCTCGGTGACTGGAGACGTCATGGTCGTGGTGGCCGCGAGCGGGGTCAAGAGGAAGTTGGCCAGCGCGCCGAGCACATAGGAGGCCAGGCCGGCGGTTGTGGTGGTCATGCCGTGCAGATAGGGCAGGGTGTTGTTGGCGATCCACGTGGTCACCTTGAGGAAGCCGCCGGCGCTGCCGATGGTCATGCAGCCCATGATGAAGAAGAGGGGCGCGAAGTTGACCTTGCTGAACTTGGGGCCGTCGAGGAGCCGGACGCCGGGGAGGAAGGCCGCAAAGGTGACGCCGATGAGCACCAGCCCGGCGGCGACGCCGTGCAGCTTGTCCGTGGCGAGCAGGATGAGGGTAACGAGCATGAGGATGGCGGCGCGCTTCTGTTCGGACGTCACCGGGCCGAGTTCCTGATACTTGGTCTGCAAGGTGGCGCGCAGGGCCTGCCGATCCACCTTGGAAGGGAGGATCAGCATGACCAGCCCCACAGACATAAAGGTATACAGCATACCGGGAAGGAAGTTATGCATGGCGTATTCCATCCATGTGCTGCTGATGCCGGAAGCCTTTTGCAGCAGGCCCATGCCGAGCACGAGGTCCGCGCCGCCCGTGAGGTAGCACAGTTTGGTCGACGCCACGGCGAGGCAGCAGGTAAGGATGACGGCGGTGGCTTCGCGGCCCTTGGCCTTGAAGTCCAGTGCGTCGCACAAGCTGATGCCGATGGCGCAGAAGATGGCGGCCTTGCCTGTGATGGCCGGGACGAGCGGGGCCACGATGGATACGGCGAGGGTAATGCCGATAAGAGTGCCGGTGAAACTGCCGCCCATGCAGCGCACGCAAGTCAAACCGATGCGCTTGCCGAGGCCTGTTTCCTGTAGGATCTTGCCGAGTGCGAAACCGCCGATGACGATAAGGGGCACTTCAGAAAGCCACGGAGAATATACAACCTGCTGTTTGACGCCGCACAGGACAATGTAGAGTACGGGAAGGATAAGGCCAACGGCAATTTCATTCATTGCATCCATAGCCCAAATGCAGATTGCCCATGTCGTAATGGAAAGGAAGAGGGCCATATGGTGCGTGACGGTTTGCCCGTCTATGGGCATTGCCCAGTAGACAATCAAAGGTATCGCAAAAGATATGAGCCACTTTAAAGCCAGAGAACAGTTTTTTCCCGTCATCGGCAGAGTCATGATCTTCTCCTCCAGAGAGTGGTACGGAAAGCTTGAAGTGACTCTAGCTGTAAAAGAGAATACGTGATGTAACGGTTGCTACATTTTTCTCAAGGACGGATATTTTTTGTCTCCTACGAAGAAAAAGTTGTACAGGCCGGGCCCGGAAAGGATTGCCCATGCGGTGAGAGTGATGTACAACCCGTTGTCGATAAAACTTTTTTGTTGGGCAACGTATCTGGTTATTCGCCTTGTACGGGATAATGGCGTTTGCGCACAAGGAGGCCCCTATGGAGATGAATGACGCGAAATTGATAGAATTCACCCATATACCACCGGAAGCCGGCGTGTGGCGCCAGGTCCTGGATCTCGGTACGCGCCTCCGTTTTCGCAAGGGTGAGGAAATCATGCACGGCGGGGAAAAAGGCGAATACCTCTATTATGTGCACCAGGGGGAAGCCCGGCTGATGCGGACGACGCTCGACGGGCGTGAAAAGATCCTTATGTCCATGCGTTCAGGGACGGTAACGGGTGAAACGCCGTTTTTTGACGAGGTCCCGGCGCGGAGTTCCATTGTGGCGGGAACGGATTGCGTGGTGTATGCCTTCTCCCGTGATTGCGTGCTTCACGAGATCCTTCCAAACTATCCCGCCCTGACGCTGGCGCTGCTGCACTCCCTGGCTTCCAAAGTCAGGGTGTTGTGCAACCAGTCGGTAAGTCTGAGCCTTGAGGAGCTGCCCCCGCGCATTTGCCGATTCCTGCACCTACGCATGCGGGACGACGGGGGCGCTCCGAATCCCCGCGTGTCGCCGGGGCTGAACCAGCAAGAGCTGGCGAACCTGCTCGGCGTGCATCGGGTGACGCTTAATAAGGCCCTGCGCGAGCTGGAGCGGGAAGCGGTGCTCGGCCCGTACTCGCGGGATGAGGTGTACATCGTGGATATGGAACGTTTTCACGAACTGTCTTTAAAATAGCAAAGGCGGGGCGCTGCCGAGGAGAACTTTTTTGGGGAGACGGGATCGGCATACCCCATAGAAAAATCGCCCCGGATCGGTCCGATCCGGGGCGATTGATTTTGGACTGGGGTCAGTTCGCGGGAGCAGGCTGGGCCGCAGGAGCCGTTTCCGCTGCGGGAGCCGGTTCTTCAGGGGCGGGCAACGGCGTGGCTTGCGGTTCCGTGGCGGCGGGGGCTTCAATGGGAGTGGAAGGTGCGGGAGCGGCCTGCTCGTCAGTTGCCGGGGCGTCCGGTCCGGAAGGCTGCACGGGCGTTTCAGAAGGCACCTTCTCCGTTGCCGGATCTTCCTGAGCCGGAGCGGGCTCCACAGGTGTCTCCACGGCCACAGGAGCGCCAGCCGCCGCATAGTACGTCATCGGAGCCGTATAAACCAGCACCAGGAACGTCAGGACAAGCAAGGCGCCTCCGGCGAAGGAGCGGTTGAGCGCCTTCCAGAGGATGATGCCGAGCAGAACGAGCCCGCAGGTCTGCACCAATGCCGCGACCAATGCCAGCGGCGTGGGCTGCAAGGCGGAAAGCGGCGCGGGGAGTTCGCCGAGGAACAGCGGATAGATGTTCGCTGCGGCGAAGAGGAGGCCGAGGGCAATCAAGAGGATTGCCAGCAGGAGGAAAAAGCCGCGGCTGCCGCGCGCGGAAAGGTTCAGTACGCCCTGAGCGGTCAGGACGGCCAAAGGCGGCAGGAGGGGCATCAACAGCACGGGCATGTTCGCGCCAAGCAGGGCGAGGACCGCCAGCGTCACGATGGCGCTGCACCACAGCCAGCCCTGGCCGGGGCGTTGCTTGCGGTTGACCACGATACCCTTGAAGAAGGTACCGATCCGCCCCCAGGGAAGGAACAGCAAGAGCAGCGTCCAGGGAAGCCAGAGGACGGCAAGCAGGGCCACGATGATCCATGAGTCTTGCCCCTGCAGCTTCCATGCTTCGAGGACGGGGGCCAGATATTCGTTTTCGAGGAGGGTCTTCAGCAGTTCGCGTCCGCCGTCGCCGAAAGCGATGAACGTACCCCATGCGAGGAGCAGGACAAGCAGCAGCCCGAACGCCAGAGCGCCGTCGCGTGCCCCGGCCCGGCGGAACGTTCCGCGCCAGAGGAGGAACACGAGGCTGACAAGCAGCGGAAGGACGAGGCCAAGCAGGCCACCGGCCAGCGCGGACAGGGCGACAAGTGCGAAACCGGCAAAGAGCCATAAAGGGGCGAATGCCTTGATCCATCCGCGGTACAAACAGATGCCGGCAAGGGTAAGGATGGCCGTGAACAGCATGTCGCTGCCTGAAATCCGGGGCAACCCCATACAGGCGAAACCGGTCAGAAGCACCAGGCCGGAAGCGAAGGCCGTGCGCCTGTCGTTGCCGGTGGCCCGGGCCAGAGCCCATGTCAGAAGGATCAGGAAGAGCGCGGACAGGGCGGAGGCGAGGGGCAGGAGCTGGACCGGGTAGCCGCTGATCTGCTCGAGCCCGGTGGTTGGCTGCACGCCGGGGATATACGCCGCCAAAGACAGGCTGTCGATGCCGGGGATGAGGCTTAAGGCGCTCAAGAACCAGTGGTAGACCGGATAAAGCTCGGGGGAGGGCAGACCGGACGCGGCGACGCCGAACAGGCCGACGCCCAGATTATGCAGCGCGTGCAGCTCCCGTCCCATAAAAGTCGGCATGGATTGGATAAGCCAGAAAAGAATCAGGACCAGTGGGCCGACGGAGGCGAGCCCGTTGAAACAGCGGGAAGCGAAGCTGGATGTTTGCGGCTGGGCTTCCGGGGCGGGCGACCTGGATACCTTGGCGGCTTTGGGCGCGGGGGCCGCTTTTTCCTCCTGAACGGGGGAAGGTTTGGCGGGAGCCGGTTCCGCCGGGGGCGGCGTTACGGTTTCTGTTTCCGGGGCCGGTGAGGGCTGTGCATCCGTATCCGTGGCCGCCGTTTCCGTCACGGGAGCGACCGGTTCCTCGGAGACGGGCTGGACGGGAGCGGACTGCTGTTCCGCGGAGGCGTTCGGCTCGTCTTTCTGAACGGGGGTATCTGTGCTCATATCTGCTCCTTCGATAGGATTTCAAAACAGCTATCGGGGGAGACTGTATCCGAGAATCGGTCCGGCGTCAGCAAAAGAATCCCCCGGGAACGCCGGGACGCGTCACGAGCCGAACTGCGCCATCCTCCGCCCCGATTCGCGGTAGTGTTCGCGGAGCGACTCTTCCACCGTGGCGGGGTTACGGGTCTGCACGGCTTCGAAAATATCCCGGTGCCGATCCACGAATTCCTGCGGAGTGAACAAGACGTTCCAATGGTTATAGAACAGAAATTTGGAGATGTTCGTACAGGCGGAACGGGCCATCTCCACGAGCCGCCGGTTCGCGCAATGGGCGAGCAGGGCGCTGTGGAAGGCGTCGTCGACTTCGGTGAACTCGTACAGGCCCCCCACTCTGGGCGCAAGGCGGGCCATATGCTCGATCATGCCCGAGAGCCGGGCGAGGTCCACGTGGTTCATAAGCGGCAGGGCGGCGGCCACACCCGCGCCTTCAAGGATGCCGCCGATTTCGTATTCGTTCTCTATTTCCTGACGGGTCATCTTGCGGATGTACTTCCCCTTCTGCGGTTCCGACGTGATCAGGCCGTCCTGCGTGAGGATTTGCAGCGCCTCGCGGATTGGTGCGCGGCTGATGCCGAGGCGTTCGGAAAGGATGACTTCCTTAACTTGCTCGCCGGGAGCGAGTTCGCCGTCAAGTATGCAACGCTTGATGAACTCGACAACCTGGCCGCTGTATGTCTGGCGTTTGAACGTGTGCATGACTTCTCCTTCGAAGGGCACATGACGAAAAGGTTCGTAAGGCGTTTCGCAGTGATCGGAAAGCGTGTATCGGGAGAGGCAAGGCGGATAGCATTCTCGATGTGTTTTTCTACAGAATTACTGCATTCTGTAACGGAAATAGGCGCTACGTCAAGATGTTGAAGGACCTTTGTTACAGAAGGGGTATAGAAAGATACATACTGTCTCCATGCAACAAACGGCGCGGGAAACGTTTCAATGCCGTTGCCCGCACCTCAGGGGCTGCAATGCGGGAACGCATTGCAGTAACCGGCCTGCCGTGTGCCGATGGGAAGGGAGCGTATCAGTCGTTGGAGACGAGCAAGGGGTTTTCTTCGTCGGGATATGTGACGATGAGCGAGCGGAATGAGTCCTCTTCAAACAGAAAAGCTTCGACGACAAGCGGATCAAACTGTGTCCCGCGGCCTTCCACGATGATGTTCCTGGCGGTTTCGTGGTCGAAGGCGGGTTTGTACACCCGCTTGGAGATCAGCGCGTCATAGACGTCGGCGAGGGCCATGAGCCGCCCCACGCGGGGGATTTCCTCTCCCTTCAGGCCGCGGGGATATCCTTTCCCGTCCCAGCGCTCATGGTGCGTATAGGCGATGACCGCGCCAAGGCGCAAAAAGTCGTTGTGCCCGCCCATGCGCTTTTCCGCCCAGCTCAGGGTCTGGTAGCCGAGGGTGGTGTGCTTCTTCATCTCGTTGAATTCGGCTTCCGTGAGCTTGCCGGGCTTGCGGAGGATGCTGTCCGGAATGCCGACCTTGCCGACATCGTGCAGAGGGGCGCAGACGCGGAACAGCTCGATGGTGTCGTCATCGTCGTCCCAGATATCGGGACGCATGAGCCGCAGGCGCTTGGCGAGGATTTCCACGCCGTGCTGCGTACGGCGGACGTGCGCGCCGGTTTCGTTATCGCAGGTTTCCACGACCGAAGCGAGACATTCCACCGTCACGGAACGGGAAAGATACAGTTCCTTGGTGCGTTCCTTGACCAGCGAATTGAGCTCGTCGTTGTATTTTTTGAGCGCGACGTGATTCGATACCCGCGCCCGGACGAGGCGGGGCTGGAAGGGCTTGGCGATGAAGTCCACGGCCCCGAGATCGAGCCCCTTGGCCTCGTGTTCCTCGTTCCCCATCGCGGTGATGAAAACGACGGCGATGTTGTTCGTGAGGGGATCGGACTTGAGGCGGCGGCAGACTTCGTAACCGTCCATATCAGGCATCATGATATCCAAAAGGACGATGTCGGGGCGGGGCTCGGAGAGCGCCAGCCTCAGGGCTGTGGCACCGTTGGTGGCAACGCGGACGGTGTACTCGCCGCGCAGGAGATCATCCAAGATGCGGATATTGGCAATGGTGTCGTCGACGACGAGTACCACGGGTTTCTTAGGATAGCCCATTCGGTTCTCTCAATTCCAGATCCAAAAGCTGTGCAAGGTGCAAAAGGCCGCTTTCGGCCTTCTCGAAATCGAAGGTATCAATGGCGTGCTGGATTTCGTTCGTTTCCGCCCCGCACTGCCCACCGAGAAAACGCCTGACGGATCCGAAGGCTTCGCGCGCGGCCGTGTTGTACTGCCGGATGAGCAGGAGGCATTCGCACAGCGCCGGTTGCAGCTTGCGGACATCCAGCGTTTCTCCGGCGGCGGGAATGCTCAAAGGGGCTTCGGGGTACGCGGCGATGGCCTGCCCTGCCGCCGCAAGGACACTCTCGGTCGTTGTAACGTAGCCGTATAGGGTGTCAAGAAGGTTGCCGACATTTTCTGCGGAACCCCCTTGCAGGCACTGCTCGAGCTCCACAAGCTGCGTATACAGATCCGTTGCGCCGACGTTGCCGCTGATGCCCTTCAGTTTGTGGACGGACGCCCGGATGGAGGGCATATCGTCCCGCAGCCGGGCCTGCCTGATCTCGGCGTCGGCTTCGGCAAGCTCGCGTCGGAAATCGAACAGGAGACTGACGTACAAGGGAAGGTTGCCCATGACCCGATCAAGCCCTTGCCGTACGGAAAAACCGGGGAGGTGCTCAAGTTCTTCCCGTATGGCGTGCCCCGCCTCGACGCGGGGCCTGGGTTCTGGTGAGGGCGCGGGGGCTTCGCCGGAGAGTGTGGCATGGCGGTTGAGGGCCGTTTGCATGGCCTGCACGTCGAAAGGCTTGCGGAGGACGGCGGTGAAGCCTTTTTGGAGGAGCGCCTCTTCCTCTTCCGGTGAGGAAATGGCCGTGCAGGCGATGATGGGCAGTTCGCCGTAGCGGCTGTCGCTGCGGAGGATATGCGTGAGGGTGGCTCCATCCATGACGGGCATTTCCACATCCGTGAACACAATGGCGTAATGCCGGGTGCGGATAAGGCGGAGTGCCTGAAGGCCGTTGTCGGCGGTATCCGCTTCGGCTCCGAGGGCGAGCAGGATTTCGGCACCGATCTGCTGATTGATGCTTTCGTCGTCGACGAACAGCGTGCGCGGCGTATGCTCTGGCTGGTGCATGGGGTACCTCGGGGCGGCGCTCAGCGCCGGGGAGAGCGGCCGTCCCGGTGTATCCAGCGCGCGAGGGTGGAAAGGAGGACGGAAGGTTCAATGGGTTTGGCGATATAATCCTGCATACCCACGGAAAGGCTCTTTTCCCGGTCGCCGTTCATGGCGTGGGCGGTCATGGCGATGATGGGCAGGTTGTCGAACCGGGCGTATTCCCGCAAGATCCGGGTGGCTTTCAGCCCATCCATGCCGGGCATCTGAATATCCATGAGCACGGCATCGTAGCCGCCTTCCCAGAGTTTTTCCACTGCTTCGAGGCCGTCCCCGGCGGGCTCCACGCTGACGCCGCTGGATTGCAGGATTTCGTTGGCGACCTGCCGGTTGATGGCGTTGTCCTCCGCCAGCAGCACCCGCGCGCCCATAAGTTCGGGGAAGGGGGCGGCGGACGGTTCGGCCCGATCGGGCCTGTCCTGCGGCTGCTCGGCCTCAAGCAGTGCCGAGATGAGGGAGGAGGGCGTAACCGGCTTTGTGATGAGCCGCATGGGAATGTCTTTCCCTTCCCGGATATGGGCAAGGACATCGGGCCGGTCGTGGATGGTGGCCATGAACAGGATGACGGGCCGTTTGGGAAGCGCCGCGCAAATGGCTTGTGCCGTATCCTTGCCGTTCATGCCCGGCATCAGCCAGTCAACGAGGGCGACGCGATAGGGCCTTCCCTCGCGCGCGGCGTCGCGGCAGAGCCGTACGGCCTCTCCGACCGAGGCCGCCGATACGGGATCAAGCTGAAATTCCCGGAGCATACCGCTGAGGATGTTCCGAGAGAGTTCATTGTCGTCAACAATGAGGATGCGTTCTCCATGCAGCGGATGGGAGGGGAGGAGCAGGCGGCGTTCCGGGACGGCCACCGTGCCGAACTCCGCCGTAAAGACAAAGTCGCTGCCATGCCCCGGCGTGCTCCTCACATGGATTTCTCCGCCCATGAGGTTCACGAGGCGTTTGCAGATGGCGAGCCCCAGCCCCGTGCCGCCGTAGCGCCGGGTCGTGGAGTTGTCCGCTTGCGTGAACGATTCGAAAAGGTTGCCGATCTGTTCGGACGTCATGCCGATGCCCGTATCGCTGACGGAGAAGCGGAGACGTGTTTTGCTCCCTTCGTGGCGCTCCTGCGTGACGGAAACAAGGACGTGGCCGGACTGTGTGAACTTGATGGCGTTGCCTACGAGGTTCAGCAGGATCTGGGAAAGCCGGAGCGCGTCCCCTTCCAGTACCGGTGGGACGTCCGGGCTGATCCGGGACAGCAGCTCAAGCCCCTTTTCGGCGGCGCTGAGATCCGCAATGGAGGCGACCTCTTCCAGCACTTGTTCCAGTTGGAAGTCGGCATGTTCCATTTCGAGCTTGCCCGCTTCGATCTTGGAGAAATCCAGAATGTCGTTGACAATGCGCAGCAGGGTGTTCGCCGATGTGCTGATCTGGGTGAGGTAATCCCTTTGGCGGGACGTGAGCTCGGTTTGCAGCGTCAGATGGGTCATGCCGATGATGCCGTTCATGGGCGTACGGATTTCGTGGCTCATGTTGGCGAGAAAATCGCTCTTGGCGCGTGAGGCCGTTTCGGCTTCCTCTTTGGCCAGCACGAGCTGCTTCTCCAGCTCTTTATTCTGGGTATCGTCGACCAGCCAGCAGATGATGCCCGGGGCGCCTTCATACTCGGTGCGGGTATAGGTGACCCGGAGGTGATGCGGCTGGCCCTGCGCGTCCCGGCTTTTCAGGGCAATGTCGGTGAGCGTGTCTTCAAGCGTGGGGAGCATGGCGGCGGCTTCGCGCAACTGGGGATAGACGCGGGCCACATCCATTTCCTCGCGGAGATCCATCAGTTCCCGAGCACGGGGGTTGCTGTA
>ERZ773260.2650-NODE-2650-length-19115-cov-3.619622_pt1 | contig 19115 bp, 17 predicted proteins | sample MGYA00511387_ERZ773260 | MGnify/ENA primary metagenome ERZ773260 (study PRJEB29015, sample SAMEA2737745) | human gut metagenome | biome: human gut; feature: human-associated habitat; material: faeces | place: China | collected 2012 ... | reverse complement strand
GCAAAGATAAACAATAATATTGGATTGTTAAAAACACAACAATATTATTTGATCCTTTATAATCATTAGTGTCCCGTTAAAATCGGGACACTAATGTACAAGACTATTTAAAAAGTCCGAAGAGCATTGCATCAATCTTGTCTGTAATGCTGCGAAAGGCTTCTGTATCCGATTCGAACTTCATGGTGTCGCCATCAACAATGATGAGGTTACCCTTATATCCTTTAATCCATTGCTCGTAGCGCTCATTCAATCCTGTAAGGTAATCGATGCGGATTGTCTGCTCGCATTCACGTCCACGCTTACCAATCTGATTGATGAGATTAGGCACCGTAGAACGGATGTAGATCATGAGATCGGGAAGTTTAACGAGGGTCATCATTGTGTCGAAGAGGTCTGAATAGTTGTTGAAGTCGCGGTCAGACATGTATCCTTGTCCATGAAGGTTCGGCGCAAAGATACAAGCATCTTCGAAAATGGTGCGGTCCTGTATTATATCCTTATCACTTTGGTTTATCTCGACCACCTCTTTAAAGCGTTTGTTGAGAAAGTATATCTGCAGATTGAACGACCACCGCGACATATCACGATAGAAATCGTCGAGGTAGGGATTATGTTCTACGGGCTCGAAACGAGGTGACCAGTTGTATCTTTTTGCCAACATCTTGGTCAGTGTGGTCTTGCCACTGCCGATGTTTCCGGCTACTGCTATGTGCATCGTTGTTCCTATTTTTTAGAATTGGTAAGAGAGAAAGGAAAGACTGTGTCAATCTTATCTGTAATGAATTGGAAATCTTCAGGGCGTGTTTTATAGTCGAGTTTGTCAACATCGACAACGAGGACTTTCCCTTTGTACTTGTTAAGGATAAAGTCGTCGTAGCGATCGTTGAGTCCCTGCAGATACTCGATGGGAATCTTCTGCTCACACTCACGTCCCCGCTTCTGGATATTCTCCACAAGATGAGGGACTGAAGCTCGAAGATATATCATAAGGTTTGGCAGTTGCACCTTCTCCACCATAATCTCATAGAGTTCCATATATGTCTCAAAGTCGCGGTCGGACATATTGCCTTGCAAGTAGTTGTTAGCCGTGAACACAAATACTCCTTCTTGAAGCGTGCGATCTTGAATAACAATGTTCTTCGATTGTGAGAATTCGAGAACATCCTTGAAGCGTTCCTTCAGGAAAAACACCTCCATAGCAAACGACCATCGCTGCAGGTCTTTGTAGTAATCGTCCATGTATGGATTGTTCACTACAGACTCATACCGCGGTTCCCATTGGTAATGCTTTGCAAGCATTTCTGTCAGTGTTGTCTTACCAGAACCAATATTTCCTGCTATTCCTATATACACTTGTTGAAATCTAAAGTTTTAGTAAATTATTTAAGTAGTGCAAAGAGGTATACTCGTATTACGCCTTCACTATAGTGATCAGTTCCTCTGGTGTTACGAGAGTCTGCTCGCCAGTGGTCATATTTTTCAATGTGAGTTTGCACTCAGCAATCTCCGACTCACCAGCAAGAGCCACAAACGGCACTTGCTTTGCATTAGCATATGCCATCTGCTTCTTCATCTTTACGCTATCCGGATAAATCTCTGTGCGGATACCAGCCTCGCGACACTGGCGCAGAACAGGCAGACAATATGCACTCTCCTTCTCACCGAAGTTGATGAAGAGAAGCTGCGTTCCGTTCACGGCTTCCTTTGGATAGAGATTGAGACCGCCAAGCACATCATAGATGCGGTCTGCTCCGAACGATATGCCTACACCACTAAGTCCTGGCAGTCCAAAGATGCCTGTAAGATTGTCGTAGCGACCGCCACCTGTGATTGAACCAATAGCATAGTCGAGAGCCTTCACCTCAAAAATAGCACCAGTATAGTAGTTCAGACCGCGTGCAAGTGTAAGGTCGAGGTCTATCTGGTTGTGCAAACCACAAGTCTTCAGCGTGTCGAGGATAAAACGTGTTTCCTCAACACCCTTCAAACCAACTTCAGAACCAGCTAAGACCTCTGCAATAGTAGCAAGTTTCTCATCGTTGGTACCGACAAGGGCGATGATCGGCTGCAGTTTCTCGATGGCTTCCTCAGAGATGCCTACACGACGAAGCTCCTCGTTCACATTGTCGATGCCAATCTTGTCGAGTTTGTCGATAGCCACAGTAATGTCAACTATCTTCTCTGCCTCGCCTATCACCTCGGCAATACCAGTAAGAATCTTACGATTGTTAATCTTGATAGCCACACGGATGCCGAATTTTGTAAACACGGTGTCTACAATCTGCATCAGCTCTACCTCGTTGAGTAACGAGTCGGAACCTACGACATCGGCATCGCACTGATAGAACTCGCGATAGCGACCCTTCTGCGGACGATCGGCACGCCATACAGGCTGAATTTGATAGCGCTTAAACGGAAGCTGGATATCTTCGCGGTGCTGAACGACGTAACGCGCAAACGGCACAGTAAGGTCGTAGCGCAATCCTTTCTCACAAAGTTTCGAAGCAAGATGCAGCGAGTTGCGACCGAGCAGCTCCTCGTCATCAATCTTCGCGAGACAGTCGCCCGAATTAAGAACCTTGAAGAGAAGTTTATCACCCTCTTCACCATACTTGCCCATAAGAGTCTGCAATGTCTCCATTGCTGGAGTCTCTATCTGCTGAAAGCCATAAAGAGCGTAAACGCTACGAATTGTGTCGAATATATAGTTGCGCTTTGCCATCTCAACTGGCGAGAAGTCGCGTGTACCTTTTGGTATACTTGGTTTTGCCATTAATATTTTAAGTTATGGAATTTAAAAAAGCTAAAGAAGTTAAAGCAAAGATTATCACTTTAACTTCTTTAGTTCTGTTATTTATTTTCTTACGATTGTCTGTGCGCGGTCCGGACCGATAGAGATGATACGGATAGGAGTTTCAAGATACTCCTCAAGGAACTTAACGTAATCGTTGAACTCCTGTGGGAACTGATCCTCAGATGTAAACTTTGTCATATCCGTATTCCAACCCTTAAACTCCTTGTACACGGGCTTAGCATCGTAGAGTTCGTAAGGCAAGTCGGTGGTCTGTGTGCCGTCAGGCAGCTCGTATGCCACGCAAGCCTTCACTACGGGGAAACCATCAAGAACGTCGCTCTTCATCATAATGAGTTCTGTTACGCCGTTAATCATGATAGAATACTTCAGCTGTACGAGATCGCACCAGCCACAACGACGCTCACGACCGGTAACAGCACCATACTCATGACCGAGGTCACGGATCTTGGCACCAGTTTCATCGAAAAGCTCTGTAGGGAATGGACCTGCACCAACACGTGTACAGTAAGCCTTCATTATACCATATACATTGCCAATGCGGTTCGGACCAATGCCCAAGCCGATGCAAGCACCTGCGCAGATGGTATTAGAAGAAGTAACAAACGGATAAGAACCAAAGTCAACATCGAGCATTGTGCCCTGAGCACCCTCGCAAAGAATATCCTTACCCGAACGCAAAATCTTGTTTATCTCGTGCTCGCTATCCACAATCTGGAACTGCTTAAGATATTCAACACCTTCCATCCATAACTTCTCAACCTCTGTAATGTCGAAGTCGGTGTAACCGAGTGCTGCAATCTGTTTGAGATGAGCAGCTTTATGCACCTCATACTTCTCCTGGAAGTTGTCGAGAATATCACCCACACGCAGACCACTGCGCGAAACTTTATCCGTATAAGTCGGACCGATACCCTTACCAGTTGTGCCTACCTTGTTCTTACCCTTTGAAGCCTCGATAGCAGCATCGAGTACGCGGTGTGTTGGCATGATAAGGTGAGCTTTCTTAGAGATATGCAGACGACCCTTCAAATCGTGACCACTCTTTTCCAAGTCCTTTGCCTCATTCATAAAAAGGTCGGGGGCAAGAACAACGCCGTTGCCAATTATGTTCACCTTACCACCCTGAAAGATGCCTGACGGGATGCTACGGAGGACATACTTCTGACCTTCAAACTCAAGGGTATGACCAGCGTTTGGACCACCCTGGAAACGTGCGATAATATCATACTTAGGGGTCAGTACGTCTACTACCTTACCCTTGCCTTCATCGCCCCACTGCAATCCGAGCAGGACATCAACTTTACCTTTATTCATTTTTATCAATATTTGATTTCTTCGTTCCTTTTAAGTTCTTCTTACGTTTACTGCGAGCCTGACACGTTTGACATACACCATAGAAATACAAAGAGTAGTACTCTCTGCGAAAACGCTTCAAGCGCACACTGTCAAGCACCTTGCCTATTTCTGTCAAATCAATCTCTGTAACCTTGCCACAAATGGTGCATGTCTGATAGCAATGATTGGAAGTATCACAACATGCTTCGTACTTTGTCTCTGTTTGAAAGCGATGCTTTACAACAAGACATAACTTCACAAACAGATTGAGCGAGTTGTACAGCGTTGCTCTACTGACGTGGAAGTTCTGCACCGCCATTCGCTCTGCAAGCTCTTCAATAGTGAAAAGTCCATCGATATCGTACATAGCATCAAGGAGCGCAAAACGCTCTGTAGTCTTTCTACAATTGTTCTCTTCTATGTATTTGGTCAGTGCGGCGCGTGCTGCTACCTTTTTATCATTTTTCATCAGTATGCAAAGTTACATTATTTTGCGAAAGTGACCAAAAAGAAACACTAAAAAGCGTCAAATCCAGCCGCTTTCAACAATTGTATAGCCTCTTTAGCCTGTTCTCTATCAGTTGACGAAACATAATCGAGACAGTTGACAAGTGGATGAAGCAGTTGACGGTCGGCACTTTTAAGGTCAATAGCTGCTTTTTCGAACAACGTAGCATATAATTGCGACGCACATTCATTATTGCGTTTCAAAAGACGGCATACAAGATTATACGCACATATGCGCACTAACTTATCGTCGTTTTCGAATAACATAAGTGAGAGTTTTTCTGCCTCATTCATGTGTTGGAAGAGGTTGAATACCACCATCTCAGCCATCTCTACTGTCAACAAAGTAGCAGCCCATTCCATAGCCTCACTTACCGTGAAGTCGTCTGTGGGCATTATGAGTGTTGCCAGTATCTTGCACTCGCGTATATTCTCCTGCCACAGAGCCGCAGCAAGTGCCTTGTCCTTGCCATACTGTTCAGCCATGTGTCGCAAGTCCATCTGCGACACTCCCCAATTTATCTTATAGTAGAGTCCTTTCTGTCGCATTGATGTCGACGTTATGCCGTTCATATACAGACGGAAAGAACGCTTTATCTGTTTTACCTGTTCGGTTGTTTCCATATTCTCACATTATTATATATCTACAGAAAGCCATACTCGTTTGAGTAGCGCAGCATCTGTTCGTCATAAGTCTCCGTATAGTCGAGGCGCACATCTATAACGTTGCCTTCGCTGTCGCTCACAATCTCCATCTTTGGGTTCAGGAAGCCCTTGTACGGTGCTATGCCGAGCGACTTGTAGCGTGCAAGAAGCTCTTCGTGCAACTTCGGCTCTACATATATTGCGTAATGTTCTACGAGTTGCTTTGCCGCCTCGAAGTCACCTTCGCTCTTTATGCGCTGTATCTCTGCGAGCAACTTAGCAAACGCCTCGCGCAACAGCTCGTAATCGCTCACCTCCACGTAGGTCTTTTCATCGTATTTCACGAGTCTTACTGCCGATGGATAGTGCTTCAGCGTCCAGCGGGCAATAAGTGCCCTGTTGCGCATATGTGCTTCTTCTATTTCGTTTCCCGGCTGAATGCGTGTGAGCTGAGTAAGCAGACCATTCATCATGTATGTGTAGTACTGCGACTTGTATGCTTCTGCATCTGGCACAAGCCCAAGTTCGACGAGCTTTGCGTCGGCTATGTAGTACAAGCCGAACAAATCGGCACGTGCTTCCTCTATTGTGCTACCATACGAACCGAGGGCATCTGCCGACACTCCTGCGAGCAGTTGTCCCGATCCGTGTCCGAGACATTCGTGCAGGTCGGTATGCAGGTCGTCACACACGTCACCATATTTCTCAATCATGGCGCGTGTCGCTTCGTCAGCCACGAACTCTTGCAGAAATCCATTGCCCTTCGCCGCCTGATTGTATGCGTGTGTCAGATTGCCTATCGTTATGCTCTTCGATCCGTACTGTGCTCTTATCCAGTCGGCATTGGGCAGATTAATGCCTATCGCCGTAGAAGGATATTCGTCACCACCAAGCATAGCCGAGCATACCACATTCGCTGTAACGCCAACCACCTGCGACTTGCGGAAGCGTGGGTCGACAGGCGAGTGGTCTTCAAACCATTGCGCATTCCTGCTAATTGTCTGCGTACGCTGCGTTGCAACCAGGTCTTTATACGTCACGATTCCTTCCCACGATGCCTTCATACCAAGCGGGTCACCGTACACTTCAATAAAGCCGTTGATAAAGTCGATGCGTCCTTCGTGCTCTTTGAGCCATTCTATTGAATATGCGTCAAACATGCTTAGGTCGCCTGTTCGGTAGTAATCTACGAGCATACCGATTATCTTCGTCTGAAGTTCGTTCTCAGCCACTTCCGATGCCTTCTCCAGCCAGTACGCGATGTGCTTTATTGCCTCGCCGTAGAGTCCGCCTTCGTGCCAAACGTCTTCCTTCAGCGTACCGTCGGCAGTCTTTCGGAGCGTGGAATTAAGCCCATACGAAATCGGCATCGGGTCGTTCTCGTCGCGCATGGCGTCGTAGAAGCGTTCCGCTTCCTGCTGCGTCACTCCATCGTAGTAGTTGCATGCAGATGTCTGCACGAGGTCGTCACCGGCCTTCTGGTTCACGCGCTTTGGCAGAACCATCGGGTCAAATATCACCTTGCAAAGCTCATCGATATTCTCGTCTTCGCAACCGCAACAATCCACAACCTGTCTGAAGTATTCCTCAGTAAAAGCTGGTACAAACTTCTCGCAGCCGTAATGGTGGTGTATGCCGTTCGAGAACCACACTCGCTTGAGATATGTTTCCAATGCTTTGTACTCTTCGGTCGTGCGGTCGCCTTCGTAGCGTTCGTATATAGCTTCGAGCACTTTGCGTATGCGCAGATTGTAGCGTCCGAACTGGTCGGTAGTTATGTCGCGACCGCAGAGCGTTGCTTTAGCCAAGTAGTATATGTATAGCTTCTGACGCAGGGTCAGTGCCTCAAAACCATCGAGACGGTAGCGCAGCATCTGTATGTCGGCAAACCGCTCGTCGGTATATCTGAATTGTTCTGTCATTGTTTACGTTTAGAGGTTTTCACATTCTGCCAGCCATAACGCACTTGATGCGTCGGTAGGCATACGCCAGTCGCCACGTGGGCTAAGGCTCACGCTGCCGACCTTCGGACCGTCGGGCAGACACGAGCGCTTGAACTGCTGGTTGAAGAATCTTCTTACGAATGTCTTCAGCCAATGCTTTATCACTTCGTCCGAATAGAGGTCTTTGCTGAACGCATGGCGTGCAAGCATGTATATCTTTGCCGGACTGAAACCGAAGCGCATGAAGTGGTAGATGAAGAAGTCGTGCAGCTCGTACGGACCTACGAGGTCTTCTGTCTTCTGCTTTATGTTGCCATGTTCGTCGGCTGGAATCAGCTCAGGCGAGATAGGCGTGTCAATGATGTCGAGCAGGGTTGCTCTTGACTGCTCGTCTACGCTGTTCTCTGCCACATGGCTCACGAGATAACGTATGAGGGTCTTCGGTATGCTTGCGTTCACACCATACATCGACATGTGGTCGCCGTTGTATGTTGCCCATCCGAGTGCCAGCTCGCTCAAGTCGCCCGTACCGATAACCATGCCGCCCAACTCGTTGCTGAGATCCATGAGTATCTGCGTGCGTTCGCGTGCTTGTCCGTTCTCGTATGTCACGTCGTGTACGTTTATATCGTGACCTATATCCTCGAAGTGCTGCATCACGCTCTTGCGTATGCTTATCTCACGTATAGTGATGCCCAAACCCTTCATAAGCGTCATGGCGTTGTTGTATGTACGATCTGTTGTTCCGAAGCCTGGCATCGTAACACCCACAATGCCCTTGCGGTCGTAACCCAGTTTGTCGAAGGTCTTAACGCAGACAAGCAGAGCGAGTGTAGAGTCAAGACCGCCACTGATGCCAATCACGGCACACTTGCAATGAGTGTGTACCAGGCGCTTTGCTAAGCCACAGACCTGAATGCTGAATATCTCGTCGCACGAAGCGTACATATCGTCGTTCTCCGGTATGAACGGATGTGGGTCGACATAGCGAAACAGCTCGAATCTTCTTTCGTCTGTTTCGTCTGCATCGAACACTCTGGCTTTATGTCCACGCTGGGCATGTACGAACGAGGTGTTTCTTCTGCGCTCTGTGCGAAGCTTGTCCACGTCTATCTGGCTCACCACGAGTTGTTCTTCCAACGAGAAGCGTTTCGACTCTGCCACCAAGGTACCATTCTCGTAGACGAACGCATTGCCGCCATAAACCACGTCTTGCGTACTCTCGCCGAAGCCGCACGAACTGTATACGTAGCCGCATATCAGTCGGGCACTCTGCTGCGCAAGCAGGCTCTTAAGGTAGGCGTTCTTGCCGATGAGATCATCGGATGCCGAGAGGTTAAATATGATGTCGGCTCCCGACAGCACGAGGTTGTTCGACGGGGGCAATGGCGACCATACGTCCTCACAAAGTTCTATGCCGAACTTCACGCCGCGTGCCGTCTTGAACAACGTTTCTTCGCTACTCACGCTCACCCAACTGCCGGCGTAGCCAATCACAACAGATTCGGTAAGGTCGTCTGACGAGGCAAACCATCGCTTCTCGTAGAACTCGCCGTAGTTGGGCAGAAAGCGCTTCGGCACAATACCCAGCACCTTGCCGTGCTGACATACCACGGCGCAGTTGTACACGCCGCCGCCAATGCATACCGGCGCGCCAACAACGCTTATCACATCACAGCGCTCTGTAGCCTCAAGCAGGTCGGCAATCTTCTTTTCCACACGATCAAGTAAAGCCTGTTGTGCAAAGAGGTCCTGACACGAGTAACCCGTAACCGACAGTTCGGGGAATACCAAGATCTCCACACCGCGCTTATCTGCGTCTACAACAAAGCGTTCTATCTGCTCTACGTTGTAGTCTACATCGGCAACCCTTACTTGAGGTATCGCCGAAGCAACAGTTATATATCCGTAATTCATAAAAGCCCTTTTTTCTCTTTTACTTTCAAAAGTTTTGTGGCTGCGTGGTATGGGCAAGATGCCCATACCTCCTACTTTTTACTCTTTTACTTTTATCGTATCGTTACCTGCGTTGCTCCATATCCATACTCTTGGAACGAAGCATCTTGGTATCTGTAGTTCTTATATCTGTATCTCAGTTCGTTCACGATAGCATGGCGCAACACGCCCTCGCCCTTACCATGTATGAATACGATGCGCTTGCCCTTGTTATGCTTGTTCTCCTCAAGGGTGCGACGGAAGTAGTCGAGCTGATAGTTAAGGATATCTGCCGAGCCCATGCCTACCGTAGTCTCCAACAGTTCGTCGGCATGAAGGTCTACCACCAGAATATCGTCGCCATTAGCGCGGTTGTTACGATGCGACGCAGAAGTGTTCAGACTGCTGTTCTTCAACTTCTCCATAGCGTTCTTCATCGCCTCGCCTCCTTTGTTCTCGAGCTTCTTCTCGTCCTTCTCCTCGTCTACGTATATCAGCTTTTCGGCATCAACTGGCTTCAGCTGTGCAACACCGTCGTTCTTAACAACGGGGTACAGCAACGCCGGAGTCTCAAAGAAATCGTTCTTCTGGAAGGTATGCAATTTGTAGAACTTCACCTTGTCGATGCGGAACTGCACGTCGCAAACTGGCTTAGCCACAAACTCCTTGTCACGCTTGAACGAAAGCAGCTGGAAGCGCACGCGGTCTATCTCGTTCAGGTCTTCAAGAGCGAAACTCTCCACGTACATCTTTATGTTCGGCTCCAATTCTCCTTCGCCACGCAACTTGTACGAACCTCCCTCTACGCTCATATACAGATAGTGAATGTAGTAGTTGCTATCGTTCACAAGGTAGCAGGCGAAACTGGTCTTAGAGAAGTTCTGCACATCTTCTGGCACGAACGCATAGTAAACGTTCAGTACGTTGCCGCCCTTGCGCTCTTCCACCTTCGCCTTGTACGTGATTTCTCTGTCAGCAGCGTCATACTCATCTTCGTCCTCCAACACATCCTCATCCATCTGGTTTATCTTCGCTTTCACTGACATGTTGAACGTATCGGGGTCGGCAGCCATCGGCTCCTCTGCCCCACTCTTCTTCTGTATTGACTTCGATATCGAGTAGTCGTCGCTACTGCTCATCACTACGAGGTCTGATATAGGTGTCGGAATTTGGAAACCGTCCTCGTCCTCCACCAACGCTATATCTTTACCTTGAAAACCGGCAATGCGTCCGCCGCCGATATCACTCAAGAATTGTACTTTATCTCCTATTTTCATTTTACTTTACTTCTTTACTTTTAGACATCTTCATAGGGTGCGTGGTATGGGCAGGATGCCCATACCTCCTACTTTTACTCTTTTACTCTTAACTAAGGTATCAGCAACGAACTGTCGCCATAGCTCAAGAATCTGAAATCGTGCGCCAGCGCATAGTCATACACCTTATGCCAGTCGCCGTGCAGGAACGCACTCACCAACAGCAGAAGCGTGCTCTGTGGCTGATGGAAGTTCGTCACCAACATCTTCACGATTTTATACTCATAGCCCGGCGCAATGATGATCTGCGTGCTCGAGTGCAGAGCACGCAATCCGTGCTTGTCCAGATAAGCCACGATATTCTCTAAAGCCTTCATCGGTGTCACGCCCTTCGCAGCCTCATTCTCGTACGGTTCCCACTGGTTCACGTGCAGCTCTTCCTCCGAGAGGTCCATGTTCTGCTCCAGCTTCACGCCCATATAGTAGAGGCTCTCCAGCGTGCGCACACTTGTCGTGCCCACAGCTATCGCCTCCGCTCCATGCTTTATCAGTTTCTCGAGCGTCTCTCTATGCACACACACATACTCGGTATGCATCTCGTGGTCCTGAATTTCCTCCGACTTCACTGGTTTGAACGTACCAGCACCAACGTGCAGTGTCAGTTCCTCGCGGTCGATGCCTCGACGGTCGATTGCCGCCAATACCTCTGGTGTGAAATGCAGACCTGCCGTTGGAGCTGCCACAGAACCTTTCACCTTCGAGTAAACGGTCTGATACGTCGTCTTGTCGCTCTCCTGCGTCTCGCGGTTCAAGTACGGCGGAATAGGTAGCTCGCCCACAGCGTCCAACAGCTCAGCAAGCGACACCTCTGCATTGTCCCAAGTGAAGCGCACTCTGTAGCTCTTGCCCACGTCCTCAAGACGCTCGGCCTTGAGCGTCACCGACTCGCTGTTCACATCGAATGTGCGCTGAAGCACCTCACCCTTCCACTTCTTCAGATTGCCAATCATGCACAGCCATTCGCATTCACCTCGCGTCTGGAACATCTGCTCGTAGTCAGCCGGACTATAAGGCTCAAGCAGGAACACCTCTATCAGTGCTCCAGTAGCCTTGCGGAAGTGCATACGCGCCTGAATAACACGGGTATTGTTGAAAACCATCAGAGCACCCTCGGGCAGATGATTAGCTATGTTGCAGAACGTGTCTTCCGACACTTCACCGTGCTTATACAATAATAGTTTACTATGATCGCGCTGCGCCAACGGGAACTTAGCAATACGCTCGTCCGGCAACGCATAATTATAATCCTTGATATGTATGTGTTTTGTCTCCATAATCGTTTTCTTTGTCTACTGCCCTAAAAATAAGGCAATACTATCTAAATCCCACAAAGTTAATTATAAATTCTGACATACATATCCTACAGCACAATATTTTTGCAAAATTCATACACGCATAATGCACAACATTGTCGACATAACAGAACTTATACGAATGCGCATCATGCTCTATTATTGCATACAACTGCTACAAAGGGGTATTTAAAACTAAACTTTTGTCATCGTTCTCCGAACGCAGTCCGATCAGATTGCGAACGCGAACGGATCGGACTGCGTTCGAAGAACGATGACTTTTGCATTGATTTCGCTCTATTTATATAATAATATTGGCCTACAATGCGAAGACCAAAAGACAATTGATTTTAATGCAGCACTCCACGTAGAACAGCGTAGATTAATGTGAGAACTATCACAAGCATAACAATATCAACATCAGAGTGGCTAAAACCACTTGATGTGTACTGTGTAGATACGAAGCGTTTCGACTGAGAGAGTTTCTCTCTGAATTTATAATAAACAAAATAGACAACACATCCTACCGTGCCACCCCATAATAATCCAACAGCGATATCAAGCGGATAATGAACACCAAGATACACACGTGTGTAACAGCAGACGAGCGACCACACAAGAAGGGTAATACTCAATATGCTACTGCGTACAAGTAAGCAGAAGAACACTGCAATAGAGAAAGTGTTGGCTGCATGTGCTGAGAAGAAACCATACTTACCATTGGCGCAATATCCATCAACAAGCTGCACAAGATTACGTAGCGAAGGGTCATTACAAGGACGAAAGCGTTCTACACAGGGCTTAACAATGCCGTCAGCAATACCATCAGCAAGCAAAACGCAGAGCGCAGCACATGCCACAACGAGTACGATTTGTCCCATCGTCTCGCTGTTCTTTACCACAAGATACAGCAAGGCAACGTACATAGGTATCCAAGTGAAGCCCGAAGTAAGAGCCATCATCAGTCCGTCAACAAACTGCGAACTGCTGCCATTGAGTGCGAGAAGGAGGTCGGTGTCGGCCTGTAAGAGGGTATCCATATTCATTTTCGCTGAGTTTTTATCAAATTACTTCTACTGAGTTCTTTGGCAACCAGCCTTCTTTGCCGTCATCAAGGCGTACACCATACCAGGCATTCATCGAACTATCGGTAATGGTGAGACGTGTGCCCTCATGGATAACGAAGGCATCTGAACTACTCTCCGCAGGCGTTGCCTTTACATTGAGCGTTGGCGTGAGAACTATGGCGATGTTATGTTCTGAAAGGGCAACCTTGCGCTGATAAGCGAATAGGAGTCCTAACACAAAAATCAGAAGTCCGACAAGTGCTCCGAAGAAGCCAATCTTACGCAGAAGAATATTACTGCCGAAGAGATATGCCAATATCAGCATGAGAGCAAGCACAAAGGCTGAAACAGCGAGGATAGCCCAAGCATCAATGCTCATAAGATTCTGCAGCGAGTGATACCACGTAACGAAGAACATCTCATCAACTGGCACTACTTTGTCGATGGTCTTAGCACGAAGAAACTGAAGATTGTAACGAGTATCGCTATCGCCTGGATTAAGGCGCAAAGCACGTTCGTAGGCAATTATCGACTGTGTGATATTACCCAAACGATACTCACAGTTGCCGAGGTTATAATAGAGTTCTGCGCTCTCCCCTACCTTCAGCAGTTTGGTATAGCACTCTGCAGCTTGCTGATAATCGCCCTTTGCATAAGCAGCTGCGGCAGTTTCACTGCTATCGCCCTGGTGAGACTTTGCGGTGTCTACAGAAGCATTTACAAAGCCACTAAAACACAAAACCACAAACAGCAAGATTATTCTCACCGTATCACCACTGTTTCTCTTCACCATCTTGTCACGCAAGACACCATCAATCTCCGTAATAGCTATCATTGCACTATCGTATGTCTTAGTCATATTGCCCTCGGCACTACCTGGGGCATAACGTTCGTACTCACACTCATCAAGAGCAGAGATGAACTTTTCTATTATCTCTGCATTGATATTGTGTGCAGCAAGTTGCTCACTTATATTTTCGCGTGAGAGTTGCTCTACAGGCATGTTCAGTTTGTCGCCTACATAGCCCCAAAGTGCACGCAATACCTCATCATAGAACTCGTTCTGCTTGCCTGCGGTGAGCAACTTATAGGCTGTTTTAAGACGCTTGGTAGCCACCTTGTTGGCGCGCTTACCACGCTTACCCACGATATCAGCGTTCTCTACCGCCTTCTTGTGGAAAATAGCCACAAGAGCTACAAACAAAACAAATGGCAGAAGTAGCCATAACAAGAATGAAGTAGAACCAAAGAATAGTTTCTCGGTGTCAATTGTATCATAACCGCCCTGCTTTATCGGCTTAATATCAGTCTGCTGAACAGCCGAATAATCGGTAACAGAAGTGCCCTTGCCGTCGCCAGGCTCCACCTTAATGGTAAGCGGCGCAGTTTTCACTGTCTTATACATGTTGCTCGATGTGTCGTAATAAGTAAGCGACACAGCAGGGATGGTGTAGTTACCCTGATTGCGAGGCACAACGAGGAAGTCGTACACCATATTGCCTTCCAATCCGTTGGTTGTGAGTTTGGTCTTGTCGGTCACCTTCGGGTCGTACTTGTCGAAGTCCTTCGGGAAGGTAACCACGGGCTGCTTGATGAGCTTCAGGTTGCCGTTGCCACCTACCACTACACGCAACGTAACTGGTGCGCCTGCCTTCACTGTGTTATTCAACAGCTGCGAAGATATTGAAAAGCGACCTACACCACCCGAGAAATCGGCTGGCTTCTGTGGCAGTGGGTCTACCTGTATATCAATAGCTGGTGCTACGATATTGCGCTTTACTTCTATGTATCCAGATCCGCCGTTGAAGAACGCCTCAAACGGGTCTACATTGCGGTTTTGCATAACCACAACGCCCTTGAACGTAAGGCTCGGTATCGTCATCTTGCCCGTCATCTGCGGATACATAACATACTGGCTCCACGTTACACAACGATAGTTTCTGCCGTTCAGCTTCTCAATGTGAAAACTCTTCTGCTGTGGCAATGGTATTTCCTGAGTATGGAAGCCTTTCAAGTCGGGCATCTTACCATCAAGCGAAGTAAGGTCAACGAGAGTGTACACCTTATACGTAAGCAAAATAGGCTCTTGCTCGTGTACGTGTTTCTTGTTGGCAGTCACCTTCACGAAAAGGTCTTTCGAAGATATTCTGCCACCCGAACTGTGCGAAGGCGAAACAACATCGTCGTGCATATTGGGGGCTGAAGAACCATTGTTGCGTGTAGCACCCGACACCTGGATACGGAAAGGCCGCGAGGCGATTGTCTTGCCGCCAGCTTTGGCGTGAGCTGCACCTATGGTGTATGAGCCAGCTTTCTCCGCATAGAGCGTGTAGGTGTATGTAATGGATGACGAACGGCTGGTATGACCGTTCACAATCTGATAGCTCGACTGCTGCGATGTGTACGGACCAGCTATCACTTCCAGACCGGAAGGGATGGAAGACGAACGGAACTCGTCTACCGACACATTAGCTATAGTGTACGACACACGGAAGTTCTCGCCAGTAGCAACGTGTGTAGGGGCAGAAACAGAAATGTTTTGCGCACATACCGAGAGTACATGCGCAAAACATGTCAGTAATAGTGTGGTTATCTTCTTATTCATTCTGAATGATGTATTTTTATGTGGTCTACCAGTTTTTCTGCAACTTGCGCGATCTGTTCTGACGCATGGCGTCCTTTATGCGTTGCTGTGTCTGCTGCTCCTGCTGCATGGCGGCGTTAAGCATCTGCTCGGCGTTCTCCTTGCTCATCTTTTCCTGCTGCTTCTGCTGCTGTTGCTTTTGGTTCTTGTCTTGTTCTTTCTTTTCCTTGCTCTTGTTCTCGCCCTTGTTCTGCTGCTTCTTTTGCTGTTGCTTGTCCTTGTCCTGCTTGTTCTTTTTCTGCTGGCGCATGCAGAGCGCAAGGTTGTAGCGGGTCTCGTTGTCAGACGGGTTGTTGCGCAGACTCTCCTTGTATGCCTCCACTGCCTCTCCATACATCTTCAATGACTGACATATCCAACCAATATTGTGGTATGCCATAGCCTTACGCTTCGGGTCGGTCTCTATCTTGCCAGCATGCTCAAACTGCTGTATGGCTGCCGAATCTTTCTTCTGCATAAGCAAAGCACAACCAAGGTTGTAGAGTGCCTGTGGGTTAGAGGGATTCTTATCAACAGCCTTGCGGTATTCTGCCTCTGCTTTCACATAGTTGTCTTGCTTAAACCAACGATTGCCATAGCGTATGTGCTGACGATCGGTCTGCGCAATGCCTACCAATGTCTGAATTATCAAGATTGAAAGAACTAAAAACTTCTTCATGTTGAATATCGTTTATTTCTTAAATAGTCTGAAATGTTTGAACAACGGATTCTTCTTCTCCATGATGCACGCCTCCACTATCAGCAGAACGAGCAACACTATGCAGAACGACTGGAACTGCTCGGCGTACTCGCTGTAGATTACGCTCTCTGTCTCACCCTTCTGGAGCTTCGAAAGCTCGTCGTTCAGCTTCTCCTGAGCGTCGTTGGTGTTGTCTACATGGATGTATGTGCCACTACCGGCACGGGCTATATCACGACACATGTCCTCGTTGAGAGCCGACATAACGATGTTACCGGTGTTGTCGCGGATATACTCACCACCCCCAACGGGGATTGGAGAGCCCTTTGTGCTACCTATGCCGAGAATGAATACATTGATGCCTTTCTTACGCGCTTCCTTTGCTGCCTCCAATGCTCCACCTTCATGGTCTTCGCCATCAGTGATGAGTATAATAGCTTTACCAACACCCTGCTGTTGAGTGAAACTGCTTGATGCCACGGAAAGAGCGCGTGCAATGTCGGTACCCTGAGTAGAGATTAGTGCCGGACTTATGCCATGAAGGAACATCTTTGCTGAAACATAATCACTCGTGATTGGCAGCTGAACAAAAGCATCGCCAGCAAATACCACAAGACCAATCTTATCGTTAGTGAAGTTGTCAACAAGATTCTCTACAAGCATCTTGCTCTTATCCAAGCGCGAAGGTGCTACGTCCTGTGCCAACATCGAATTACTAATATCGAGACAAATGATTGTCTCTATTCCGTTGCGCTTCTCGTTGCTTATCTTGGAGCCCATCTGCGGACGAGCAATAACAACCACAAGCACAGCTACAGCTGCCATCGTAAGCCAAAACTTCACACGGCGACGCATGGTCGAAGCGTCGGGCATAAGCTGACGCACAAGATCTTTGTCGCCAATGCGCATTATCTTCTTCTGCCTGCGCCATAGGCTATAGTATCTGACCGCTACGAGCACTACTACAAGCCATAGCAACCATAAATATTGGGGGCTCTCAAATCTGAACATTTTCTTAACTTTGAATTTTGAGTTTTAATATGGGCAAAAACCAAAGGCTACGCCAACAAAGAACCTTAAGGTATCCGGCGAAGAACAGTAAAGCGCAACAGAAACTCTGCCACAAGCAGGAATAATGCTACGATGGCAAATGGCTGATAAGCCTCGTAGTGCTTGGAGAAGCGTTTCACGTCCATCTTTGTCTTCTCGAGTTTGTCGATGTCCTTGTATATTTGCGACAGTTCGCGGTTGTTGGTAGCACGATAAGAGTTGGCATTCGTTATCTGTGCTATCTCGCTCAGAGTCTTCGTGTCTATCTCTACCGGCATATTCACATACTGAATGCCTCCAGCTACTGGCACGGGATAAGGTGCCACCTTGTTAGTTCCTACAGCAATGGTGTATACACGCACACCAAGACTGTGCGCTATCTCCGCACTCGTCATTGGCGAGATGTCGCCCATGTTGTTACTGCCGTCTGTAAGCAGGATGACCACCTTGCTCTTTGCCTTCGATTCCTTCAATCTCGACACGGCGTTTGCAAGTCCCATACCAATAGCAGTACCATCTGAAATGATGCCACGTGCGGCAATGTCGGTGCGAACAGAACCAAGCAGATTGAGAAGCGAAGCATGATCAGTAGTCATTGGACACTGGGTGAACGACTCACCTGCAAAGATTGTTAGACCGATGTTGTCATTCGGACGACCTGCCACAAACTCTGCAGCTACGTTCTTAGCAGCCTCAAGGCGATTGGGCTTAAGGTCTTCTGCCAGCATAGATGTCGACACGTCCATAGCAAGCATGATGTCGATGCCTTCTACAGACTTATTGTCCCAAGAGTTGCGTGTCTGAGGACGTGCCATGACGCACACAATCATCACAAAAGCAAGGCAACGCAAAAACATCGGTGTATGTACGATGCGCTGTCGCCAACTTTCAGGTGCCTTGTAGTAAGCTACCACTGTGCTGACACGCATCGTAGGTTCGCTATGCTTACGATTGCGCCAATACCATATTATATAAGGTATCAGCAACGTGAGCAGTATGAAGTATTCTTTATTTACAAATTCCATTGTTGTATATTACTTTCGTTACGTATCGTTAGACTCTACATAAGGAGCAACCACACACGATAAATCACATAACCTGCAAGTCCGACGATAGCGACAGCAATAGCGCAAAGAAGCACATTAAGCATGACGCGTGTCTTACGTGTACGCACCTCTTCCTCACTAAGTGTCGGCTCTATACGCTCTTCTGTAGGAACATCCTCACGCTTGGTCTGGTCTATAAAGTTGATGGCGTTCAGAAGATTCATGTCTTTCTCGTTGAGAAGTGCCGAATATTTCGCAAACTTCACAAGGTCGGCAGTCATGAACAACTCGCTTAGCTCTGCAAGCATTTTCTCGTCGCCGGCACTACGCAGGTTTTCGAGAATCTCCGAAGAGGTCATCTCCATAGCGTTGAAACCGAAACGCTCGCGTATATACTGGCGCAAAGTGTCTGTAAGCTGCGTATAGTAAGCCTTCTGGTCGTAATCGGCTGTATGCGACTCGCCCTTCAAGCGGTTCATCTCGTCCAATGCCTTCTTGTGTGGCGACACTTTCTTCACGATACGTATGCGGGCAATAATCGGTTTGTTCTGCTTCAGACGTACTATAACCCATGAGCCTAACGCAATAAGTAACAACACAATAAGCGTCATCCAAATAAGCGGCATCCACTCTGCCCAAAGGAACGGATTGTCCTGTACAGACTTCGGTGGAAAAAACTTATCCATATTGAGAGTATCGACATCGCAAGTGATTACCTTAAGTGCTACGGGGTTCGACTTGTAGTTCTTGCCGTCTACCTTTACAGTGATGCCTGATATAGCATACAATTGCTCATGGGGTTATTTATTATAATGAACGGACTGGGAAAATCAAGCAG
>ERZ773260.2649-NODE-2649-length-19117-cov-5.313871_pt1 | contig 19117 bp, 19 predicted proteins | sample MGYA00511387_ERZ773260 | MGnify/ENA primary metagenome ERZ773260 (study PRJEB29015, sample SAMEA2737745) | human gut metagenome | biome: human gut; feature: human-associated habitat; material: faeces | place: China | collected 2012 ... | reverse complement strand
AGCGCCGGTAGCCCCTGTAGGTCCGGTAGGTCCGGCGGCTCCGTTAGCGCCTGTGGCGCCGGTAGCCCCAGCAACGCCAGTAGCTCCTGTGGGTCCTGTAGGCCCGGCGGCTCCGTTAGCGCCTGTGGCTCCGGTAGGTCCGGCAACCCCGTTAGCGCCAGTGGGCCCGGTAGCTCCGGTAGGTCCGGTTACTCCGGTAGGTCCGGTTACTCCGGTAGGTCCGGTAGTTCCGGCTGTTCCGGCGGCTCCGGTTGCTCCGGTAGGCCCAACCGGCCCCTGGAGACCCTGTGCGCCAGTAGCCCCGGTAGGTCCAGCCGGTCCCTGAATACCCTGTGCGCCGGTAGCGCCGGTAGCACCGTTGGCTCCGGTAGGTCCGATGAGGCCCTGGATGCCCTGCGGCCCGGTTGCACCGGTAGGTCCAGCCGGTCCCTGGATACCCATTGCTCCAGCCGGTCCTGTAGCGCCCGTAGCTCCTGTAGGCCCCTGAAGGCCGGTAGTGCCTGTGGCACCTCTAAGCCCAGCCGGTCCCTGAATACCCTGTGGTCCCTGGATACCCTGTATCCCGGTAACACCAGTCGGACCCTGTATGCCCTGTGGTCCCTGAAGACCGGTGGCGCCTGTGGCTCCCCTTGGCCCGGCAGGACCCTGTATGCCCTGTGGTCCCTGAGGTCCAACAGCGCCTGTAGCCCCGTCAAATCCCCGCGGCCCCATTGGCCCGGTCGGTCCGGTCGGTCCGACATATCCCTGCGGTCCCATGGCACCTGTGGCCCCGGTTGGTCCCTGCATGCCAGGGCATCCCCGTGGTCCCATGGGTCCGGCAGGCCCGGTAGCGCCGTTGTTAAAAGGAAAATGGCTTATACCCCGTAAATAAGGGAAAAAATAAAATAAGAGCTTATCACGTTACCGGACAAGCGCCGCCCAAGCAGAGACTACGGGTGGCGTTGTCCGTAGTGAGGCGGAAAGGAGGACAATTCCCATGCTTCGGGCCAAGTTGATATGCTCCCTATATAAGAGACAATGAAAAAACAAAAACAGGGAGTAATTATGGGAAAAAGAATAAATCTGGCGATAGAAGAAAAAGTGTGGCTGGTCGAGGAGTACATTGCGGGCCGAATAACAGGGCGGGAGGCTGCACGGCGGGCAGGAGTGGGAAAATCAACGATGCAAAGCTGGATTAGTCGATACAGAACGGAAGGTATTGTAGCACTCCAACAAGATGGAAATCAGGATAAGCGCAGGTACGACAAGGAGACAAGACGAAAAGTGGTTGAGGAATACCTGTCCGGCAGGGGCAGTTCCATGTCTATTGCAGAAAAGTACAAAATCCGATCAGGAAATCTGGTTTTAGATTGGGTTAAGGAGTATCATCGTCATAACGGAAAAGAATCGGAAGGAGACGTTATGACGAAAAGAAGGTACACACTGGAGGAACGGGTTCAGGCAGTAAAGGAACATCTGGAGAACGGGAAAAGCTTTACAGAGATTGCACAGGCATATAATCTGAGTCCGCAGCTTGTCCGCAGCTGGGTGAAGAAGTATCAGGCGATGGGCCTGGCAGGCCTGGAAGACCGACGAGGCCTGCGGACAGCAGGGCAGACACCCAGGACACCGGAAGAAGAACTGCAAATCCGCAATGCGGGGTTAGAGCGGGAAAACTATCTGCTGAAATTGGAGCTGGATCTGTTAAAAAAAGTAAAGGAACTGGAGAGGGGGGATCGTTGAGACAATTTCGGCAGGAACGGGAGTATGAAGCAATCCGCAGATGTGTGCAGGAGCAGGGGTATCCTGTAGAAGCCGCGTGCCTGACGCTGCATGTATCCAGAGCTGGCTATTACCGGTGGCGTTCCGGTAGGGTAAGCATCCAATCTGCCGAAAACAGGCGCATTGCGGGAATGGTAAAGGAAATCCATACACAAAGCCCGGATAAGGGGTACCGCCGTATCCGGGATGACCTGGAGCGTTACTTTGATACCCCGGTGAATGACAAACGGGTTCTGCGCATCTGTCGCAGCCTGGGCATCAAATCTACAATCAAATACGCCTGCCATGGCTGTACAAAACGGGCCTCAGACCCACAGCATACCGCAGAGAACCTGCTGGGACGCCAGTTCCATGCAGACAGGCCAAATGAGAAGTGGCTGACGGATGTGACCGAATTTAAGTATTACGTTGGCCCGGTTCTACACAAAATTTACCTCAGCGCCATACTGGATTTGTGTGACAGAAGGATTGTCACCTTTGTGATACGCAATACCAACGATTGTGCTCTGGTGTACGATACGTTCGATCAGGCAGTGACAGCAAACCCGGAAGCACATTCCCTCTTTCACAGCGACAGAGGAATCCAATACACAACACAGGTATTCCACAACAAACTGGCGGCGGCAGGCATGGTCCAGAGCATGTCGCGCATAGGTAAATGCATTGGCAACGGTCCCATGGAAGGCTTCTGGGGTATTCTAAAACGGGAAATTTACTACGGAAGACGTTTTACCGACCGGGAAGATCTGATAGGGATGATTGTGGAATATATGGCCTATTACAATTCCAGGCGTCTCCAACGCGGCTTGGGCGTTCTCACGCCGCTGGAAAAACACGAACTATGTATAGCGGCATAATCAATCCTCTAAATCTGACCGACTGTCGGGGCAGTCAGATGACTTTTGTTAGGCAACGTAAATTATTTCACTGTCTACTTGACGGGGAGCAGTTCATGTTGGCCCGAGGTTCCGCAGGGGTTGGGGATGGCCCCAACAAGCGGGATTTTTCAGGTTTCGGCGGGAACCGGAACATGGAAAATTCGCAAGTGTATAGACACTTACATCGCTTGCCGTTTAGCGCAAACCCGTTAACCGCATGAAAAAACGGGGGTTTTATTCCTCCGCTTCTCTGGCTTTCTGTATTCCTTTTATCGTATCAGTTACTATGACTAAATCAGTTTCATCAATGCCGTTGAGGAGTTCGTCGAGTTGGCGGCGCTGTGTGGTCTTATCCGGCGCTTTTGCTGGAAAGAAGATTTGGTCTACCGATATATCAAAAAAAGTTACAAGCTCATAAAAAATTTGTAGGCTTGGGTGCTGTCCGCTGTTCTCAATGGATGCAATATAGCGCGGCGCAATGTTCTGCCTGTCCGCTAACTGGTTGCGCGATATACCCTTTGCCTTTCTTGCTTCTTTTATGGCTTGACCGAAGGCCTTAAAATCATACTTCGCTTTGACCTGCTTCATATTTTTCACCATACTACATTTTACCGTTCACCTTTTCGTTTTGGATATGATTACACATAGCATAGTATTAATGGTAATATAGCATATTATTTGTGAAGTAAAATTTTGAATAAAGATAAAGCTTCCCCAACTGATATACAATAATTTTAGATAAGGGGAAGTCTAATAAAATAATTTTAGACTATCTCTTGACAATAAAGAAAGCAAGTGATATATTATATATGACGATATGAAATATTTAGTCATAAGGAGGTGAGAAAAATTGCCGCGCTTTACAGAACAAGAAAAAGAAATCATAAACAGGAAACTTTTGATAGAGGGGGAAAAGCTGTTTGCAGCACACGGCTTGAAAAAAGTAACGGTTGATGATTTAGTAGCTGCTGTAAATATATCGAAAGGTTCATTCTACGCTTTTTATCCGAGTAAAGAACACTTATATGTAGAAATCAATTTTCGCTTACAGAAAGAGCTATTTACTAATATTGAAACAGCAATTAAAGGAAGAAAGTATGAAAATCATAGGGACTTAACAAAAGATGTTATCACTTTGGGGGTAACTGGGTTAATTAATTCTCCTATTCTTTCGCAGATTGATTTGTCTTTAATGGACTATCTGCAAAGGAAACTTTCGCCAGATATATTTGACAGTCATATGCACAATGATATACATATACTGGAAATGCTTGAAGATTTAGGGGTTATTTTTACGATTCCGCATACGGTTATCATAAAATCCCTGTATTCTGTTTTATCCTGTTTGGAACAGTTCAAGGAGGATAAAGAACTGAATATGATACAAAATCTTTTAGTGAATGGCATTGTTCAACAAGTAGTAGCAGAGTAATAATTTTGTTTGGTTATTTGACAGGCAGATAGCCAAACATATTTTTTACAATTTATATGACTATATATTTATATAAGTCACAAAGTCTAAGGAGGACAAAATAATGATTGATGTAAAAAGACTGTATTTTAGCTATACTGACAAACCGTTTGTCGAGAATATAAGTTTCCATGTTGGGAAAGGAGAAATTTTTGGATTTTTGGGCCCTTCTGGTGCCGGAAAATCAACCATTCAAAAAGTTTTGACCGGACTTAATACAAAATATAAAGGCAGCGTAAAAGTTGCAGGTACAGAAATACGGGAGCGCACAAATCGGTTTTATGAAAATATCGGTGTTGATTTTGAATTTTCAACCTGTTATGAGAAATTCACTGCACGACAAAATCTCGCCTATTTTGCTTCTCTGTATGAAAAGCAGCCCCGGTCTATTGACGAACTATTGCATATGGTTGGATTGGAAAATGACGGAGATAAAAAGGTTGGCGATTTTTCCAAAGGTATGCGTTCCCGCTTGAATTTTATCAAAGCGTTGATACATGACCCAGACATATTATTCCTTGATGAACCGACAAGCGGTCTTGACCCTACGAATAATCGTTTGATGAAAGATATTATCCTTGCAGAAAAGAAACGTGGAAAAACGGTTATCATTACTACTCACAATATGTTTGACGCAACAGAGCTATGTGATCAGGTAGCCTTTATCGTTGCCGGAAAAGTAAGCGCATTGGATAGTCCGCATAATTTGATTATGTCAAGGGGGGCTGCAAAAATACAATATACCTACTATGACAAAGGTGAGAAAACGGGAGAATGTCTGCTTGATAGAACCACAGAAGATAAGTTATTGAAAAACTTAATTTCCGAAAACCGTCTGCTTTCCATTCATAGCAGTGAGCCTACATTAAATGATATTTTTGTAGATATTACAGGGAGGACACTTCAATGAGATTGGGACGTTTAATTTGTGGTGATATACATTTCCAATGGAAATATGGTTTCTATTTTATCTACTTTATTTTAACCGTTTTATATGTGTGTGGGATTGCCGCTTTGCCCGAACATTGGAAAACGGATATTGCTTCTATTATGATATACTCTGACCCGGCAGCAATGGGATTGTTTTTCATGGGAGCGATTGTTCTTTTGGAAAAAAGTCAAAAGGTATTAAATGCTATGGTGGTATCTCCTGTAAAAATATCTGAATATATACTTTCAAAAACAGTTGCGTTGATTGCTATTTCTACGGTAATTGCATTGATATTAGGGTTAGTTTCCGGCAGCAATCATTTGCTTGGTATCGCAGTTGGTACTGCTTTGACATCAGCAATCTTTACTATGCTTGGAATTATTGCAGCTACAAAGATTTCAAACTTGAACCAGTTTCTTATTGTAATTATGCCGATAGAAATTGTTTGCTTTGTTCCACCTATTGCTGGTCTGTTTGTGACTTTACCAGATGTGTTTTGCTTTTTTCCGTTCATGGCTTGTATGAACCTTATAACTGGAAAAAGTATGTTACTATCGTTCGATATGGTAATTGTAATTGCTACGTTGAATATCCTCTACATAATTGCAAGGGATACAGTTGAGCATATGTGGAAAAGTTTGGGAGGTGTAAAGCTATGAAAAGGATACTATCCAGTGCCATACAAGTATTTAAGCAAATCAAAAGCGACCCTATGATGTTTGCGGCTTGCTTCACCCCTTTTATTATGGGAGCTTTAATCAAATTTGGTATTCCACTTTTTGAAAGAATAACAAAGTTTTCTTTACAAGGATACTATCCGATTTTTGATTTATTGCTTTCTATCATGGCTCCTGTACTGCTTTGTTTTGCATTTGCCATGATTACGTTAGAGGAAATTGATGATAAAGTATCGCGGTACTTTTCAATTACTCCTCTTGGTAAGGCGGGGTATCTCTTTACAAGGTTGGTAGTACCCGCAATTATTTCAGCGGTCATTGCTTTTATCGTACTTTTGCTTTTCTCATTAGAAAAGCTACCCACTAGAATGATGATTGGTTTAGCACTTCTCGGTTCGGTACAGGCAATCATTGTTTCACTTATGATTATTACCTTATCCGGTAATAAATTAGAGGGTATGGCTGTAACAAAACTTTCTGCACTTACACTGTTAGGCATTCCAGTTCCTTTCTTTATAGATAGTTACTACCAGTTCGCGGTTGGCTTCCTCCCATCATTTTGGGTAGCAAAAGCCGTACAGAATGAAGCAGTTCTTTATTTTCCCATAGCATTGGTAGTAGCTTTGATCTGGTACTACTTTCTTATAAAACGTCTGTTTCGGAAGCTGGCAGGATAAGGGGGCATATATGAATAAAAATAAAATCCTGCCAAACGAAAATGTAAATACGGCAATCCGGGTTTCCACAATTACACTAATCATCAACCTGATTTTATCGCTGCTTAAATTTGCCGCCGGATATATAGGAAAGTCAAGTGCCATGCTGTCAGACGCTGTTCACTCGGCCTCTGATGTATTAAGCACAATCATTGTGATGGCTGGAATTAAAATATCAGAAAAACGGCCTGATAGAGAACACCCCTATGGGCATGAACGTATGGAATGTGTGGCTTCCATTATTCTTGCTGTTGCATTGGCTGTAACAGGAGCCGGAATTGGATATTCAGGTATTAAGAAAATCTTTTCAGGGCAGTACAATACATTTTCCGTACCCGGCGGAATCGCACTCACGGCGGCAGTTGTATCCATTGTAATAAAAGAGTGGATGTACTGGTTTACGAGAGGTGCTGCAAAGCATACAAATTCTGACGCACTTATGGCTGACGCATGGCACCACCGCTCTGACGCACTCTCGTCAGTTGGTTCTTTAATTGGCATTTTAGGAGCGCGTTTGGGCTTTGCCATTCTTGACCCTATTGCAAGCGTTGTAATTTGCAGTTGTATCTTAAAAGCTGCTTTGGACATTTTCAGAGAAAGCATTAACAAAATGGTGGATCATAGCTGTGACAATACTACAGAAACAAGAATTAGGGAACTTGTACTTCAACAGCAAGGGGTTGAAGGTATTGATGATTTAAAAACCCGCATGTTTGGAACGAAAATGTATGTAGATATTGAAATATTAGCCGATGGCAGCTTAGTTCTCTATGACGCTCACCGAATTGCCGAGGAAGTCCATCAGGCGATTGAAAACAGCTTTCCACAATGTAAACATTGTATGGTACATGTTAATACTAATGAACTTTCCCATTCTGCATAGGACGGGGAAGAGGATTTAAGGTCACTGAAAGGAGGTGAAGTAGGTTATGGAACAATACTGGTGGATTATCATGATTGCGGTTTTGATTGTCGTTGGCTTACTTAAAATGGTTATTATGAAAAAATACAACGATAAAAAGAATCCCAAAAAGCGTCCGCATAATGATGAAGATTAGTAAAGAGCAACTAAAAGGGAAAACGGCTATCTGTGTAGCAGCACAAAACGGCGGTTTCATTTCAAACCGCCGTTTTCTTTTTTTCAAACATTGGATTACGGAGGGTGTATTAAAATCCCCCCTTTTTAAGGACACGGCGGTATCAAGGAGGTATCGCTGTGTCATTATTTTATCAACATAATTCAACAATCTTTTCGTCAAAAAAAGTCCGCCCACTACCACGGGACATTCCGACTTCATAGATGAATATACACATCATTATAATGCTGTTCATATTTCCTTTGCGCCCGATTGTGTTTTGCAGTCGGGCGTTTTTCTTTTCTTACAAGACAGCATATCAAGTTGACCCGAGGTCTTATGAGCAGATGGCAAAGGGCGGCGCGTGAGAATGGGCCGCCTTTTGTCATTTCCTCATAGGACAATCAGGGAATGACATACACATGGAAGAAAGGGGGCGAATATCCATGCAAAAACAAATTCATTTAACGGAGCTCGCGGGCGTTGATATAACGACAGTCAACAAAGAGGACTTAGTTGACGTGTCCGGGCTGGCCTTCGATAACACGATTCCGAGAGAACAGCGGGCGGCGCAGGTGCTCCGCAAAGTAAAAAATCCGTACTGCTTTCGGGTGGGCGATATGGGCGTAAAACTGGAATTTCTGGATAGCGCCCCGCCCCTTGAGGATTGCTTCACCGACTTCCTACAACGTAAAAAGAGCGGCCTGTAACCAATGTGCAGGCCGTTTGCGTCGGCCTCTGGGCGAGATTTGCAACGGCTCGACAACATTGCTCACACCACCTATAAAGGGTATAATATAGGTGTAACGTGATAGGGGAAGGAGGTTCACATGGCACGCAGAAGCCGTACTATCACAGATACGATAAAACAAGAATTCAGGGTATGGAGAATTGCAATCTATATCCGGCTTTCTAAAGAGGATGCCCGAAACAATGACGAAAGCGAAAGTGTTTCAAACCAGCGGGCTATCATTGAAGAACATATTGCCAGCTTTAATGACGGAGACGAATATATTATTGTTGACGAGTATGTAGACGACGGGATTTCCGGCACAACCGACGACGAGCGGGACGATTTCCAAAGAATGTTGGGTGACATTAAAAAAGGCCGCATCAACTGTGTGATTGTAAAAGATCTTGCCCGTTCTTTCCGAAATTACAGCGATCAGGGCTATTATTTAGATGATTGGTTTCCGAGATTTAACGTCCGTTTTATATCCCTCTATCATCAGCCATTAGACAGCTACAAGGAGCCGCAGAATATGCGGAGTATCGCGGTTCCCATTCAGGGCGTTTTGAATGAAAACCATTGTGCCGAGACTTCTGATAAAATCCGGGAAGTGTTTGATATGAAGCGGCGCAACGGGGAACACATTGGTTCTTTTGCCGCTTACGGATACATAAAAGACCCTAACCATAAAAACGCCTTAATAGTTGACGAAGAAGCCGCCGAAGTAGTCCGGGACATTTTCGCAAAATTTCTGGACGGAATGAGTAAAAACGCGATTGTTCAGTATCTCAATGAACACGGCGTACTTTCCCCCGCCGCCTATAAGCGGGAGCGGTTAGGGCTTAAATACCAAAATCCAGGCATTGACCCGGCAAAGCGGCCCTTGTGGGGCGCAGTGACAATCACCACGATTTTGAAAAACCGTATGTATTGCGGGGATATGGTACAGGGCCGTTACCGTGTGAAAAGCTATAAGATACACGTTCAGGAGGTCGTACCCGAGGACGAATGGTACATAGTGGAAAATACCCATGAAGCCATTATAGACCGTGCCACCTTTGATAAAGTACAGCGGTTATTGCTCCGGGACACCCGGACGGCCCCGCAAAAAAAGCAGATTTATCTGTTCAGCGGTTTCCTTCGGTGTGCTGATTGCGGTAAGGCTATGACCCGAAGCAAAGTAGGCGGGACGGTTTACTATTATTGCCGTACCTACAAAAACCAATCTAAAAGCGCCTGCACGAAACACACAATAAAACATAACCGCTTAGAGGTAGCCGTTCTCTATGCGATACAGCAACAGGTTTATTTGGCGGTTGACTACACTAAGACCATAGAACGGATAAACCGGGCTCCGCTCGTCAAAAGCCAGTCCAAGAAACTGGCGGACGCTATCAAGCAGAAGGAACGGGAACTTGCCAAAATTGCCCGATACAAACAAGCAATCTATCAGGATTGGAAGGACGGGGAAATTACCCATTCCGACTACCGCCACATGAAAGAGGACTACGGGGAACAAGCCGAGGCACTAAATAAAGTCATTGAAAAGCTCCGGGCCGAACAGGCAGAGCTTGAAAATGGCATTGATACCGAAAACCCGTTTTTGAAGGCGTTCAGGCAATACGGCAATATTGAAAAGCTGACAAGAGATGTTCTGATTGAATTGGTTGACCATATCAAGGTATACGAGGGCGGGAACATCAGCATAGTATTTCGGTTCGCTGATGAGCTCCGCAGAATACAAGAGTTTATCGAGGTCAACAATCCGAGCGAAGCGGTTTAGAAAGACCGCGTTTTTATAGGTAGTACGCTTTCCTTATAAAAATGGCCCGGTAGGTCCCATGGGTCCGGTTGGCCCTCTGCCATGGCACCCGCATCCGCATCCCGGGTCCGGAGGAGGGCAGGGGGCAGGAGGGCAGGGAGCCGGAGGGAATCCGTTTCCGCAGCCTGGCCGGCGCTGTCCCATGTTCATGGAATTACCGCGGCTGTCCATATTATAGTCATTATATTGATTCATCCCATTTGGAAAATTAAAATACATAACAACATCTCCTTGTTTACTGGTTCAGAGGCACTGCCCCTGTTTCTTGTTCTAATATACGTTCAAAATAAGCCTGGTTCTGTTTGACAGCTTCGCTGTCCGGCTTAAACTTCTGTGATTTCTGATGATAATAGTAAGCCCGTTTGTGGTCCCCCAGCCGGTCATAGCAGACACACAGCTGGATGGAGGGAAGGTATCCATAGCAGTCCCTTTGGACAAAAGCTCCTGATTGTTCATCCGGATTCAGAGTGAGCGCCTGGGTGTACCAGTAGACTGCTTCCTCAAGTTTTCCGGCCTCCATTTTAAGCTTTCCAAGCTCACAGCAGGCTTCCCCGCGGGGCCTGTCATAGACAAAGCTTCTGGTCAGGGCATTCATGGCGTCTTCCTGCCGGCCAAGTTTTTCAAAGCAGTAGGCCAGGTGAAGGCAGGCGTCAATCTGATTCTCAATCCATGCGCCCGGTTCTTTCAGGAAGCCTTCCAGCACCTGGATGGCTTCGGCATGGCGCCCGTGGTAGTAAAGTTCCCTGGCATAGTAGAACTGATGCCTGGGCTCCAGCGTTTCCCCTTCTTTCAGCATGGTCTCATAGATCCTGAGGTTACGGTCTTTGTCCCCTGTTCCCTCTTTTTTATGCCGGATTTCAATATCTGAGTATACAATCTGTCCCATGGGCGTGACTGCTTCATGGACACGCCCATGCCAGATAAAGCCGCGGTGGTTTTTCAGGATCCTTTCCCTGTAGTAGGCAAATGTGGTCCTGCCTTTGGCGTCAAAACCAGTGGCGTATTTCATCATCACCACATCCGTGGATGGGTCCAGTTCCGCCTTCAGCTTCATAATCTTCCTTACTGTTTCAGGGCTGACGGTATCATCTGCATCCAGCCACATCCAGTAGTCCATGGCGGCTTTTCCGCAGGCAGCGTTCCTGGCAGCGGCAAAATCATCCTTCCAAGGATAATCGTAGACTTCCTGGGTATAACGTTTTGCAATCTCCTTGGTCCTGTCTGTGGAACCGGTATCCATGATGATGATCTGGTCTGCTGCCAGGGACATGGGTTTCAGGATACGTTCCAGCACAGCCTCTTCGTTTTTCACAATCATGCAAAGACTTAATGTAATCAAGCGGTAATCCCCCTGTGTTCAACTATTTTTATGGCCGGGGCCAAGGGGCTTGCCGGCTTATTAATACTATATGAAAATAGAACAAGTTTGGTGTATGCCGTACCGGCCCTGTCCAGTAGCGGCAGGTCCAGTGGCGGCAGGTCCAGTGGCGGCAGGTCCAGTAGCGGCAGGTCCAGTAGCGGCAGGTCCAGAAACGGCATCCGTATCCGTTCCCCATCTCCTATGGCAGGAATCCTGTTTTTGTGATATGATGAAGTGAGAATGATTCAAAGGAGGAGTTCTTATGAGAAGAAAGCGGGAATGGGGCATCACGCTGGGGTTGGCCCTGGCTGTTGCGGCATCCATATCCATGGTAAGCCTGGCAAAAGAGGAGCGCCAGAAGGTGGGCACCATTGAACTGTCCTTTTCTTATGATATCCAGGCAGGAGAGTCAGGAGGCGATGTGGATGTCACACTGGGCAGCGGCAACTGCTCCATTGAGAGCGTGGATATTGTCAATGAAAAGGAGTTCTGGGTGGGAGGCGACAAGCCGAAGGTGGAGGTGTGGCTGTCAGCTGATTCCGATTATTATTTTGCAAAGTCGGGAAAGAGCGCATTTTCCTTTAGCGGGGATAAGGTGAAGTATGTGACAAGCTCCACCAAGTATGACAAGTCTGAGATGGTGCTTACCGTCACCCTGGAAAAGCTGGATGAGGATGATGAGGACCTGGATGTGAGCGGGCTTACCTGGGATGAATACAATGGAATTGCGCACTGGGACCATCAGGAGCTGGCTAAGAACTACAAAGTGCGGCTGTGCCGTTATGGCAATAATACCACGACCTCGGATGATGGGATTGGGACCGTCTATACGGTGAAAGAGAATAGTTTTGATTTTTCAGGCAAGTTCCCGAAGCCAGGCACCTATTACTTTAAGGTGAGGGCGGTTGACAGCCGCGGCAATACAGGCGACTGGCAGGAATCCGTCTATATGGACGTGACGGAGCAGGACCTTGCCAGGCTGAACGGCCAGTGGATGCGGGATGACAGAGGATGGTGGTATGTCAATCCGGATGGAAGCTATACAAAGGATAACTGGCAGTATATCCGCACCAAGTGGTACTTCTTTGATAAAGAAGGCTATATGAAGACCGGTTGGATCCAATGGAATGACAAGTTTTATTACTGCGATGACAGCGGGGCCATGCTGGCGGGCACGGTTACGCCGGACGGATATACAGTGGGTGCGGACGGGGCTCGGCTCAATTAAGATTTTCATACATAAAATGCTAAAAAATGGCTATCCTTATATCATTGAGAGATTGATATGAGGAGGTCATTTTTTATGTTGAATGAGTTAGAGATAGAGGCGGTCACAGGCCGTGAGATACTGGATTCCAGAGGGAATCCCACCGTGGAGGTGGAGGTCTGCCTGGCGGGCGGGGCAACTGGACGCGCGGCCGTTCCCTCAGGCGCGTCCACGGGTAAATTTGAGGCAGTGGAATTAAGGGATGGCGGGGAGCGCTATAATGGACAGGGCGTGAAAAAGGCAGTGGAGCATGTGAATTCAGTACTCAGCGAGGCAGTGCTTTTTGAAAGCGCCATGGACCAGAGGTATATTGACCATCTGCTGATAGAAGCAGACGGTACTGAGAACAAGGCAAAGCTGGGAGCCAACGCAATCCTAGGGGTGTCCATGGCAGTGGCCAGGGCGGCGGCTAATGGGCTTCATATGCCTTTATACCGGTATCTGGGCGGAATCCATGCCTCAAAGCTTCCTATACCCATGATGAACATCCTGAATGGAGGAAAGCACGCGGACAATACAGTGGACCTTCAGGAATTCATGATCATGCCTTACGGCGCATGCTGTTTTTCAGAAGGATTAAGGATGTGCGCGCAGGTGTACCATACCTTGAAAAAGCTTTTAAAAGAAGACGGATACAGCACAGGCGTCGGCGATGAGGGAGGCTTTGCACCTGACCTTAAGAATTCCGAGGAGGTACTTGGCTACCTTGTAAAGGCCATGGAGAAGAACGGCCTGAAGCCTGGTTCGGACATGAAGATTGCCATTGATGCTGCGTCCAGTGAGCTTTACGATGAAGCCACCGGCATGTACCTGTTCCCGGGCGAGAGCCAGATGGCGGGCAGGCAGGTACGGCGCAGCGCAGACGAGATGGTGGAATACTACAGGGGGCTGGTGGACCGTTTCCCAATCTGCTCCATTGAAGACGGGCTTGAGGAAGAGGATTGGGACGGCTGGAAAATGCTCACAGAACAGCTGGGAAACCGCATCCAGCTGGTAGGGGACGACCTGTTCGTGACCAATACAAAACGGCTGAAAAAGGGCATTGACCTGGAGGCGGGTAATGCAATCCTGGTCAAGGTCAACCAGATCGGCACGCTGACAGAAAGCTTTGAAGCCATTGAGATGGCAAAGCGGGCCGGGTTCGGGACCATTATCTCCCACCGTTCCGGTGAAACAGAGGATTCCATCATTGCCGATATCGCGGTGGCTGTAAATGCCGGACAGATTAAGACAGGGGCGCCCTGCCGCTCAGACCGTGTGGCTAAATACAACCAGCTGCTCCGCATTGAGGAAAACCTCAACCTGGCCGCTGAATAAATTCATGATACACACTATCAGGCAGCCCCTTGAGAAAGAGGCTGCCTGATATGGACCTCCTGTGTTTTCCAATGTTGTCCCCTGGGGATTTCCATCCTGACTTTAAGCCACATCAGCGGTAAATCTTGACAACCTCTTATTTTTATGTATGATGAAATAAGGCAATATTGAAATATAAATAATGCAGTAAGGATGGGAGATAAGGGAATGAGAGAACTGTTGATGATGGAACCGATATTTAAGGAGGCAATCTGGGGCGGAAGCCGCCTGAAAGAAGTGTATGGTTATGATATCCCCAGCGGGCACACAGGGGAGTGCTGGGCTGTCAGCGCCCACAGAAGCGGTGACTGCAGGGTGTCTTCCGGCACATATGCAGGACATACCTTGAGTTCGTTATGGAGGGAGCATAAGGAACTGTTTGGGACAGCGGCTGATTCCTATTGGGAATTCCCACTGCTGGTGAAGATCATCGATGCAAGGGAAGATTTAAGTATCCAGGTCCACCCGGACAACGCCTATGCGGCAGAGCATGAGAATGGTTCCCTTGGGAAGATGGAATGCTGGTATATCCTGGACTGTGACAAGGACGGAACCATTGTCATCGGCCACCATGCAAAGGACAAGGAAGAACTGAGGTCCATGATTGAGCAGGGCAGATGGACGGAGTTCATACGGGAGGTGCCGATTAAGAAAGGGGATTTCTTTCAGATCAATCCCGGGTGCGTCCATGCAATCAAGGGAGGAACCCTGATTCTGGAGACACAGCAGAGCAGTGACATTACATACCGGGTCTATGACTATGACAGGCTTTCTGAGGGCAGGCCAAGACAGCTGCATGTGCAGCAGAGCATTGACGTGATAGAAGCGCCGTTTGTGCAGCGTGAGGATGAGAAGCCGGTGCTTGTGGAAGAAACGGACAGCGGTAAGAAGTACCACCTGATTACCTGCTCCTATTATACCGCTGACAAGGTGGATATGGCAGGTGAATGGGAGGAGGACTTCGGGGACAGGTTTGCCAATGTGAGCATCCTGGAAGGACAGGGCACGGTGGACGGCGCTGCAGTGAAAAAGGGATGCCATTTCATTGTGCCTGCCGGATACGGGATTGTCAGGTTCCAGGGGAATCTGTCCTTTATCACATCCCAGGCCATGTAGCCTTGGGGAATAGGGCCGGATTGCTGTCACACACTGTTTTCCTGTTTCAGGAACAGGCCATCAACCGCATAAAAGCTGTGTGAAAATGGGAAAACAGGTTGTTTTTTCGGACAAAGTGTGATAAGATATCTGTGTTTGACTATAAGAAAATGAAGAGGTGCAGGCGGATGTCAGTTATACAGGTTATATTATCAATCATATATGTAATCCTTGGTGTTGCCATATCAATCGTTATCCTGATGCAGGAAGGCAAGTCCAACGGACTTGGAAGTGCAATCGGCGGTATCTCCACAGACAGTTACTGGAGCAAGAACAGAGGCCGTTCCATGGAAGGCGCCCTGGAACATTTTACCAGATACGGTGCGATTGTATTTATGATTATTACCATTATCCTGAATATTCTTCTGAGGATTGCGGGATAATAAGAGAAAAGAAGTGAACGTGACCAAAACACCCTTGTATTCATATAAGGGTGTTTTATTTCTTTAGGCGGAAAAGAGGGTATATGGAAAAAGAATTATTGGAACAGCGCAAACAGATACTGACGGAATTAATGGATGATAAGGCTTATGTGCCCATGAAGGCCAAGGAACTGGCCATCCTTTTAAACATTCCAAAATCACAGAGGGAGGACCTGATGGAGGTCCTTGATGCCTTGGTGGCAGAGGGAAGGATTGGTGTTTCCAAAAAAGGGAAATACGGAAAGGCTGAGACATTTTCCGTCAACGGCATATTCTCCGGGCATCCCAAAGGCTTTGGCTTTGTGACCGTGGAGGGGATGGAGCAGGATGTGTTCATACCCGAGGACAAGACCGGTGCAGCCCTTCATGGGGACCGGGTGCAGATCGTGGTGGAACCGGACAGCAGGATGTCTGGCAGCCGCTCCGGCATGGGTTCGGGCGGACGAAGGGCAGAGGGCGCTGTCATCCGGGTCCTGGAACATGCCAATGAGGAGGTGGTGGGATATTACCAGAAGAATAAGAATTTTGGTTTTGTCATACCGGACAACCAGAAGCTGGCAAAGGACATTTTCATTCCCCAGGGCTGCGATATGGGTGCAGTGACCGGCCACAAGGTGGTTGTGAAGATTACGGATTTTGGCAGTGAGAAGCATAAGCCGGAGGGACGTGTTACGGAGATCATCGGTCATGTCAATGACCCGGGCACGGATATCCTGTCCATTGTAAGGGCCTATGGGCTGCCTGAGGCATTTCCCCAGGAGGTGATGGAAGAGATAGAGGATATCCCGGACCATGTGACGGTTCCGGGCCAGCCGGTGGAGATGGGCAGCCTTTATGGCATCAGTAACCTTGTATCCCCCGATGGATGGGGCGGGGAACTATCGGGCCGCCTGGACCTGCGGGGGCTTCAGACCGTGACCATTGACGGCGAGGATGCCAAGGACCTGGATGACGCGGTGACCATATGCAGGGACGGGCAGGGGCATTATATCCTGGGTGTCCATATCGCCGATGTGAGCCATTATGTGAAGGAGGGAAGCCCCCTTGACCGGGAGGCACGAAAGCGGAGCACCAGCGTTTATCTGGTGGACCGGGTCATACCCATGCTGCCCCACAAGTTGTCTAACGGCATATGTTCCCTGAACGCTGGCACGGACCGTCTGGCCTTAAGCTGCATCATGGAAGTGGACGCACAGGGAACCGTGCTGGACCACCGGATTGCCGGGACCGTAATCCATGTGGACAGGCGCATGACTTATACTGCGGTCAATGCCGTGGTGACGGACCGGGATGAGGCCGTGATGGCGGAATACGAGGAATTCGTCCCCATGTTCGACTGCATGAAGGAACTGGCGGATATCCTCAGGGAGAACCGCAGGAAGCGGGGCGCCATTGACTTTGATTTCCCGGAGAGCAAGATTGTGCTGAATGAACAGGGAAAGCCCCTGGAAATCAAGCCCTATGAGCGCAATGCGGCCACCAGGATCATCGAGGACTTCATGCTGCTGGCCAATGAGACCGTGGCTGAGGACTATTACTGGCAGTCCATCCCGTTCCTTTTCAGGAGCCATGACAACCCGGACCCGGAAAAGATGAAACAGCTGGGGACATTTATCAATAATTTCGGATACTTCATTAAAATGCAGCATGGGGAAATCCATCCCAAGGAACTTCAGAAGCTGCTGGACAAGATAGAAGGCACACCGGAGGAGGCGCTGCTCTCCAGGCTGACCCTGCGCTCCATGAAGCAGGCAAAGTATACCACCCTATGCTCCGGGCACTTTGGCCTGGCCACCAGGTATTATACACATTTTACCTCCCCTATCCGGCGCTATCCTGACCTCCAGATCCACAGGATCATCAAAGAGACCCTGAAGGGAGGGCTCAGTGACAAGAGGGCGGCACATTATGAGAAAATCCTGCCGGAAGTAGCGGTGCAGACCTCTGCCCTGGAACGCAGGGCGGACGAGGCGGAGCGGGAGACAGATAAACTGAAGAAGTGCGAATATATGTCACGGTTCATCGGACAGGATTTTGACGGAGCCATATCAGGCGTCACCAACTGGGGCCTTTATGTGGAACTTCCCAATACCGTGGAGGGACTGGTCCGCATGAGCGATCTGGATGACGACTATTATATATTTGATGAACAGCACTATGAACTCATAGGGGAGATGACGAAAAAGACCTATAAGCTGGGACAGCCCGTCAGGGTGACCGTGTCCTCCACGGACAGGCTTTTAAGGACCGTTGATTTCATCCTGGCAAAGGACTGGGAGAAGCATCCGGTGGAAGAGAAAGGGGAATAGACGCATGGGGAAGGAAAGTATTAAGCTGGTAGCCAACAATAAGAAGGCATACTATGATTATTTCATTGATGAGAAATTCGAGGCTGGAATCGAGCTTTTCGGCACGGAGGTAAAATCCATCCGTATGGGCAAGTGCAGCGTCAAGGAAGCATTTGTCAAGATTGACAAGGGGGAAGTGTATGTCTGCGGCATGCACATCAGCCCCTATGAGAAAGGCAATATATTCAATAAGGACCCGTTGCGTACCCGCAGGCTCCTGCTTCACAAGTATGAGATCATGAAGCTGGACGGGAAGATTGCGCAAAAGGGTTTTACCCTGGTTCCGCTTCAGGTGTATTTTAAAGGAAGCCTGGTTAAGGTCCAGATTGGGCTTGCGCGCGGTAAAAAGCTTTATGACAAGAGGGCGGATATTGCCAAGAAGGATCAGAGAAGGGAACTGGAAAAGGATTTCAAGGTGAAAAACCTTTATTAAGGCAGGGAAGCATGAAGGAATATCTGAATTTTATAAAAGAAGTAGAAGGACTGAAATCCACGCTGAGGACAGCATGGACCGTATCCGGACGTCAGGAGAGCACGGCAGAGCACTCCTGGCGCCTGGCCCTTGGCGCGGCAGTACTCTGTCATGAATTTCCTGAACTTGACAGGGAAAAGGTGATGCTTATGTGCCTGGTCCATGACCTTGGGGAACTGTACAGCGGCGATGTTTCCGCGGCGCTCCGGCCCGATGCCGGAAAAAAGCATGACCAGGAGCAGAGGGATGTGGAAAGAGCGGCCGCCAGCCTTCCAAAGGCCTGCGCAGAGGAAATCAGAAGCCTGTGTGAGGAATACAACCGGGCAGGGACACCGGAAGCCAGGTTCGTAAAGGCCATGGACAAGGCAGAGACCATCCTGCAGCACAGCCAGGGAAAGAATCCGCCGGATTTTGACTACGGTTTTAACCTTTCCTACGGAAGGGAGTATTTTGGGCAGGATGGCCGGCTGGAGGAATTACGCGAACTGGTTGACAGGGAGACGGAAAAGCGCATGGAAGAACCGTAAGGGACTGAGGGTGAGCAATCACGGAAGATTTCAGATAATAGGATATAACATAATAGGATATAACAAAAAGCAAGCATTATCTGCTTGCTTTTCTTATGACCTGACCGGGAATCGAACCCGGGTTTACGCCGTGAGAGGGCGTCGTCTT
>ERZ773260.2648-NODE-2648-length-19121-cov-4.764660_pt1 | contig 19121 bp, 22 predicted proteins | sample MGYA00511387_ERZ773260 | MGnify/ENA primary metagenome ERZ773260 (study PRJEB29015, sample SAMEA2737745) | human gut metagenome | biome: human gut; feature: human-associated habitat; material: faeces | place: China | collected 2012 ... | reverse complement strand
ATCCAGAAAAGGCCAGTCAGGCAGATGCCAGTGCCAAAGTTTCAATCCGCAGGCTCGCGAGAGCCTGATCGGTGATTGGTCCGGAGCCTGGGACGCCATAAAAGTTTCAATCCGCAGGCTCGCGAGAGCCTGATCCGTAGAGACAAAAGGGAAAGGGTGGTACATATTATGTTTCAATCCGCAGGCTCGCGAGAGCCTGATCTGGCACAGTTCACAGATCTGGCTGGTCTGACAGCGTTTCAATCCGCAGGCTCGCGAGAGCCTGATTGTTCTACGGAGGAACCAGAAAAGCCGGTACATCTGTTTCAATCCGCAGGCTCGCGAGAGCCTGATCGGGGGCCATCCGCTGTTCTTCGGTATAGGTTTTGTTTCAATCCGCAGGCTCGCGAGAGCCTGATCAATTGACGATGATGCGGACAGCATCTTTATCTTAAGTTTCAATCCGCAGGCTCGCGAGAGCCTGATCGATGGTTTTCGCCCGTATCTGGGAATTGTTGACGTTTCAATCCGCAGGCTCGCGAGAGCCTGATCATCAAACATTCACAAATTCAAAGCATTTACACATTGCATTTCTATTGCAATCAACCAAATATCACAATATTTTTCACCTCTTTATACAAACTATCCTCCAACTCACCCTAAAATCCAGGTGCGAACCTCCCACAGAATTTATGTTCACTTAGGGTTCGCACGGCCAAACCCAGACATATTCTCTCCGTTTTTTCATAAAATCAAGGGCTCATCCACCTGTATTCCACGCCGTACGCCATAATGCTCAACCTTACCATTGTAATGATTACCCAGCGAGTAAAAACGCAAGCTGTCCTTTTCTTCGTCAATTTCCTTCAACAGAAGATGCTTTAGCTTCGCGTATTGCGTTGCATCTACTTGACATTCAAAAACAGAATTCTGCACTCGTGTACCGTAATTTACACATTGCTTAGCTACACGCCTTAAACGTCGCGCCCCTGCGGCTTCAGTAATATTAATGTCATAGGTTATCAGTACGAGCAAATCCATCACCTCATTTCCATAAGAACGGCGGATAGGCATCTAAATCTCCTCGCAGATACCGGGACAAAAGCATGGCCTGCGAAAAAGCTACCATCCCCCATTGAACCCTTTCTTTCAAGTAAGGATGCGTAAGCGTCTCCTGTTTTCTCTTTTGCCAAGCAGACAAAAAAGCTTTTCTCGCGTCATCTGTCATAAAAACAGCGCCATTTTCTTTTTTCTGAAAATCTTTTTCTGTGAAAATGCCGAGATTTATCTGTGTTACCACGAATCGGTCTGCCAGCGGCGCCCGTAGCTCTTCAAGCAGATCAAGGGCTAACGACGCACGCCCAGGACGCATCGTATGAAGGTATCCAACCGCCGGATCTAACCCCACCGTTTCCAAAGCGCCTGCAATCTCGTTCCCCAACAGAGTATATGCGAAAGATAACATAGCATTCACCGGGTCCAGCGGCGGACGGCGGGTTCTTCCATCAAAAACAAACACATTCTCATTTCGCAGAATCATCTGCGAGAAAACTCCGAAATATGCTTTCGCCGCGATTCCTTCAATTCCCATCAGTTCACTCCGGTTTTTGGAATTTTCCAGATTAGCCAAAGATTCGCACATTTGGCTGACAGCAGCATTAATCTTATCTTGATCTATCCGCATTGGGTGGTCACGTTTCACCCGCTCCAGACACCACCTCCCATTATAAATTTTTCCCAGCAGGAATGATTTGGCGATTGTGAGGGACTGTATTTCATCTGCCGCTCTGGCATACTGTGTCTCCCGCAACAGAACATTGCCGCTCACTGGTCCGGCAATCCGCGCAAGGAACCGGCCATGCTGTGTCAAAAAACAAAGACCGATTCCCTTTTTTGCACAAGCTCCCATCAGAGCAGGGCTGACCCCTTTATAACCGAAACATACTATTCCTTCAAGATTATGAAGAGGAATACGGCCCAATTCACTTTGATCCTGCAGCAGTACGATATTCTCTCCATCCAGCGACAGATATGCGTCCGGCGTTGTTACATATAAAGTATTCTGCAGCTTCCTCATACCTCATCCTCCTCATGGAACGCTCTATGGATATATTCTGAAGCCGAAACCTGTTTCGTTAATTTAGGCTGACAGATATTCACAAGAGAGCAGCTTTTGCAGGCTTTCCCCATCTTTGCCTTCGGCGTGCGCCCCTTTAACATCAGTTGTTGCATCTCCATAACAGAATCTTTTACCTTTTGCCGCAATTCCTCTGTCAGGAGAACACGCTGCCGGCGTTTGACTTTTCCATAATAGAGAGCAGCTTCCGGAATATTGGTGACAAACATTTCTTCCAGACACATAGCCTGTGCACATAGCTGCAGCGCATCTGCCCCCTGTATATCCGGCTGCCCAAGCTTGTATTCTACTGGATACAGCCTCCATCGCCCATCCCGTCCTTGAATCGGGACTCCGTTCTCGTCCTTATACAATTCTACCATGTCACATACGCCGGTAATTCTCAGTTCCTGGGAGCGGACAGGCATCCCGCGGGACAGCAGTACAGAACCTCTCGCTTCCGTAAAACTGTCATCGTGCACCCGTTCATGCATAAAATGTCCTTCCAATGTAAGTGCATTTTCTTCCCAGAGCTGTTCAATATGAACCAATGCCCAGCGCCTGCGGCAAAATTGAAAATGTTTCAGTCCTGAAATCATTAAAAAATCCGAATCATCATTCGCCATCCAACACCTCTGGAACCAGCCCCTCCAAATCCTCTGTACTCACCGAAACACGTCCCTGTGCATCACAGGAAACCTGAAGTGTCCGATGTACCTTAGCTGACGAATACTGACCATTGGCACAATTGTGTTCCCACCATATCAGCTTTACAACCTCCATGCTCCCGGCCGGACGTGCGGATGTCTCATCATTACAGAATAAAGTTCTCAGCGCCTCTTTTAAAGCCTCCCCATCTTCTTCACTAAAGCCTGTCTTATCTGCAAGCTGGACATTAACTGCACCATAAGTAACATAAACCCCAAAATCCACGCGGTGCTTCATTCCCATCGTATCCGGTCCCTTTTTATCCGGATCCTTCCCGGTTTCCAGATTCACTGATTTTGTAATCTGGGAGCTGGTGACATTAACTGGATCTATGCTAAAGGCAGGCTGAATACTGACAGGTCCGCGAATTCCGATTGATACAGCGTCTGATTCTTCTTCCTCTTTTTTTCCTTTTTTAAATGCAAAAACCTGGCCGAATGCCCTGACATCATACCATGTTTCACACGCCAGTCTGGCATAATCCTCCCTGGTCTTCTTTCCAGCCTTCATGTCTTTCATGCACGCCGCCAGTACAGGTTCATTGTCCGCTCTATCTTTTAAAGATCGGAATATATCCCCCTCTCTGCGGCGCTCATCGGATTGAACAAAAATATTCTGGCCTTCGTCCAACAGGCGATTACGAAGTTTACGCTTCAGACAAACATCCGAAACCTCTCCCAATCCTTTATATGTAGTTCTCGGACGATTTCCATCCAAAGGGTCCCCATTTGGATTTGCATTTTTAACAGTGAACACCAGCGCAAAATCAATTTTCTTCTTCAAAGACTCCATCATCATTTCTCCTTTTATTTATTTTTCTCCTCATAGTAACCATGCAGATAAATACTTCCCAAAGGAATATCCGTATTCCAGCCGCACTGCTTCAATTGTTGTTCCAACTGTTCCAAAGCAGCCCAATTCTCCCCTGAACGGTTTCCTCCATATCGCTGATACGGTTTTAATTTAACTTTCAGATTCTCCCATGTAGATGACGGTTTCCGGGAAAATACCGTCATAAAGCGCAATTCATTCGTAGAACGTCTGTCTATATCTCCTTCCTCGCAAGCGAAACGGTTTTTCTCCATCCGATCCGCAATCCCCAGCAGCCGTCCATACCGGACACTTCTCGAATCCTCTGCCGTCTCCCAGGTCTGCGGTAGTCTGGAAAACTGTGTCTTCTGATAAAAAGTCTGGCGCATACAATAATATCCATGCAGATAGCTGCCGTCCAACGGCTCTGTTGATACCCGTTCCGCTTGAGAAAACTGCATCTCTGTAAACCCAATCAATCTCTGGTAATACTCAGCCCTTTTTCCTAATTTTATCAAATAAGGCAGCAGTTTGTCATGAAGTCTTCCCCAACTTTCATAGGGCTTTGCCGCAAAAACAGACATCATCTGTATCGCATTGGTCATGCCCGCCCGTTCCCCCTCACTGGCTTCCTGCTCCGCCACATCAGCAACCGCCAACAAGCATCCGTACAACTCAGAACGCCGTCTCGGAAGTGCATATATGACGGTTTCCCCAGTCTCTATTTTTTTTTCAGGTTTCCATTTTTGGTAAAGCATTTGTCTCTGACTGGAAAATCCCAGCAAAAATTCCAGCGAAAGCTCCCTACGCCCGTATCTGTTCTCTTCCGGGAATCGTTTTTCAATTTCTCCAAAAAGAATCTGATACCATTTGCTGTCCGGACCCAGGTTTTTAAAACACGGAATCAATTTCTCATGAATCTTCGGCCACGTCTCAAACGGACATTGCACAAATTTTTGCATAAGCCGTACAGCATTTGTCGGATAATCCCGTCCCTTATCCGTTGATTTCTCTTCCATAAAATCCGCCGCTGCCAAAAGACGGCCATATAAGTAATCCCCATTTTTTGAATCAACCTCCAGCATCGGGGTGAATACCAGGCAATCCTCCCTCTGTCCGCGCGTTTGAAAACAAGATATCATTGCACACGCGGTGTCAACACTGTTTTCCCATGCAGTTCGGGACCACTGCCGGTCTTTCCCGCTGACAAATGTTAGAGGCGCGCATACCCTGTTAAATGCACCGCGGACAACATCTATTGGAAACGGCTGCTCGTCCGCAATACAGGCAAGAATTCTGGAGTGCAGTCCACGCATCAATTTTGTGTGGGATTTCTCACATTTTTTGTCTTTTTTAGCCGTATTCACCGCATCGATTCCCATAACAGCAACGGCAATCTGCTCTGGATTGGGAGAGGCAATCTCCTTAGTTTTGCTTTTTCGTGAATAGCTCCACCAGCAGCAATCCTTATACCACGCTTCCAAACGCTTTACATATTCATTTCCGGAACACTCCTGATAATAAGTGACCGACATTCTTCCGTCCGTTGCCGCCTCCAATCCTAATATCACCGCACAATTTGTCCGATGAGGATTATAACCATGAAGTCTGCTATCATAACCGCCAGCCGCAGCCCTCACTTTCTTGGCATAACCTTCAAATGTATCGATGACTGGCCCGGAATCCTCTTCTTCCTCTTCCTCTGCTTCCATAAACCCATTTTTTTCATCAATCGGAACCTTCATGACCGCCCCGTTTGTATTCCAAACCACCCATGTCATACCGTATTTCTGCATTCCCTGGCGCGCTATGAGCCAAATCAGCGCATTATGGGCACGCACAGAAGCCTCATAGCTTACCACCGCCGCACTGCGATCCTCAGCGAAACGTCCCTTGTACTGAAATGGGAATTCATTATCCTTCGCTGAAATCAGTTTTGCATTTCCCTGAAGCTTCGGATGGTTCTCCATAGCAGGAAGTATTTTACCTTCCACATAGCATAACGCTCTGGCTCCTGGCAGTTTATCCGCTAAATACCGCTCCCATGACTGTTTGACATCGGTTCTGAGCCAAAGATCATCGGCGCTTTCATCCTGTGTTTGGACAGAAAAACAGACCATGGCCTTTGTGTCTTCCCCTGTTCCTTCCCGCCTTTCCACGTTCTTATAATATTTCAGTTTCAAATTGGGCTGTGATTCCAAATCGGTAAGCAGAGTATGCCCCTCCAGGTATGTATATACCACACGGAGGCAGGCGGGCGCGTCTGGCCGCTCACACCATGCATTCAACTGTCCCATATACTGACTGAACCTTTTTGAATTTTCATTCTCAAAAATCAGATATTTCAGCTGTTCTACCAGGGGAAAAGGCGCTCCATTGTCGCCTGTACGGCTCTCTGCCTGCGGCGTACTGGGAATTTCCAGAAATTGGGATTCATCCATCAGCTCGTCTGCCGATACGAACCGCCCTTCCCGCGATAGTACTACATGGTATTTTACCCTTTTGCGCACAAATCCCAGCGGAACAAGCTTAACCGCTTCTTTCGATTGATCACAGACAACACCGGCATCATATGCCTCGCACAATTTCTGCATCCAACTCATAGGTTCCTCCTTCCCAGGCAAACTCCTGCTGCAGCGCCTCTTCCTCCAAACCGCTGAAATTGCCATACTTTTTACCAAATTTCTTCGCTTTCATTGGACGGATATTCCGCTTCATCTCTTCCGGTATCTCTTCCGGGGGATGGAACAGAATCACTCCATTTACCATTTTCGGTCTCCAGAATCTGGCGGCCAGCATATCCCGGCCAGTCTCATCCGGATAATCAAACCCATGAAACATAACTCCAAATTCCAGTTCACCATAATGGTCATAATAGCCTTCACCTTTGCCAAATTCACAGGGTTCCACATATCCCTGGCATTCTCTCGTTCCCAAAAAAATATCTCTGCGCCCCCCCTTCCTCACCATACGCGTTGCAATATTGTGGTGCTTGTTCTCATTAAAATCCTCTTCCAGTTCCGCGCGACGATTCTCATTAAGAATAAAATGTGCCCGAACCTGATAGGATACATCTGCCAGATAGGTATAGACCGACAGCGTATTCTTTGACGCCACATAGCTGATGGGACGGACATTTTTAGACTCTGTGCGGATTGGTTTCATAACCCGGACCTCATCCACCATCCATATAATTGATGGTTTCCAATAGATGCTCTCCGTGATTCCTTTCAGCGCCTGATAGGTTGGAAGCATATAACTGAACTTTTCTCCCCCCATTCTGGCAATCGGATCACTAAACAGCGCATAGTTGCCCCATACGCAGTACTCAATCTGATTTCTGATTTTCAATATTGCAGCCCTCCTTTACGTCATAATCTAAACTATAAGCTCTATCATTTCCTGCGGCGTTATCTTGACTCCTGCCCACGGATCATAATATTCGTCCTTTAAAATTATCACTCCGGTCTCGCCCAGAGAATATAAAGCTTGTTCCCCGTTCAGCCGGTCAAAAATATGTTCATATAAATTTACACTGTATTGTTGGACTTCTTTTAAGAGAGTAATTTCCTCGCAAAGCGTATGACGATTTCCCAATTTTTCTATCAACCCCTTTCCTTTTCCATAGGGAACAATCACACTTTTTGTTTTCTGGTCAATGACCTGAAATACTTTCCCCGCCGTTCGAAAGCTCTGATAGAACCGTTTACTTAAATCAGCCAGCGGATTGTCCTCCTCCCGCAAATTCCCGGCCGCGCACCGACATTGACAATTCCTTGACAGCATTGTAACCAAATCCGAGTTCCACCTTTTATATGGATAATTTTCAACCGCTTTTGTACATATCTCCTCTTTGGCGAAATATTTTTTTATCATCTCCGGATTTCCCAGCTCATCCGGATTTTCCACATCACGAAGCAGGCTCATGCTGAATTCCTTGCCTTTCTGTATATCCGGCAAAGGCCCCAGGCTCTCCTCAGAAAGATTCCATATATATACCCTTCCCGTATCCTCTTCACAGTTGCGGTTACAGCGCCCTGCTGCCTGAATCAGGCTTGGGATACCTGCCCAACTGCGGACTACAATTGGAAAACTCACGTTGATTCCCGCCTCAATCAGGGCTGTAGATACACAGCAGACCAGCTTTTCCCCTAGCAGCCAGGCTTTAATCCAACGCAATATCTCTTTCCGATGCCTCGGACACATAAGCGTGCTCAGGTGTACACTCAATATCTCGTCCTCCCTACAGCCTTTGGCACATTCTCTCAGTTCCTCATCCGAAAGTCCCTGCCGTATTTGCACCTGTTTACAATTTAAGGCATTCAGCCGGTCAGAAATTCCCCGGAAAATATTAAAGGCCGCATCCTTAGTATTTACAATCGCCAGCACAGAGGTTTTCTCCCGGATAAACACCGCGATGTCATCGGCAGCATCCTGATAAGTCCGCGCCTTCATCTGTGGAATATAGCGCACCCTCTTTAAATCCTGATACAGCGCAGCCACATCCGGCACCAGTTCCTTCGTATCTAATTCAAGATTCGGCTGCGTCGCCGTACAGAGCAGGACTGTGCAGCTACAATACTGTACAAGGAATTGAAGCGCCCGCTTAAAGAGTTCCCGGCATTTTTTCGGAAGAGCCTGGATTTCATCAAAAATCAGGACTGAGTTTGCAAGGCGGTACATTCGCCTCGCCTTGCCGTTCCCATTCTTAAACAGTGTATCTAAGAACTGTACCAGACTGGTCAAAATAATGTCGCTTTCCCAGCGTTCCGTCAACCTGTGATAATGTTTCTCCTCTGTTTCATCCTCCGGTATGATATTGGAATGATGCTCTAAAATGGATGGGTAGTCAGAAAGCGCCTCCCGGATGTCTCCTGAATTTTGGTCCAGGATTGTGTTCATGGGGATGAGATAAAAAATTCTTCTCTGTGCGTTCTTTTTAGCCTGGGCAAGTGCAAATCGCAGGCTGGAATAAGTCTTACCGCCACCGGTAGGAACCGACAATGTGTAGATTCCTGGCCCATATTCTCCCGCAGCCCTGCACCAGCCTGATATGTCACCCCTAATTGGGGCCAATCTCCCTTCTTTGGGTAACTTTTCTATATAGGCTTCGAGTTCGACTAGAAGCTTATCCCAATCGGGCTGGGCTTCACATGACGTTTCAAATGGATTGGCATCATATTCAAAGCACGCGGAATCCCATCTGTCCGCATCCACGAGAATACTCAGCAGCAGTCGGGCAAACATTCCCCAGTTAAAGGAACGGCTGTCCAGCCCAAATTCCTTCAACTCCTTATACGCCTCTGCAAATAGCTCGTCCAATTCCTCCTCTGTTGCCACTTCCACGTAAAAGTTAGCCACTGCCTCCCTATAACCATTCTCCGACTGTTCTCTCAAACCGTTTAAATAGGGGGAGTCTCCGGAATCTGACAGACAATCCGGCAAACCGGTATGATGACCATAAATACATAAAGAAATCAGCTGAGCCGCCTGCCTTTTCTCCGGGTCAGTCTCCCTCTCCCACCATCGCCGATAAACATAAAGCGCCCCCAGGCCAGCATGATTGGGATGTCCGCTTCCGGTGCCACGAAGATAGCTCATCCAATCTGCGGTTCCTTTTCCCAAATCATGCAGCAGCCCTATTAATCTGGCCATCTTTCCCAACCTCAGCTTTTCAGCAGCCTGGAAACATAATCCCGCCACATGAACACTGTGTTCTTTCCAGTCCTGCTCTTGTCCATCATCTCTTCTATGAGCAATCATTGTTAATTACTCCTTTTCCGCTAATCTATGTTTCTCATTATACTCCGTCAGCTATAGATTTTCAATATATCTTTTTAACTCGAGTATAATTTAAATTAAATTTGATTTTATTCTTCAATTATGATATCATCTATGATGTCAAGACTTCATGCGGCGCTTGCGGATTGAAACGAGTTTAAAAGAGATATATACAAAAAACCCCCTTATCTAAAAACTTTAGCCCAGTGCCTTTTGTTTTAAATAAGGGGGATTTTTCTGTCTCATATCGATAAATAAAATAAGGAGTTCGCAATTCGGCGTACTAAATAACAGCTATATCCTTATTTTTAAAGACATAACTGCAGTTCCGCGGTCTTATCTACCTTCTGCACTCACTAATCAAAGTCTGGCTGTTAAGTTTCCCCAGCTCTTCCCCCTAACGGAATACCATGGATTCCAATTCATCCAGCTCCCCGTATCCACCTCCTCTGCTTTTGAACTGATACAGTCCATACGGTATCCCAGTTCTTCCAGTCTACTATGGACTCCTTTTATACAGTAGTTGCAAATTTCTTCCGCCTCCTGTTCATTTTCATCGTAACAAGAAAACTCATACTCCACCCTTACCTTGTAGCCGTCCAGAAACCGCAGCGTCAGATCGCTGGTGATATACCCCTTAAGGCTTTCATCATTTAAGAATGCGGTCTGGATGTCATTTTTAATCTTTTCCTTCATCCCTTCATACATCAGGCGGTTACACTCCCTGTCATCAAATCCGGTATGAAAGGTTATGGCTGTGTTCACTGTATAATCTTTCAATTCATGACTCACCATCCTTCTTTGGTATATTAACTTAGAAGATTTTAATCCATTTGTGTTCCGCAAATTTACTGCTTCATTGACATCCCACCCAGACCTGCTTCCTCGCCTTCCCAGGCAGGGTGAGACGGATGTTCTCCCGGCTGCTGAATCTCCCCTGTCTTTTGTGCAGGCGCTTCTTCCAGAAAACCTCCCAGCCGATTCAGAACATAATCAGACAACCAAGTACCCCCAAACGTCTCATGGCTCTGTATTCTCCATATTGCCAGCTTTCCAAGATCGAGTTTCACGTCCTCAAACGGAAACAGAAGGTTGGTCAATCCCTCATTTCGAAATGACTTCACATGTTTAAACTTTGTTCCCTCCAATAAAATGCCTTCCTGCGTTAACAGTTCGTTGATTCCGTCTACCCACTCCTGGCATCCCCTCCGCAGCCCTGGAGAATCAGTCCTTCCTGATTTGTCATTCTGCGTAACTCATCGGTTGTGATCTACATGAAACTTCTCCTTCATTTTTTATAATCTGTTTAAAAAGGCCAGCCATTTTCTAATCTGGCTGACCTGGAATTTTTATTCGATGACCTTTTCTTTTACATCTCCAATACTGGGGCCAGCTGATTCTCCATGCTCCGACAATGCTCAGTCGCCAAATCATTCAGCTCCTCTATGGAATCATACTCCGGTAACCAATCCTACATTGCCGCCACTCTGCACTGGATGTCTAACTGTTTACATTCGCTCCAGTTTAAAATTCCCATAGCGCCCTTGAGCGCATCCATTTTGCTTTCGGTTGCCGGAAGGGTCAATGCATAGTTATCATAAGGATTCCCTTTATAGATCCATACTTTAAAACTACAAGTCTGTTTGAAATCTCGATCTTGTAACTCATTCCCTCCATAAATAGGCTCCAGCTCTTGTTGAGTAAATAATAATGATGGCGGGAAGGTATACCCCCCAGCGGAAACGATATAATCAACTTTACTCATCACTTTGCTCTGCTTGATATTCTAATTCTAACAAATACTTATCGTAATCTGACATAAATAATCGGTCCTGAACAATACGAAATTTTTCAAACTCTGTCTCTGCATGAAGCTTGGCCTGTTCTGCACTGACTTTTCCCGGTCCCATAAGTAATTCGTTCCCATTAAACTCCAGAAATCCGTCAAGACGCTTAGCCCAGTCTTCCATACTCATCGGTATTCTTCGTTCCGCCTGTAACTCCGCATAGTCAAGATACAGTGAAACGATTCTTTCCAAATAGGACATTTCCTTTTCGCTCAGGTAGTTCTTAGCAACACTAACATCAGCTTTGACGATCTTCCCATGCATGTATCTCTTATTTAATTATATTTCTTTCGTATCTGTAGTCCACCCCAGCTTTTTCCGCTTGCTTCATCTGCTCTTTCCGTTCGATATGATAGATACGGTTTCCCTTTCTGAATTTAGCGCCTGTCTGTTTGAACCAGAAAGGAACATCATACTCCACACATTGCTGCATCATATCTAAAATCCATGCGTAATCACAAATCCTGGCCTCTGAGCCAGACTCCCCGCCACAGGTAACTTGTTCAATTAATCCGGTTGCCAGATACCTTCGAATTTCAATCGGCTCCAGCATTGGTTCATGAATGATCGTCCGGTGTCTGATTGGTAAATTCAAAAAAATGGGGAGCCGATAGTCGGCCCTATTCTGATTCTCACAGGTACAGCATATTGTTACATTGTCATATCCCTCTCCCCAGTCTTTTGGAAGTCCAACCTGGAATCGATGGATTCGTTTTGTAATGATTACAAAGTGCAAATCGCCCCTCTCCCGGATTATCTTCCATGCTTCGGGCCGCCATTCATCCGCCTCTTCTACAAAGAAATCTGAGGTCATGCAGGTATACACGGATCCCTCATCCGTCTGTAATTTATATATTCCTTTTGGATTGTGCTTGACCGGCAGATCGAAACTGGATGTTCTGGCTATGATGCTGCTGTCTTTCCCAAATTCGGCGTCTCTGCGATATACATAGCAGTTCAGACACCCGGGACTTATTTTCTTGCAGCCATGCCAGGGGTTCCAGGTTGCCATAATACTACCTCCCATATATTTAGAAGTCTTATGGTATGTTTCAAAAATGGTTGCTTCAATAACATTTTTCTTTTCTATAAACTAGAATTTTATAATTTCAAATTTCCAAAGTATTGCTTCTTGTCTATGATAAGTTTATATCCATCAGATAATACTTGATAAGTCCCAGTACCTAAGGGCATTGTAAGCCAAGACGGTTCCGCAATTCCAAATTCAAATTCTTTTCCGTCCTTGTATCATACACGAATAGAAGTACATGCACCGTAATATTCAGTTTGTTGTTTATAAACCTCCCCAAATTCTTGAGTGAAATCTTGATTTGCAATCATATTTGATTTATTTGATGTGACGATAACAATATCTAAATCCGAATTTTCTTTGTTTGTTCCTCTCGCATACGAGCCTACAACGATAATGCTCTCAATATGCAAAGTATTACTTGCATATTCTTTAAGTTTTTTAGGAAATCTTCAAACATAATACTATCACTCCTACACATTCCGATTTTCTCGTTAGTCTGCTGTACTCCTGTCCGCGACATGGATTTCTCCATTATGTATGACTATTTCTTTTTGCAAAAGGTATTCGTTGCAATAAAAACGAATATTACCAACGCAATGATGGCCGGCAAGCCCACCTGTACTGCAAATGCCTCCGTATCCATATAACCACATGCGCCAATAACCGCCGCCATACCAAACGAAAAACAGGCAAAACACAGATTTAACTTTTTCTCATCATACTTTTCTTTCTCTTTTTTATCCGCCGTATTATATCCAGCTATCAGAAAGCTCCCTTTTCCAAATAAAAAAATAACCCCCATTATTACAAAAATAAGGAACAATATGATCACAACTGCCATTTGTTTCTCCATTCATTTCTTATTTTTCATCCGCTTCAGCGTCTCGATTAACTGGAAGTTGGGTAAATAAAGATTATGCTAATGGGATTTAGATTGCCGAGGCCGATAAACTACGATACCGAATATAATACATAGAACACCAACAGATAGAGCAATAGATGGTACTATGATACCCGATATGCTATCAGACCAGCTTAAATAGCCATCACGTTCAGACCAACGTACCATCATCCTATCGCCTAAATCATACTGTTTATAGGTTTCGTAATCCATTCCAACATTAGATGTTTTTATAATTTCCTCGTTTTCTATTTGAAAAGAAAACACTGGATAATAGCTGGTTTCGTTACGCTGGTGTCCCATGGAGTCTTCTACATCAGTGTAAGATTCTTCCCAATCCAATATAAGACCCTCAATTTTCAAACTATTTTTGCGCAAACCAATTTCATATTTCAAAAAAATTCCTCCGATTCCACCAACAAAAAGCCCGATTAAAATGAGGACTATCATTAAACTAAGGGACCCTCTTTTTTTCATGTCCTCTACCTCTTTCCCGTTATATAAATAGCCTATTACACAATTCCTACAAACTAGAATTGCATTAAAGTTCTCCGGCAGGAATTTTTTTATTTTTGTACGCCGTAATAAGTTTGTTAAGCCATTCGTCTTTATAGTTCAATACAAGACTATCATAAATCAGTCCAAAATCATCAGAAACATATTCCGACAGTTCACCATCAATATTTTCCTCAATTATCATGAACGCCTTTTCTCTTATTTTACCCTGTTCTTCTTCATTTTTATCTGTATAACATTGGGTGTTTTTCAGCGCCTCTATTTCTTCATCAACTCGACACCATTCAGTATCAAACGGGGCACTATCCCTGGTGTCAAGTAATTCATCCAGGTAATCTTCGTCAAATATATCGTAGTCGATACTATTAAGGCAATTCAAAAGTTCATTCATTAAGTCCATATTCTTTTCCTCCTTAAAATTCCGATTTGTTGAATACACTTTTTCAATTTGTTTTTCCTTCATCCATTCGGTATCCATACGAAATATTGCAACTTAGACACTCAGGACTAACTTCCTTATATCCATACCAAGGGGGACTTTTTTCAAAATATGCCCCCCAATTTTATTCGCCGTCCTCATGAAACACCATCAAATACTCCTGCTCCCCAGTTTCTTTCTCTGTCATGCTGTTTTCAATACGGAATCCTTCTGCCCAGTAGAATGCCACAGCGCCTGTATTCTTCTCATATACATGCAACGATAGGCGCTTTTTCCGCTTTACCTCTGAAATCAGCTGATGGCCGATCCCCTGTCCCCGGTGTCCCTCCGCTACAAATAATCCGGCAATATATTCTGCGTCCATGCCAATAAACCCCTGGACCTCCCCGTCTTCCTCAAATACATACACCTCTGCATTTGGCAACACAGAGCGGACTGTCTCATAATTCTGTCTCCAATACTCCTCTTTTATAAATGGATGAGCCTTCAGGTTCCCCTCCAGCCAAATCTCCATAATCCTTTCCAAATCTCGAAATTCAAATAACCGAATCATCCGATCTGACGCCTCCACTTTCTACTGCTATTATACAGGAGCAGACTTGATATCGCAATACTCTTTAGAACATTTGTTCTTTTCAAATCAAGCATTTTGGGGTTTGCCTTGAAAACCTGTATTGAAAGACACTCGTTTAAAGCTGCAGCTCCTGCTCAATCTGACTTCCACCCAGGCAGTCCCGCCGAAACTCCTCCTCTGTTTTTATAAATAGGTTGTCATTATTGTCTGTATCCCAGAATCCAATATAGATCTCCCCCTTCTCCGTCCGAATAGGCCGGTAAAACAGTTCTTCTCCCCAGCCGCTATCTGCCATCGCCTTCCACTCTTCCATCACAGCCGTCAACTCCCGGTCATTTAATTCTCCGTAAGTTCGTACTGTAAGCACACCCCAAAGTCTGCCAGCATATTCTTCAACATCTGGCGTCATGGATGCAACCCGTTTTTTAAACAGTTCAGAAAACAGATATTCTGCCAGTCCCTTCTCTGGGCAGCTTTTTAAGCTGGCCTGTATCTTTTCCCGAATCATGTTTTCATACGAGAGAAGCTCCTCCCCATTTAAAAGCTCCGGCACAATGGAGTCGCTCTCATTCCAATAGGCAGTTACAGCCAATGAATTGTATAGGCGGAACTCCTGAACAGACGGACTTAGTTCCTGTATCGGATGTCCCTTGCAGATCAGCGTGCCAAATATTGTCTCCACTGGCCCGTTTTCTTTCATTTTCTGCAAACCATATTCATGGAGACGGACATATGGTTCCAGCTCCTTCTCGATATAAATCTGATGTAGATTCAACAGATACTTCGCATAGCTCTCCGCAGACAACTCCTGAACTGAAAGGAATTCATAGTCCTTATAATTACGGATAATCCGACACGCTGCATCTGCATCCCTTGGAACCTCCGCCTCCAGGGAAGCCAGTAGTTTTTTTCTCGACACAGTGGTTTTACCTGCCAGATTCTGTATCTCCATTCCGATCTGGTTCAACTCCCTAAATGTGAGCCTCGGTGGCAAGAACTGATCCAACTCCCAGATATTGCTGAGATAGTCTGCCACCTCATCAACGTCATATGTTCTGCACTTCTCCTCCAGGACCTCCAGCTGTTTCTCCGTCATGGGGAAGTAAAAACAGCTCTTTTCCGGACACCTCTTATCAAATACCAGATTCACCCGGAATACTGCCGAGCCAGGCAGCACCACTTCCGGATTCTGCTTCTTTCCCACTCCCGGTTTTGGCTCTTTGATTCTTGTGATGAGCCCCTCATCTGTCAGCCGTTCACTGGCTTTCATATGAATACGGCCATATGCTTCATAATCAAAATAGCCGGTCAGTTCAACCGGCAGCGTTCTTCCTTCCCGCTCAAACAGATAATGCCCATACTGTTCCAGGGATTTTATCTCTGGATGGCATTCGTACTGGTCTAAATGGTCCATTGCCTCCACAATCCGCAGCAAGGAATCCGGCTTTTCATTCTGCAGTACAGTCTCGAATACAGCCCGCTCCTGTTCCGACCAGGAACCAAGCTTTGCGGCAAGGTAGTTTAACTGCCCCAGGTTTGAATCCTGAAACACAAATTCTCCAATTAACAGATGCGCCAGACCAGCCACCGGCGCTTCCACATCTCCTATGAATGGAATCATTCTGGAAGGATGATACCCGGCCAGTTCATCCAGGACCTGCTCTGCCTGTTCCTCCGAGACTGGCAGCTTCATCCAGATTCCACCATTCCAGTTTTCACGCTTTACAAACACTTCCATTTAAGCATTGCCCCCTTCCTCATTCCTTCTATACTAAATATGGTTCGGATGATTTAAGTAAGGATATTACCCGGCAGCTTTCCCGTCTGTACTCCCATTCCCTGGGATTCTCCTTCCTGCTGTCCCTGCACCAGTTCTTCCGACTGAAACAGGGACAGATATCCATTGACCGCCTCCGCTATCTTCTGGTAGTCTGCCTCTTCCATCTCACAATTCCACCAGACAGAATCCTTATACGAGCTCAGTTCCGGTCCTGCCATTCGCTCCCCATCGTTTTCTTGTTTCAGACCGGTCACATCACTGATTAAAAACTTCATCTGATCCACCAGTCCATTGGTCCTCTCCAGCACAGAGACGGTAAGACGGGTATATCCACTGTCCAGGAAGCCCTGTCCCAGTTCAATCTTTCCTCTAAGATTCTCATCCAGTCTCCCATAGCAGGCTTTCCCCACATAGTGCATATCCTGCATTGCGATCCGCCCTTCAAACATCTTTTTCAACTCTTCTGATACCATTCTGCTGTTCCTCCGCTTCTATCGTTCCTATACCGCTCTGTAATGCCAACAATAAAACCCCCAGCTGTGATAGAAAATCACACGATGTCTGGGGACTTTATTCTTACCACTGTCAGGAGCCCGGCAGGCAGGAACCCGTTGATTCTGCCGCCGGCCTTAGTCATAATCGTCAATTCTTTGTGTCATTACAATCCCTGAGTGGAACTGAATTTCAATCTTATCTTCGCTGATTACCTTGATACCCTTAATCAGCCGTCTGACCAGTTCATCGTCAAACTGACGCTTTAGGTAGTTGGTCTTCCGAATGTATTGGCCCATGCCTTCCACTCTCTGGTCGTAGGCTTCGGCCAGCTGCTTTTCCCGGAGTAACTCCGTCCTTTTTTCTTGCAGACCCGGATCTGGTCTGCAATCTCACGGTACGCCCGATCAAACTCCTCATCAGCGCTTTCCGTTTTAGCACTGTCCTCGATTAGGGCCAGCATCTGTTTCTGCAGCGAATCGATCTTCTCATCATATTCGGTTGGCTCCACGTTGTCTGAGTAACTGCCCAGGATCCGGATGACATTATCTCGGAAGGCATCGATGAACTCCTCTTCATCCTTTACCACGGAGTTGACGGCCTCCATAATCGCCTCATGAAGCACTTTTTCTTCCAGGCTTGGGGAATGTTTGCACTTTTTGGTTCCGTTCTTCAAGCGGCTGTAACAGCGCCACACCGGCTTTTTTGTCCCTCCGTTCACCCAGACCTGCCTGCGGTAAGGCTGTCCGCACTCTTTGCAGTACATGATGTCGGCTAGCACATACTTGGAGCTGTATCTTCCCCGGATGGTGGCTCCCTTCTTGTTGGCTGGACGGTAGACATTGGCCCTGCGGGCCCTCTCCTCCTGTACCTGATAGAACAGTTCCCGCGGGATAATCGCTTCATGATTTCCTTCGATGTAATACTGTGGCACAATTCCTTGATTGACCGCTCTTTTTTTCTCCAGGAAATCCACGGTATAGTTTTTTTGCAGCAGCGCATCTCCCATGTATTTCTCATTCATCAGCATCTTGGAAATCACCGTGGCATGCCACACGGTGTTTCCTGTCACAGTCCGGATTCCTTCCTTGGTAAGCGTCTCTGCAATTTTGTTAATGCTGTTTCCTTCCAGGTATAGTCGGAAGATCCTGCGGACCAGCTTCGCCTCATCCGGCACAATGATCAGCTGACCTGGAATTTTTATTCGCTGCCCCTTTCTTTTACATCTCCAATACTGGGGCCAGCTGATTCTCCATGCTCTGACAATGCTCAGTCACCAAATCATTCAGCTCCTCTATGGAACCATACTCCGGCAGCCAATCCCACAGCGTTGGCACTCTGCACTGGATGGCTAACTGTTTACATTCGCTCCAGTTTGAAATTCCCATAGCGCTCTTGAGCGCATCCATTTTGCTTTCGGTTGCCGGAAGGGTCAATGTATAGTTATCATAGGGATTCCCTTTATAGATCCATACTTTAAAACTACAAGTCTGCTTGTAATTCGGATCCGGTAACTCCTTCCCTCTATAGATGGGCTCCAGTTCTTCCTGACTCCCGCTGGTATAGCCAAATGCATGAAACATACCACCGTGTTTTTTTATATAATCTGTTCCAATCCCTTCATAATTAGATCTGGCTGCCTGCTCCTCCATAGCCATATCAGCATTTCCCTTCAGCAGATGTTCCCCTAATTTTGCTTCTGTTGTCACTCCTGGCAGATATCTGAATTTATCCATGTTGCAGGAAAGATTGATCATACCTTGGAGTGTTTCTGGTTTCATCATCTCAATCACGGTTCCGAATACCGCCTCATCCTGGCTGTCCATCCATTTCACACGATAGGCCAGGTAGTTCAGTTCCTCCAATCTTTTTTCTGACACTGGGACCTCATACAGATACTGGCGCAGATTTGGAATGGACGATTCCACATAGGCGGTAGCTGTTTCCAATGGAACTGTATCCGTTCCATTCAGAAGAGAATAGGCTTCTCTTATTTCTTCGATCGCAGCCGGCAGACTGATACCTACACCAGGGCTTACTGTCCGGCTCAAATAAATCTTAAACATCTAAATTCCCCTCTCTGTCTCTTCACATATAGCTGTTTCTATTTTTGATACTCTATTAAAAAAGGCCAGCCATTTTTTG
>ERZ773260.2645-NODE-2645-length-19133-cov-3.700493_pt1 | contig 19133 bp, 18 predicted proteins | sample MGYA00511387_ERZ773260 | MGnify/ENA primary metagenome ERZ773260 (study PRJEB29015, sample SAMEA2737745) | human gut metagenome | biome: human gut; feature: human-associated habitat; material: faeces | place: China | collected 2012 ... | reverse complement strand
GGTTAATCAGTAATTTTCTGGCTGATGAATATGTGCCTTGTGAGGTTATAACGTTTACCGTGACAAACCTCACAAGGCACATATACATCAGGAAGGAAATTCATTTCAATCGTCTTATAACCATTTCCCGTACATGCTTCACAACGCCCACCTGCAACATTAAAGGAGAAACGTCCCGGTTTATAACCACGAATCTTAGCTTCCGGCAGACCCACAAACAGGTTACGGATATCAGAAAACACACCGGTATAAGTCGCAGGATTGGAGCGTGGCGTACGTCCCAAAGGTGATTGATCCACATCTACTACCTTATCTATATTTTCCAACCCTTCAATCGAATCATATTCCAAAGGATCTTGTAAAGAACGATAGAATTTCTGTGAAAGAATCGGCTGCAAAGTTTCATTAATCAAGGTGGATTTTCCACTTCCTGATACACCAGTTACGCAAATCAGTTTACCTAACGGATATTCAACATCTACATTCTTCAGGTTATTCCCCTTCGCTCCTTTCAGCCATATAGATTTCCCATTTCCTTTTCTACGCTTGGCAGGGATTTCTATCTTCATCTTGCCATTCAGATATTGCGAAGTCATTGTATCTGTATTCAGCATCTCCTGCGGGGTTCCGGCGAAAACGACTTCGCCTCCGAGACGTCCGGCTTTCGGACCCATATCGATGACATAGTCGGCAGCTAACATCATATCCTTATCATGTTCCACTACAATCACGGAGTTCCCCATGTCGCGGAGTTCTTTCAACGAGTTGATAAGACGCAGATTATCACGCTGATGCAGACCGATACTCGGCTCGTCGAGAATATAAAGTACATTCACTAATTGCGAACCAATCTGTGTAGCCAAGCGGATACGCTGACTCTCACCACCGGAAAGACTAACAGAGCTACGATTCAATGCCAGATAATCCAGACCCACGTCCAGCAAGAACTTCAAACGTGTGCGAATCTCTTTCAGAATCTCCACCGATATTTTCTTCTGCTTATCGGACAGGAACTCATCCACCTTCATCAACCAGTCGTATAACTCGTTGATATCCATATTCGCCAACTCATTGATATTCTTATCATGGATAAGAAAATGCAAAGCTTCTTTATTCAAACGAGCCCCTTTACATTCGGGACAAACCGTTGTTTTGGCAAATTGTTCCGCCCATTTCTGTGCTATTGCAGAAGCATCCTTTTCCTGTAACATCTGAATATACTTCACCACTCCTTCGTAAGTAACAAAGTAATCGGAGGAAGTACCGATCAGCGAACTCTTGATTTTAATCCGTTCATCAGAACCGTACAAAACTTCATCAATCGCATCGTCCGGCAACTCCTTTATCGGAGTTTTCAGTGTTGCGTCGTACTTCTCGAGCAAAGCACCAATTTGCCAGAAAATCATCGCATTCTTATATTTTCCCAAAGGTGCTATCGCTCCTTCATAAATAGAAAGTTCACGATCGGGAATCACTTTATCCACATCAATCTGATTGACTACTCCCAATCCCTTACACTTCGGACATGCTCCTTGCGGTGAATTGAATGAGAAGTTATGCGGAGCCGGTTCACGATAAGACAATCCGGTGACAGGACACATGAGCCGCTTACTATAATGACGGATACTTTCAGATTGAGCATCCAGAATCATCATCAACCCATCTCCCTGGCGCATAGCGGTTGCCACACTCTGTTTCAAGCGCCGGTCATCTTTCTCCGCTACCACTAATTTATCAATAACCACTTCTACATCGTGATTTTTATAGCGGTCGAGTTTCATGCCATGCGTGATTTCACGCACTTCTCCGTCCACCCGCACATACAGGTATCCTTTTTTACGTATTTGTTCGAAAAGTTCCCTGTAATGTCCCTTACGTGAACGAACTAGCGGAGCCAGCAGATATATTTTCTTTCCTTTATAATCTTTCAGAATCAAGTCCAGAATCTGCTCTTCGGTATATTTCACCATCTCCTCACCCGACAGATACGAATAAGCCACTCCCGCACGGGCATATAGCAAACGGAGATAATCATATATCTCCGTAGTCGTTCCTACGGTAGAACGGGGATTTTTATTCGTTGTTTTCTGTTCAATGGAGATAACCGGACTCAAACCAGTTATCTTATCGACATCCGGACGTTCCAGATTGCCCAAGAAGTTACGGGCATACGCTGAAAAAGTTTCGATATAACGACGCTGTCCTTCGGCAAAAATCGTATCGAAGGCTAAAGAAGATTTTCCACTACCGCTCAATCCGGTGATAACAGTCAAACTGTTACGGGGAATTTCGGCATCAATATCCTTTAAATTGTGCACGCGCGCACCGTACACATTAATATATTCTGTTTCCTGCATATTCATATCCTTCCATAAATGTTGCAAAATTAATGTTTCCGCCCGAAATATGCTCCTAAAAAAGCACAATATTATTTTCTTAACTCAAATCTTATGAAGATATAGGGCATTATTTGTACCTTTGTTCCTTGATTTCAAGAACCAATAGTTATAATTTGATGAAACCGATAAACCGTATATTCTTATTTTTGCTTTTTATAAGCGTTTCATATGCTATCAGTTATGCACAAGAAAACCAATCATATTTCTTGCATACCATCGAAAAAGGACAAAGTTTATACTCCATCTCCAAGATGTATAATGTCACTACATCAGACATCATACGTCTGAATCCGGGCTGTGACGAAAAGATCTATGCCGGACAGACAATCAAAATTCCTACGGGAAAAGAGAGTCAGAAGGGAGAAACATTCCATACGATTCAGGCCGGAGAAACACTATACAAACTGACAACCATGTATAATGTATCCGCCAAAGATATTTGTGAAGCAAACCCCGGTTTGAGTGCCGAAAATTTCCGTATCGGACAGGTTATCCTGATTCCACAGAAAAAAGAAGAGCAAACTGCTACTGCAACTCAAACGCCTACCGAACAGACCACCATTCAAGGTCCTGTTGTTCCGAAATGCAAGGATATGCATAAGGTAAAACGCAAAGAGACTATTTTTAGCGTGAGCCGTGAATATGGAATCAGCGAGCAGGAGTTAATTGCAGCTAACCCGGAACTGAAAAAAGGCATGAAAAAGGGACAATTCCTTTGCATCCCTTACCCGGCAGCAACGACCGTGCAACCTACACAGAAGGAAGATCCTTACGCTATTCCTCCCAGCAATAGCGAGCTTTTCCGCAAAAGTAAAGAGACTCCCCAAAAGCTGTCTACCATTAAAGCAGCCTTATTGTTGCCTTTCCAGGAAGACAAACGCATGGTGGAATACTACGAAGGTTTCCTGATGGCAGTAGACAGTCTGAAACGTACAGGTATTTCTCTTGATTTATATGTATATGATTGTGGAAAAGAGGTTTCTACATTAAATACGATTCTTGCCAAGAACGAGATGAAAAGTATGAATATCATCTTCGGTCCGATGCATCAGAATCAAATAAAGCCATTGTCCGACTTCGCAGAGAAGAACGACATACGCCTGGTGATTCCTTTCTCTCAAAAAGGAGAAGAGGTATTCAACAACCCGGCTGTTTATCAGATCAATACGCCTCAATCCTACTTATATTCAGAGGTTTATGAACACTTCACCCGTCAATTTCCCAATGCAAACGTTATCTTCATAGAACCGGCGAGCGTTGATAAGGAGAAAGCGGAATTTATCAGCGGCTTGAAACAAGAGTTGAAAAGCAAAGGCATCTCTATGAAAACTGTTGGCGAAAGCGCAACGAAAGAAACGTTGAAAGCAGCGCTCCGCAGTGATAAAGAAAACATCTTTATTCCGACATCAGGCAACAACGTCTTACTGATTAAAACACTTCCTCAACTGACGCTGTTAGTCAGAGAGAATCCTGCAGAGAATATTCATCTGTTCGGCTATCCGGAATGGCAGACCTATACCAGAGATCATCTGGAAAACTTCTTTGAGTTGGATGTATATTTCTATTCTTCATTCTATACGAATACGTTGTTCCCGGCAGCTGTGCAGTTTACCAATGCTTACCATAAATGGTATAGCAAAGATTTGGCAAGCAAATACCCTAATTACGCAATGCTGGGTTTTGACACCGGTTTCTTCTTCCTGAAAGGATTATCGCTTTATGGCTCGGAACTGGAAAACAATCTGCCTAAAATGAACCTGACTCCTATCCAGACAGGATTCAAATTCGAGCGCGTAAACAACTGGGGAGGATTTATTAATAAAAAGGTGTTCTTCATACGTTTCACTAAGAATTTTGAATTAGTAAAACTTGACTTCGAATAATACGAAAATGATAAAGATAAAACCATTTTTGATCGCAACACTCCTACTTACAGGATTTACCATTCCTGCTGTCGCTCAAATCGGAGAAGCACGAAGCAATTTATCGGTAGGTATCAATGGAGGTGTCAATTTAAACAGTGCTTCTTTTACTCCCACCATCAAGCAAAATAGCCTGATGGGAATTACCGGAGGTTTGACAGCACGTTATATATCCGAGAAGTATTTTGCCATGATTTGTGGCGCACAGGTCGAGTTGAATGTCTCACAACGGGGCTGGGACCAATTATTTGAAACAATATCACTGGACGCCAACGGATATGAAGTCACTTCAAAGGACCCTACTAAAACTTACACTCGCAAAATGACTTATATAGATATTCCTTTCCTCGCTCACCTTGCTTTCGGACGAGACAGAGGATTGCAATTCTTTGTCCATGCAGGTCCTCAAATCAGCTTTCTAATCAGTGAATCGGAAACAATAAAAGGTATTGATATGAATAGCTTATCTGATACACAGAAAGCCCTGTACGGAGTTAAGATTCAAAATAAGTTTGACTATGGTATTGCCGGTGGCGGTGGTGTAGAACTTAGAACAAAGAAAGCTGGTAGCTTCATCGTTGAAGGCCGTTATTACTTTGCCCTGTCTGATTTCTACAGCACTACTAAGAAAGATTATTTCGCCCGTGCAGCGCATGGAACCATTACCATAAAGCTCACATATTTATTTGATTTGAAGAAATAACCCCTCTTTCAAGGAGGAAGAGATTAAAACCTCTTATTTATAAACAAAATCCCATTCATAACGAACTAAAAAATCCCCACTAACTCTAAACGGATTAGCGGGGATTTCTATTTCTGGGGACTTTAGTCCTTTTTATCGCAATCTATCCGCAGCTTTTACCATCACCTCATCCCGTCCGATAGCACGGATAGCCAGTATATTCAGGATGATGGAAACAAGCGGCAAACACAATGCCCAGCCTATACGGAACATATTTTCATCATTCTTCAATGCAAAATAAAAAGCAAGGGCAGCAATGTAATAACCTACTAATAATAAGCTATTGAAAATTGTCATGCGAATCTGCAACATACGGTTCTTATATAAAAAGATAGTTGCCACAGCCACGATGGTGCTAACCATCAGAATTCCGAACAAGCCCCATGTAGACTGAATAGCACCGTTTACTTCCAATCCTAATGCCTTAAAAGGATGTTCTCCCATTGCATCAATGAAGTAGCCCATCGGCAAACACATGGCTGTAATCAGCAATCCTACAACAATCAATAAATAAACAGTTTGAATTCGTTGAATCATAAGTATTCTAAATAGTAGTTGAGTTAAACAATAATAGCCAAGCAATAAGGAGCAGGGATCATCATCCCACTTACTACTTGACTATCAAATTCTTCGTCAGAAAATAAATTACTGAAGTTTTTCTTTCTCCTTAGCCGGATTTCTATAATATATTTTCCCTTCGATGTATTCTTGCGTAGCAATCAAGTCCGGTTTCGGCAATTTCTCATAATAACGAGAAATTTCGATTTGCTCTCTATTTTCAAACACTTCTTCCAAATTGTCATTGTAAGAAGCAAACTCTGCCAGTTTCTTAGAAAGATCGTTTTTGATTTCTACACTGATCTGATTAGCACGCTTACCAATAATGGCAACTGTTTCATAAACATTACCTGTATCAGCACAGAGTTCCATCATGTCACGGGTTACTGTTGTAGCAGGAGCATTCGTTTTTTTGTAGTCCATAAATCTATTTAAATTTAGTCTTTAATTACTTTTTGTGATTCATTGAATATCTTCTCGGCTTCTTTCAAATATTTACTTTCAGGAAATTCATTCTTAAAAGCGTAATATTCATCAATCGTTTCGCGGTAACGATCCATCTTCTTGTCTTCAACGCTATAGATAGCCATTTCGTGTCTTGCACGCAGAACCAAAATGGAAAGTTCTTCACGATAATCAGTATAAGGATAATCCTTCAATGCATTTTGAGCTGTGATTACACAAGACTCATAGTTATTGCCTAAATAATTACCCAGATTATAATATAACCTTGCTGAATAAAGCTCTTTCAAAACCAGTTTATCCTGTAAAGCAAAAATCATATCCTGTGCTTCCTGCTTCTTTGTGCTGTTCGGGAAATACTCCATGAACATCTGCAATTGCTGGATAGCCTGATAAGTACTTGACTGATCCAAACGTGGTTCCGGAGTATCCAGAAATAAAGCCTTACCTGCATGGAAACGTGCCAATTCGGTAAAAGTACCACGAGGATATGTATTGAAATAGGTAATAAATGTCTGGGCTGCTGTCTGATAATCTTTCTGATTATAGTAGCTCATTCCCAACATATACAAAGATTCTTCCGCTTTATCGGTTCCTTTCAGAATGGTTATCAACTCATTCAGCAACGTAGCTGAACGATTATACTGTCCCTTCGCAAAATAGTTTTTGGCGGCTTCGTACTTGTATTCGTAATCGGTGCTTTTCAGCAATTTATTATACTCCCCACATGATGTAAGAGTAGCCGCTGCAAGCAAAGTTATAATGATATTTTTCTTCATCCTATTTAAAAATAATGCGCAAAGTTACTTATTCGCTGGGAATTTAGCAATTAATCTGTGTTTTTTAATACATAAAAGGCGTTAAACATCGACAAAAGGAGAGAAAATGACGTCGAATTACAAACGACAAACTATAAACAGCAGATTATAAACGAATCACAATAGTGACGGTATGTGTTCGGGATAGTGACGGTATCGTTGGCATATACCGTCGCTATCTTCACCGGATAGCGTCACTATATTTATAGTAAAAACGGTAAGCAATTGCGTTGTCCTTGAATTGGATAACACAACTGTTTACCGTTCATTATTCATTGCTCACTGTTATATTTACAGCTTATACAAGTCACTTGCAGCCAATAGATCGACTTTCTTTTCTTTCAATACCTCGATACACTTATCCAGGTTGCTGGGGCGAATCACTACGTTTGCAATATGATTATTGGCAAACGAATACATATATTCAATAAATACGCCCTCTTCTGATAAATATCCCAGCACTTTTGCCAAAGCACCTGGTATATTGGGACAGCTTATACCTACTACATCAGTCACATTCACTGCAAAATGATTATCTTTTAAAGCTTTGTATGCTCTATCCGGATCGGATACAATTCCACGCAAAATACCAAAATCAGCATTTTCGGCAATGCACAAGGCAGAAAGATTGATATTTTCTTTCGCCAGCACTTCAGTCACTTCCGTCAAACGGCCTGACTTATTTTCCAAAAAAATAGAAAGTTGTTTTGCTACCATATTTATTAAAGTATTAAGTAATAAGTATTAAGTATTAGGTAACAAGCATTAGGTATTAGGTAACAAGTATTACCGTAGTTCCAAGATCACCCGCATGGTCAATACTTAATACTTAATACCTAATACTTATTTACATTTTTCTGTTATCAATTACACGTTTCGCTTTACCTACGCTGCGTTCAATGCTGCGAGGCTCTACCAGTTTCACGTTGACTCCCAGTCCGAGTACGCTTTGCAAACGTCCTCCCAGTTTCTTCTTCAAAGCCAGCATTTTGTTGATCTCATCCGAATAGAATTCCGGACGTACTTCAACCTGGAGTTCCATTGTATCGGTATTGTTTTCACGACCTACTATCAACAAATAATGCGGTTCAAACTCTTCCATTTCAAGAATGACTGATTCAATCTGCGTCGGGAATACATTCACACCGCGGATAATCAACATATCATCACTACGTCCCAAAATACGATCCATACGTACCAATGTACGGCCACAGGAACATTTATCATGATGCAAGGCCGTCAAATCACGCGTACGGTAACGAAGCAACGGCATACCCTCTTTGGTTAAATGAGTAAATACCAGTTCGCCCGTTTGACCGGATTCCACCGGTTGCAATGTATTCGGGTCGATGATTTCCGGGAAGTAATGGTCTTCATTCAAGTGAGTCCCGTGCTGACATTCGCACTCGTACCCGACACCCGGTCCGGCAATCTCACTCAATCCATAAATATCGTATGCTTTGATTCCCAGCTTTTCTTCTATCTCATGACGCATATTTTCCGTCCAGGGTTCTGCACCGAAAGCACCGACTTTCAGTTGGAATTCTTCACGCGGCAAACCGGAATCTTTGATTGCATCTGCCAGATAAAGCGCATAGGAAGGAGTACAACAAAGCACTGTCGATCCGAAATCATGCATCAAGGTTATCTGTTTTTCCGTGTTACCACTGGACATCGGAATAACAGAAGCACCGATATTTTCGGCTCCTGCATGTGCTCCCAATCCGCCCGTGAACAGTCCGTATCCATAAGATACCTGAAAAATATCAGAACGCCCCGCTCCATAAGCGGTAAAAGCACGCGATATACATTCCGCCCATGTAGACAAGTCCTTACGGGTATATCCGACAACCGTCGGTTTTCCGGTTGTTCCGGAAGAAGCATGAATACGTACAATTTGGCTCATCGGCACGGCACAAAGTCCGAACGGATAATTATCTCTTAAATCATGTTTCGTGGTAAACGGCAGTTTTACAATATCATCAATACTATTGATGTTATCGGGAGTAATCCCCATTTCCTGCATCTTCTTTCGATAGAAAGGCGTGTTGTGATAAACGTAATCTACAATTTTCTTGAGTCGTATGCTTTGAATCTTGCGAAGACTTTCGCGGTCCATACACTCAATGCTCTCATTCCAAATCATGTGTTTCTGGTATTACTAGTTGTATGAATCTGTTTTTTGATATTAATATGTTGCAAAGTAAAGGATTTATTTGGAAAAATGATTTGTTATCTCGATTATTTTACCGAATATTGCTCCACTTTTTAGGATTTAACTATGAATTATGAACTAACATCAGCTTATAAACCTACCGGAGATCAGCCGGAAGCTATAGCACAACTTACTGAAGGGGTCCTTCAGGGAGTTCCCGCACAGACTTTATTGGGAGTGACCGGGTCGGGAAAAACATTTACCATTGCCAATGTGATCGCCAATATCAATAAACCCACCTTGATTTTGAGCCATAACAAAACACTGGCTGCCCAGCTCTACAGTGAGTTTAAAGGTTTTTTCCCAAACAATGCGGTAGAATATTACGTTTCTTACTATGATTATTACCAGCCGGAAGCTTATCTGCCGAACAGTGATACATATATAGAGAAAGATCTCGCCATCAATGACGAAATCGACAAGCTCCGGCTCTCTGCCACTTCCGCCCTACTCTCCGGAAGAAAAGACGTGGTAGTGGTTTCTTCCGTATCTTGTATCTACGGTATGGGAAATCCTTCGGACTTCTACAAAAATGTCATCGAAATAGAACGGGGACGGATGATGGACCGCAATGTGTTTCTACGTCGTTTGGTAGACAGTTTGTATGTCCGCAATGATATCGACTTGAACCGTGGCAATTTCCGAGTCAAGGGCGACACGGTGGATATTTATCTGGCTTATACCGACAACCTGCTCCGCGTCACCTTCTGGGGGGATGAAATTGACGGTATCGAAGAGGTAGACCCTATCACAGGAGTCACTATCGCACCATTTGACGCCTATAAGATTTATCCGGCCAACCTGTTCATGACTACCAAAGAGGCTACTCTCCGTGCTATTCATGAAATAGAGGATGATTTGACCAAGCAAGTAGCTTTCTTCGAATCTATCGGCAAGGAATACGAGGCCAAACGATTGTATGAGCGAGTAACTTACGATATGGAAATGATTCGGGAATTGGGACATTGTTCCGGAATTGAGAATTATTCCCGTTATTTCGACGGCCGTGCTGCCGGTACCCGCCCCTATTGTTTGCTCGATTTCTTTCCGGATGATTTCCTGATCGTTATCGACGAAAGCCACGTAAGCGTACCCCAAATCCGTGCAATGTACGGAGGAGACCGTGCGCGAAAAATCAATCTTGTGGAATATGGTTTTCGATTGCCTGCCGCTATGGACAACCGTCCGTTGAAATTTGAAGAGTTTCAGGAGATGGCAAAACAAGTAATCTACGTCAGTGCTACACCGGCGGATTATGAATTGATTCAGTCGGAAGGAATCGTCGTGGAACAGGTGATTCGTCCTACCGGTCTGCTCGATCCTATCATCGAAGTGCGTCCGAGTCTCAATCAGATTGACGATTTAATGGAAGAAATCCAGCTCCGTATTGAAAAGGAAGAACGCGTACTCGTCACTACACTAACCAAACGAATGGCAGAAGAACTGGCAGAATATCTTCTTAATAATAATGTGAGATGTACCTATATCCATAGTGATGTCGACACACTGGAACGTGTGAAGATTATGGATGATCTCCGTCAAGGAGTTTATGACGTACTTATCGGGGTCAACCTGCTTCGTGAGGGTCTCGACCTTCCGGAAGTGTCTCTCGTCGCTATTCTCGATGCAGACAAAGAAGGATTCCTCCGCTCCCACCGTTCGTTGACACAAACTGCGGGACGTGCCGCGCGTAATGTGAACGGTAAGGTAATCATGTATGCTGATAAGATGACGGATAGTATGAAACTGACGATTGATGAAACGAACCGTCGCCGCGAAAAGCAGCTGGCATACAATGAGGCAAACGGAATTACCCCGCAACAGATTAAAAAGGCCAGAAACTTGTCTGTATTCGGTAATGCAAAAGAGGCAGATGAGCTGTTGAAAGAAAGACATGCTTATGTAGAACCTTCTACTCCGAATATCGCAGCAGATCCGATAGTGCAGTATATGAGTAAAGCGCAGATGGAAAAGAGTATCGAGCGTACCCGCAAACTGATGCAGGAAGCAGCCAAGAAACTTGAATTTATCGAAGCCGCACAATATCGTGACGAATTATTGAAACTGGAGGACTTGATGAAAGAGAAATGGGGATAAAATTTCCCCTTTGTTCACTTATTATAGCCTGATTGCTAAGGGCTGAAACTCTTAACAAACCTGTAACTTCGCATTTAGTCTATTAATTAGTGTTATAAAAACACCAATTAAGGGCTGATAATTTGCAAAGTTACCGGAATCCCGTATCTTTGCACTGTGTTTTTCATAGTATTAGATTTAAGGTTAACAAAGGTTGGAGCAAGGCGTTGCTCCTTTTTTTATGTCTATACGTCATCTTCAATGAAAAATATAAAATTGAAAAGACATAATGTACCACTCTCTAAAGCATAAATTAAGGAGGATTGCAGATATAGACTGATCGTTCATTACGACTGAATCTATTCATGCAATCCTCCCATTTCTTATAGTTGGATTATTCCTACTTCAAGCGATGATAAATCAAAGAGCCTTCTCTATGGCATTTTTAATCAACGGTTCCATAATATCATACCCTTCGCTCGTTGGGTGAACTCCATCTTTAGTATATTGAGGATTCAAGGCCTGATTTTCGTCAACCACCATTGCCTTGTAATAATTAACAAACGGAATTTTATTTGCTCTTGCATAAGCCTCTATCCGGTCATTTAAAGATTTAATTTTCTGCGGAACATCTTTTATTTCCATTCTCCACTTAAATGCAGCAGCAGGCAATACGGAAGTCAAAATTACTTTTATTTTATTTGCTTTTGCCAGTTCCGCCATAGAAACGATGTTTCCGAATGTATAATCTTCATTATACGCTTGTGTATTTTCAGCGACATCATTTGTTCCGGCATTAATCACCACTAAAGCAGGAGAAAGATTAATCACATCTTCCCGGAACCGTAACAAGAATTGATAGGAAGTCTGCCCACTGATTCCACGGCCAATGTAACCATTTGATTTGAAAAAATCCGGATGAGTCCTTACCCATCCTTCCGTAATGGAATTTCCCATAAAAATAACCCGTTTGTCTTTCTTTGTCGCTTGTGGAAGTGCAGCATTTTCTTTTGAATAACGACGTAGATTAGCAAAATCATTTTTCTGCGCATAGCTTTCTCCTATCGAGAAACTCAAGCAAACAACAGCCAATAATATCCATTGGCCCCATCTTCTTTTATCCATGTTTATATTAAGTATTAGTAATATTATATTTCATGCAAAGATAAAAAGAAAAGCGATGCACCATACTTTGTAAGGCCATTTTTTGTGCATTTCCATGCCATAATGTGCTGATAAATGTCAAACACGAGAGATTTTTTCTGCATATTTGTTATTGTTTTCAGGTTTCCAGCAAAAATACGCCATACGCTAGGAGCTTCTAAATTCATCGGTTCTTTTCAGTTGGTTTCGGTTCTAAATAGTCATATACGTTCGCATATTAATAACCTGTCTTTGGGGAAGCAAAAGTTAGAGGCTTCATTTGCCTGAAACGAAGCCTCTGAATGTATCAAACAGAGGCTCTGCCGCATGGGTTTAGAGCCTCCATTTAGGGAATAAAAAGCGCCTTTTTGCCGAACGCATAGTGGAACACTCTCCAAAGGCAGATAACTCACTATATGACAACTGGTTACGCCTTCCTAAAAAGCCCCCTTGAACACTTACCGGTATTATTATAAATATATAAATAATAAACTATATATATTAAAATGTATAGTTCGATTTTTCTATTTTTGAATCTTTATAACGCAAATCGCATGTGCTAAAATTTATTTGTAGCTTTGCTTTTTTCGAATAAATTCAGCTATTAAATCAGTTCATAGTAATTATTAAAAAAGTTGATGAAGAAAGAAAAATGGAAGCATACGCATTTATCTGTCGTCCAAAATATCGAATAACCGTTAAGGCGAAGGTACTTTTTCTTAATCTATGTTATATAACATGCGTTTTTTCTTGGATTATTTGCTAATTTCACAACAGTCCGTATCTTTGCATTGTGTTTTTCATAGTATTAGATTTAAGGTTAACAAAGGTTGGAGCAAGGCGTTGCTCCTTTTTTTATGTCTATATGCTTGATTTCCTAAAAAAGAATGGTATTTTTGTAAAGTCACAATTATTATCCGAAACATGAAACGCAAACTACTTTATACCACTCTAATAATAGCTATTCTGTGTGTAATCAGCATACTTGTATGTAACAGGACGATCAAGAAACACACAGTCTCCAAACTATATACGGAAGTAAATACTATCCCCTCCAACAATGTAGGATTACTTCTCGGAACTTCTCCCAAGTTGAAAAGTGGAAATAACAATTTATATTTCGATTATCGAATTCTTGCAACAGTAGAGTTATATAAAGCCGGAAAAATTAAATATATCCTCATCAGCGGCGATAACCGTAAAGAGGATTACAATGAACCGGAAGAAATGAAGAAAGCACTCATACAAAAAGGTATTCCTGAAAAATCCATTTATTTAGATTATGCCGGATTCCGGACTCTCGACTCTGTTGTACGTGCCAAAGAAGTGTTTGGACAAAATCGTCTGACCATCATCTCCCAACGTTTCCATAACGAACGAGCGATCTATCTTGCAGAGAAAAATGGAATAGACGCCATCGGGTACAACGCCCCAAATGTAAATGCTTATGCCGGACTGAAAACTAACATCCGGGAATTACTTGCAAGAGTCAAAATGTTTATAGATTTAGGTATAGATAAACAACCTCATTTCTTGGGGGAGAAAATCATTATTGGAAACAATAAATGACTAAATACAAAATGCCATGAATAAACACAAAAGATAAAACCTATGAGACATCAACAAAATAAGAAAAAAACAGCCTGGAAGAAAAGTCGCACCTTTGGTGACATTAAAGGAGGAAGAATGCGAATCAAATTAAAGGATAATATAGTGAAAAGAGAACACTCTTTATTAAAACCAACTGAATTTGATAAATGCCCCATTTATATAATGGAAAATCCGTCCAGGGATTTCTATTTTCCAATAACAATAGACCATATTGAAAGTGTATTGAATCAATTACCCGAAAAAGATGTATCATGTATAACACACATATGGCTACGCAAGCCTAATTCTAAAGTAAATTGCCAAAGTTATTTTACTACGGGTAGTGGAGTATATGCCATCATACTGTATCCATTTCCCAAAAACAACAAAATATCCATAGGAAAGAGCAAACCCAGTCACAAACTACTAACATGGTATAAAGGCTATGCATCTGAACCTGTAAAAGAACGAGATAACTGGTATATTGAATTCACAGAAGAAAATGCAAGAAGATATTATCTTGAACGTTTATTAATGCATGAAATCGGACATTGTGTCAATGTATGGTTAGTTTATAATAAAGCAGCAAACTACAAATCAGAAAATAGTGCAGATAATTATGCTTTGAATAATAAACTTGAAATAACTTATTAAATTATGGAACAACAAATTCAACTCAACGATCACAACAAGCAGGAATACCCTCCTATGCATACAGCAGAGCATTTACTCAATGCAACCATGGTGAAAACCTTTGGCTGCCCACGTTCTCGCAATGCCCACATCGAAAGAAAAAAAAGCAAATGTGACTATATACTTTCGTCATGTCCGACAGCGGAACAAATCCAGTCTATTGAAGATAGAGTGAACGAGGTAATCAGTCAGAACCTACCTGTGACTGTTGAGTTTATGACTCATGAACAGGCCAAAGATATTGTAGATTTAAGTAAGCTACCTGCCGATGCAAGCGAAACTCTTCGCATTGTCCGCATTGGAGATTATGATGCCTGCGCCTGCATCGGATTGCATGTATCCCATACTTCTGAAGTGGGTACCTTCAAAATCATTAGTTATGATTATGACGAAGAAAGGCAAACACTAAGAATAAGGTTCAAACTGATCGAGAAGAAGTAAACAGGTTATCAAATTAATATCTATCTTATATAAAATAAATAAAAACAGGATACATTTTGTCATTTATATTGCAAAAATGACATTATAAAAATGACAAATAGACAATTTTAGTCTCTAAAATCTCTTGGCATAAGGTTTGCATTTATAGAAGCGAACAACGGTTCGAGAGCGGACGATGGAAGGCGGGATAACCGATACCATCGGAAGTGAAAATGCCGAAGTTCTAAATTTATTAATTGAATGTTTAACTTAAAGATAGGAGACTAAAATTATGATGCCTGTTAGAAGAACTCAAAGTTGGTTACCAAGTATCTTTAATGATTTCTTTGATAACGATTGGATGGTAAAAGCAAATGCTACTGCACCTGCAATTAATGTTTTGGAAACAGAAAAAGAATACAAAGTGGAATTGGCTGCTCCGGGTATGACGAAGGATGATTTCAATGTTCGCATTGATGAAGATAACAACCTCGTTATCAGCATGGAGAAGAAGACTGAAAACAAGGAGGAAAGAAAAGACGGTCGCTATCTGCGTCGCGAATTCTCATACTCTAAGTTCCAGCAAACAATGATTCTACCAGATAATGTAGATAAAGAGAAAATTGCTGCATCCGTAGAACATGGTGTTCTAAATATCGAACTTCCGAAACTCTCTGAAGAAGAAGTAAAGAAGCCAAATAGACAAATCGAAATAAAGTAATACAGTAACCGCTTATTATTCACCGGAAATGGTGATGAAAAGTAATAAAAACAAAGGTGTTTCAAAACCTTTATAATAAAGAATAACCCTCACGCAGGCATCTGTTGTGAGGGTTATTACGTTAAAAAGAGAGTTTCGACACATCTCCATTTTTTTATGCCAGTATTAATTATTCTTCCGGTAACTAATCACAGCCCAACTATTAAACACAACAGCAAAAAGCAGTAATATTCCGAACTGTGGCAGTAAATCAAAGAAACCGCTTCCCTTTAGATATACCATTCGCATCACTTCCATGAAGTATCTCAAGGGGTTGAGCCTGGTAATCATTTGTGCCCACTCCGGCATACTGCTAATAGGAGTAAACAATCCACTCATCAATATCAAAACCAACAAACAAAACCACATGACAAATGTAGATTGCTGCATAGTTTCCGAATAATTGGAAACAACAAGCCCGAAGCCGGACATTACTAGAACAAAAAGAATTGCAAAAAAGTAAATCAACAGAAAATGCCCGACAGGCACTATGCCGTAAAGCAGCCATGCTAATATGAAACACAAAGTGAGCACCACAAAACCAATCAGCCAGTAAGGTAAAAGCTTTGCTAGAATAAAGATAAATTTCGAAACAGGAGTTACATTTATTTGTTCAATCGTCCCTATTTCTTTTTCACTAACGATATTTATCGCAGGCAAGAAACCACAAATCAAAGTCAGCAACATAACCATTAATGCAGGAACCATATAAAGCTTATAGTTCAGATTCGGATTAAACAGACCTTGTGTATCCAGGTGTATGGAAGGAAAAACACCGGAAGCAGCACCCACTTCAGGGTGTTCCGAACGTAATTCGGTGGCGTAATTATTAACGATAGAAGATAAGTAAGAACTACCAAGTCCTCCTTTCGTTCCATTCACTGCATTGGCTGCTATCAGTATATGAGAATCCTTTCCATTCATCCAGTCCCGTTCCATGTTTCTCGGAATTTCCATCACAATATCTGCTGTTCCGACTTCAATATTCCGAAGCCCTTCATCATACGAAGCCGGCACTTCTACTAAACGGAAATAAGTGGAAGCAGCTATCTTATTTACCAGACGCTGTGAAATAGCCGAATGATCATTATCCACAATATTCAACTGTATATTCTTGATTTCCAAATTCACAGCCCAAGGCATTAACAGCATAATCATGCACGGAAAAACAAGAATCAATTTCGGCATAAACGAATTGCGAAGCAACTGTTTAAACTCTTTTTCTATCAGGAACTTTATCATAAATAATTATTCAATTTACTAATATACTCATTGTCTCACAAAACAGCGCAACTGATGGGGATATTGGCATATTATTCCAATCTATACTTGAATTTCTTGATACTGATTGTAATAAGCACTGTAGCCATCAACAATAAGATACCAATTTCCTTATACACGAGTACCACCGATACCCCCTCAATCATAAGTTTCCGTACTGCCTGAATATACCAACGTGCCGGAAGTATGTCCGATATCCATTGAAGTATCAACGGCATACTTTCGATGGGGAAAATCATTCCCGATAAAAGCATTGTGGGCATCATCAACATCAATCCGGAAACCAGCATAGCAGCTACTTGCGTACGCGTCACTGATGAAATCAGCAAACCCAATGCCAATGAGACAAAGATGAATAACAAAGACACCGTTATCAACCAAAACAAACTTCCTACTACCGGTACATCCAACACAAAGACTGAAAGTAATAGAATCGTTATCAGATTGACAAATGACAGGACAAAATAGGGCACGGCCTTTGCCAGAATAATAAATAATGGTTTCACGGGCGAAACCAATAATACTTCCATCGTACCCGTCTCCTTCTCACGAACAATTGAAATAGAAGTCATCATAGCACAGATCAGCATCAGAATCAACCCCATTACTCCCGGCACAAAATTATAAGCACTTTTCATTTGCGGGTTATACAGCAATTTGATATCAGGAGTCAAACGGGCAGATGATAGATTCGGGGGCAGCATTTCTTGTCCCACCATGGAGACAATCCCGGTTGCATAGTTAACCTGCGAAGTTGACATATTCGGGTCCGTTGCATCTACAATCAGCTGTACGCGAGCATCGCCTACATAAAGTCCATCGACAAAACGTTCACTAAAAACAACCGCCATATCAACCTCTCCCTTTAAAAAAGCATCCTCCATTTCCTGTGGTGTATGAAAACGAGTAGTAACAGTAAAGTACTCACTGGCATCCAGTCGATCTATCATTTTTCGGGTCACCACATCATTAGAAGGATCAAGCACGGCTAGCCGTACATTTTTCACCTCTGTAGTGATAGCAAAGCCGAATAGAATAATTTGTACGATCGGCATTCCCAGCAGGATCAACATCGTTCGCCGGTCACGAAAAACATGGTAAAATTCTTTCTTTACAAAAGCCATAAACTGTCTCATAATCAATCTGCTTTACGCACCGCACCGCGGGCTAGTTTCTGAAAAACATCATCCATCGTTTCCGCTCCGAATTGTTGTTTCAAGCGCGTGGGTGTATCAAGGGCCTTGATTTGTCCGTCCACCATAATAGATATCCGGTTACAATATTCGGCTTCGTCCATATAGTGGGTGGTAACAAATACTGTAATCCCCTGATCGGCGGCCTGATAAATCAACTCCCAGAACTGCCTGCGTGTAGCAGGATCTACCCCACCGGTCGGCTCGTCCAGAAAAACAATCCTCGGCTCATGGAAGATTGAAACCGAAAAGGCCAATTTCTGTTTCCATCCTAAAGGGAGACTCTTCACTAAAGTATTCCGCTCGGCAGAAAATCCCAAACGGTCCAGCAGTTCTCCGGTCTTTCTTTCTATTTCCGACTCTTCCATTCCATAGATGCCAGCAAACAGACGGATATTCTCCCATACTTTCAGGTCTTCATACAAAGAAAACTTCTGGCTCATATACCCGATATGTTTTTTCACTTGTTCCGCCTCCCGGAAAATATCAAACCCAGCTACCTTTCCTATACCGGATGTAGGTTTGCTTAATCCGCAAAGCATACGCATAGCTGTTGTCTTGCCGGCACCATTAGCCCCCAGGAAACCAAATATTTCTCCCCGGTTCACTTGAAAAGAAATGTGATCTACCGCAGTAAAATTTCCAAAACACTTTGTCAACTGTTCCACTTCAATGACCGGAGCCATTTCATGTTTCACTTCTTCCCGCTCCAAAGAAGGCGGACAGAGAATCGCAGCAAATTGCTGAAGAATACGTGCAGGAGTATCAATGCCATGAATCTGTCCATGATTAATAAAGGCAATCCGGTCACATTGACGGGCTTCGTCCATAATGGGAGTGGAAACGATAATTGTAATTCCC
>ERZ773260.2641-NODE-2641-length-19151-cov-3.582164_pt1 | contig 19151 bp, 16 predicted proteins | sample MGYA00511387_ERZ773260 | MGnify/ENA primary metagenome ERZ773260 (study PRJEB29015, sample SAMEA2737745) | human gut metagenome | biome: human gut; feature: human-associated habitat; material: faeces | place: China | collected 2012 ... | reverse complement strand
TTCTTTATTCGGAATCGAATGATGAATATGAAGCACCTTCCATTTTCCATCCCTAACTCCATAAATAATAGTAAAGCGAGAATCCAAATGTATAATTGTAACTTCTTTATCATAAAGACCATAAATTTTAACAGATCCATACACAAAGACACATTGATCATCCACAATATTTTCTTCTATTTCTAAATCTTTAAATTCAAAATGAATATTCTTTCTTTTCTCCACATCAAACTTGAAAGAATTTAAAAAGTGCTCAATATTTTTAAAGAATTCTTGTTTTCCCGTACCAATAATACTCGCATTGGAATCTAAAAAATTTTGAATTGCAACATCACTCAACGTATCCGATCCTAGATATGTTTCTAACAATTGTCTAGTAAGTAACTTAAAATCCTGCATAACCCAACCCCACAAACAAAAGGCATCATCTCAAATCAGACAATGCCATATTCTATAATCAATACTGATTTGAAAAGATATATCATTACTTATATGATACCACAAAATCTAGCCTAAATTGTTAATACTATCATCAATATCATCAAGTTTATTACAAACTTCTTCTATTTTATCATTATAAGTAGTATCACCCTGAATTTCTGTTACTACATTATAAATATCTGAAATCACATTATTATTTTGAGTATTATAACTAATTTCTTTTAGTTCCTCTAACACATCATTTCTTTCACAATCTCCACTATGATATTCTATAAGCTCATCGATTTTTTCATTCATATCTCTTAACTCAGATAAAATATCAGATAATAATTCAACTACTTCATCCATGATTCATCACTCCTCATATATTTCTTCCATCTTCTTAATACATCTTTTAATGGCTCATTCAAATAAGATAAAGCCTTTTCTTTCATCTCTTTAGGAATACCATACGCTGCTTCTGCAATACTTCCTGTAATTGCCGCAATGGTATCACTATCTCCACCAATCGAAATCGCATTTCGAATCGCATTCTCAAAATCCGTGCTTTCTAAAAATGCAATAATGGCCTGTGGAACACTGCCTTGACAAGTCTCATCAAACTTGTAATTCTTACAAATTTCATCTAAAGACATTGATAAATCATATCCAGATTCATTTTCAATATGCTCTTTGATTCTTCTCTTACATTCATCTGGATCTGAATCAATTGGTGTTGAATATTTAATATACCATCCACGAAAATAAAATCTTGCCATAAAGATCGCATCACATACAGCTAAAGCACCCTTAATACCCTCAGGATGATTGTGTGTTATACTAGCCGATAATCTAGCCAAATCACGACTTGGCCACATACCTGTTCTTACACAAAAACCACAATCCATCACCCAACCACATGGAGATACTCGCATAGCTAAGCCATTGCCAAAACTATTATATGGTTTACTATCCATACTCCTTAACCATACACGAAAACGTCCACCATATTCTTCATGCGGATACATACGACCATATTTTTTCATGGAACGAATATAATCCGATTCGCTTCCACCATTCATAATCGTATCTGCCACAGCACATGTCATGATGGTATCATCGGTAAAGCGACAATTTGGTTTAAACAATTCAAAATCTTTTGTCTTGATATTCGAAAATTCATAAACTGAACCTACAATATCACCAATAATTGCTCCTAACATAGTACCATCTCATTTTTGTTTATAGATTTTTTTAATATGTAGTATCATACATATAGAGAAACTAACTTGTGATGGATAAAGCTAGGCTGGCTGTGCCAATAAGATGTAAATCGAGATGCCAATGCTTGTGGGGTTAGTTTTTTTTCTTTTTATACTAACTTCATTTCTTCAATCGCATGTAACAAATCATCTTTTTTAAATGTAATCAAATCCTTATCGGATATTTCATTTAAACTAGCCAAACGATTCGAATGTGCCTTTTTACTCTTATCAAACAAGTTACGCATTTCTCGGCCATTCGCAAAATTATCTGGCTTGTGATTACATAATTCATTTAAATAAGATTTTAATGTATCTTGAGCTTCTAAATCCATTCTAAAATCATTTTGTTCACACAACAATCCAAAAATCATAAATAATTCTTCTTCAGAATAATCATCAAAATGAATATATTCATTAAATCTAGATTTTAATCCAGGATTTGATTGTAAGAAAGATTCCATTGGCTCATCATATCCAGCAACAATCACAATAAATTCATCACGATGATCTTCCATGGCCTTTAATAAAGTATCAATGGCTTCTTGACCAAAATCATTTTCACCCTTAGCCAAAGTATAAGCTTCATCTATAAATAGAATACCACCCATAGCTTCATCAATCTTTTCCTTCGTTTTTAATGCTGTTTGTCCAACATATCCAGCAACAATCTCACTACGATCCACTTCAACCAATTGACCCTTTTCTAAGATTCCTAGTTCCTTATAGATTTTAGATAATAATCGCGCTATCGTTGTCTTTCCCGTACCAGGATTTCCCTTAAATACTAGATGCTTAGAAGTATTAGAAACTTTCAAGCCTTTGCTTTTACGAAGTGCATCTATTTTCAGCTCATTAATGATTGAATGCACCTGTTGTTTTACTCCATCCAATCCAATCATGGAATCCAATTGTTTTTGAAGATCTGCTAAAGATTCTTCAGACTCAACATCAATTTCATCCTGAATCACTTCTTCTTTAACTTTATCAACAACTAAAGGTTTCTCTTCTTGTTTAATATCCAATAATTTAATGTATTGAATAAAATAATCCTTTACAATATCCTTCTTATCATTCTTATTAAACAAATAATAACGACCCAGTTCATACACAAATTGTGCATACAAAACTTTTACAATAGGCATTAAATTTAATGTTTGAAAATCAGAAAACCAAGAATGAACAGAAACGCTATCATTCAATTTTTCTTTAGAACCAAGAAACACTTTATTAAAGTAATCCATACGAAGATCTGCATGATCTAAAGATATGATTTCTATAAACCCAGCAATATTATTTAAAACAACTTGTGTAACGTTTAAATGACCACCATCTTTATCAATCAATTCCTGCTCTTTTGAACATGCTAATAATAATTTAGCCAATGATTGTTTTACATCTATATCCATAATTACAACCTTCTCTATGCATATTGAATTTGATTATGCAACGAATCATATAATTTCGATGCATCCTCACCCTCAATACCATTAAACATCTCAGAAATTTCTTTTTCCAATTCATTGTGAATTTCTTCATTCGTCTTTTCATGAAATACATTCAATAAGGATGTATCTTGAAGTGTTAAAATAATTTCTTGATTATCAATCACTTCTTGTTTTTGATCTTGAACTTGTTCTAAGAACTCATTATAATACGTATCCATTTCATCCGTATTTAAACTTAAATCAAAAATACCATGATCTTGCAACAATTCAACAAACCAAGATTGAGTTAGAGTATCATATAAACTCATCCACTTATTGTGAGATGTATGCCATACTTCATCACCACTCAAAATATCTTTATAGTTAAAATAATATTGTTCATCAAAGAAACGCAATGAAGCTGTATACATTGAAAGCATCATAAATACAGTGAGAATCATATTGTCCTTATTATCAATTAAATCGGATTTTAAAGAATCAATCATCATATCCAAGACAACATATAATGAATCCACTAACTTACGCATTTGTTCTTCACTATAAGGCTTTTGTTTCTTACGACAATCCAACATATCCTGATAGTCACTAATTACCTTATTGTATTCAGCTTTAATATGAAGTTCAGTCCCTTTATTTAAAGCCTGTTGAACCTTTTCAATCGCACCAACAATCTCTTCTTCCATGGAATTTAACTTCTCATATAAAATCGCAAAAGTAGCCCAAGTCGAAACTAAATTCACCCCATCTAAAATCAATGCAATATTTTGAATCTTAGATAAATTCTTCACCATCTTCAAATTCTGATTTAATAACTTAGAATTCTTTTGAACCGCCTTTAAAACTTCTTTTGCAGCCACCTGCTGTTCAGCCTCTTTAAAAATATTATCTAAAGCCACCTTATAGAACTTCTTAAAGCGCTTATTCTTTTGACGAACTACAATTTCCATAAAATTCTTATCATTCAAGAATTTACGCAATTCCTCTATTGTTTGTATTACCTCAATTTCATCCATACCTATTCTCCATCCCTTAATTTGTATAGAACCAACGTCAAAATCAATAAGATACAAGAATCCATATTATATGGATTATGGAAATCAAAACGAGGCTTACGCTTATTAATTCCAATTGCTGGAACGGTTTCTCTACGAATAAAAGTAAGAATCGTATCTATATCCAAACATTCTTTAGATAAATCAAAATCAGAAATCAACTTCGATTGATTTTTAGTAACCGCCATATATAAACACATCATAATGCGCGTATAATCTATCAAATTCTGAAAGTTCACTTCTTTAGATTTACTAATAGAAACCGCCTTTTCATAATACTTCTGTGCACGCGTCTTCTGTTTCGATGTTTCAATCTGTGATTCTAAAATATCATTCAAACATTTAAAATAACTTTTGATCAACTTATTAAAATCACACTTATTCGTTAGTTCAACCATCCTGAAATGATCATATAACTTCTCTGCCACAACATCCTTAGTTATATCATTCAAGAACTGAAATTTTATATAAGCATTTAAAACCAACAAAACACAATCGCTAGTCACATCACTATAGTCTAGCCATGTTGATTCTACAAACTCTTTTGGTTTCATATCCTAGTTCTCCTTGTTATTTTTTTCTATTCAAATAATTCAATATTGCTTTGTGTCCCAAACGAATTTTTACATGTTCAACCTTCCATTCTTCACCACAAACAATTGCTTTAAAACTTAAATAATTCTTTTTTAAATCTTCTTTATCTATTTCTAAAGCTGTTGAATAACGAAGATTTTCATAACAAGTTGGACAACAAATGAACTCAAAAATATCTTCACTATCTTTATATTTATAAAGTCTCATTCCTGTTAATTCAGTGTGTACTATTGCACCACAAAGAGGACACGTTCTGGCATATCCACCAATCACTTAATCCTTAACGTGTTGTGGTTTACACATAAAGTCTTTCACCTTGTTAAAATTATTATAATCTAAATAACATGCTTCTTCCGTTACGATACTTTCATCTAGTGAATTATACTCAATTGTATATGTATATTCAAAATTCTATCTGGTATATTTTTCTGCTGTCCTTGTAATACTCAATGATAATGAGAAATTACCTAAGAAAAATTTATTTAAGCAATCAACAATATCATACTCAGAATTTATTTTTTCGTTAATTAAAAGAACAATTTGGTCTTCTAAACTAAAAGGAATTAATTGCACTTTTATTGCTACTCCTCCTATAAAGCCATGTAATTAACACTAATTATAATTCGCATTGTTATTAATATTATCAATAACACTCTTAATCTCCATCCAAGTTTGAATATCATTGCCAAACAAATCTGCAACTGAACCTTTATCCGTAAATGGAGATTGTTGTAAAACACTCATGTCTTTCATTAAACCATTTCTTACAATGTATTCTACAATTTGGTTCACAAAATAGATCTGTTCAGAATTAAGATTTCTTTCATCTAAGTATTTAGAGAAAGCATCTTTGGCAGCATTCATATCCAAGCCAACAATTTCTCGAACAAATTCGCAGATAGGCTTTTCTCCTACTTCTGAATAATAGTCTTTCTTAGAACCTAATTCTTTCCATAAGATATTTTCTAAAGAAACTAAATCTGTACTACTTAATGGTTTGTTTTCTTTGATTTTCAAAATCACAGGATTATCTTTTTGATGTTGGCGAATATAATACTCAATTTTAGATTTATAATTCTTTAAATCATCATTCTCTAATTCTGAATCATTAAATTGAACATCTAAAATATCATCTTCAAAATTAGTTTCATAAGATAATCCTTGTCTTGGAATATATTTAATTAAATCTCTTAATCTTAAACGAATATTTTCAAATTCATCTATACCACTATATTCTAAATAATTCGTATTTAAGATAGCATGAATAATTTCGCTTTCCTTTTCAATTGCAGGAATATTCGATACTTTAGATAAACCTGTTACCTTTTTTAATAAATCTTTAATTCTACGCTTACTCTGTTTCTCAGCCAAATGAGCTAATTCAATACCATACATTAAAGCATCAAATCGCACAGCACTTACTTCATCTTCATCCGGTAAGATTAGTTGGGCTAATTCTTGACGCACCATCAAACAATCTTCATAAGTAAGCATTTGATAATGGTCTGGATTCGAATAGAGATCCACATATTTTAAATGTTGTCTAACATCAAAACGATTACGATCCAGCTCTTTTACTTTACTAACCATATAATCGACAAGTTCTTTACGCCATTTTTTTAATTCATCCGTTTGATAATTCAAAGCTTGTAATTTATAAGCAATCTCAAACTTCAATGCAAAAACAGCTCCCTGTACTGCAAGCATATTCGGTGTTGCACTTCCAGTCTTCATTCTGAAAAATTCAAAATTACCACAGAAATCAAAAATCAAGAACTTATCTTTATCTTTTCCATCTAAAAGTCCAGGACATAGTCTTGTTCCACGACCAATCATTTGCCAAAATTTAGCCTTACTCATTACTTTTTTAAAGAAAATCAAATTCACACATTCAGGCACGTCAATACCAGTGTCTAACATATCAACTGAAATCGCAATTTGAGGTAATTTTTTTGGATCAGAAAACTGGTCAATTAACGACTGAGAATAGTTGATTTTATTATCAATGACTTCTGCATAACCCTTTAATTCAGGATATTCCTTATTAAAAATTTCTAAAATAAATTCTGCATGCTTATGATTCTTCGCAAAGATAATTGTTTTACCAATTTTTTGTCCATAATCAATACGAATACCATATTTAAATAAAGTTGCTAATACCTTACGCACTGTATCTTTATTAAAAACATATTGATTTATGGCTGAAGCACTAATAACTTCTGGAACATTCCCCTCTTCATCGACAAATGTTTCTTCATACTCTTCTTTTTCATCATTATCCAATTCATCCCAATGAATTCCATTCTTCATAAATTCTGTAGAACATTCTATAGATTTATAATCAACTAAAAATTCATCTTTTACAGCCTGAGCTAATTCATAACCATATGTCGGAATTCCATTTTCCAATTCAAAAACTTCATATGTATTCTTATCAATTTCATCTTTAGGCGTTGCAGTTAAACCAACTAAAGGTGCATCAAAATATGAAAATATATCTCTATACTTGTTATAAATAGATCTATGCGCTTCATCACAAATAATCAAATCAAAATGCCCGCAAGTAAATAATTTCTTGCCTTCATCCTTAATCGTATCTATACAACCAATCATTGTTTGGTAAGTCGAAAATACTGCATGAGCATTATAATTTTCTTTATCTTCCACTAAATTTGTAGCCGAAAGATCAGATAATAAATTCACAAAACTACGCTTAGCCTGTGTAACTAATGAGTTACGATCTGCCAAGAATAAAATATTCTTAATCCAACCATTATTTAATAGCACATCAACTAAACTAATAACCGTTCTAGTTTTACCTGATCCAGTAGCCATGACTAATAAAGCTTTTCTTCTATTCCCTTTATCAAAAGCTTCACATACAGCACGAACTGCAGCTTCCTGGTAATAACGTCCAGCTATATTCTTGTTAATCACAATATAATTCAAATGAGATTTTGTTCTTCTCAAATTAAAATACTTTTCTAAATCACGTTTTGAATAAATACTCGATACTCTTCTTTCAGGATAATCATTATCTATTATGCGTGTTTCAAAGCCATTCGTAATAAAGATTACTGGTCTTCTTTTATATTTCTTCTCTAATAAATCCGCATACAATTTTGCTTGTTGTCTTCCTACCGCAGGATCTTTACAACTTCTCTTAGCCTCAATTACCGCTAATGGAATGTTCATATCATCATATAAAACATAATCCGCATACCCAACTTCAGACTTGTTAGGCATTCCTTCAAGTTCAACTTCATTAATCCAGTCTTTACCTTCAATCCATCCAGCATCCATCAACATGGCATCAATATATAATTTACGTGTTTTAAATTCAGATAAATCTAATGGTTTTGAAACATATGTTTCTTGTTGTTGAACACGACGAGAACTCAATTCCTCTTTCAAAGATTTATTTTCAGCAATCAAAGCCTCTAAATCAACATCAGGAACTGCTTTAACAGGAGTCACTTCCTCTTGTTCTAATAATGATTCGTCAAATTCTCTTTCTTCGTAATTATCACCATAACAATACGCAATAAAATCAGTAAAATAGAACAAATTACGTAAACATATTTTGGCAATACTAGCCGTTTTTGTTGTTGAAGTGTGAACCGCTTCATTCCCATATCGACGGATAAACTCTATTCGTTTCCAAATATCATCATCCATGATTGATTTAAAAGCTCGTGTATTCATTAATGTATGCAAATTATCCTGATATGGAACATCTAAATCTGCATCTACTGAATACATCCATTTAATACCTGCCTCTAATGCACGTCTACAGTTGATAATACACGTACTAACATCAATTTTATACGTCTTTTCTGCAACAATAGCTATATCTACAAAGCTATCAAAATCTTTTTCTTTCTTTAAATAATCGAAGTTAGTCATATACTACCTCTCTTTCTAGTTCTAGAATACTCTTCTTAATATCAAACCTTGATTTATCGACTTGTCGTACAAAATTAACAAATTGATACTGAAGTTCTATTGGTGGTAAATAAATTGGTATTTCTTGTAACTCTTGAGCATTTATATTAGCCTGATTTACTGCGCCTTTTGCTATTGTTCGTAGATGTAATTTCATTTCATCAGTATTCATATACATTGAAAAAAATTTTGGAACTATGGTTTCTTTTAATCTAATTCTAATTATATATCCAGCAATAACCATATCTTCATTAAAATCAAACTCTGCTGTTTTTCCAATTAAATCTAAACTATTGGTTCTATTGAACAATACATCACCTTTTCTTACAACACATTTTTCTAATTCATCATTATCTAAACTGATAAACTTTAAATCCGTTAAATCAAATCGCCCATCATATGTTAAATTGTTCATACGTAAATATTTATATTCACCATTCTCTACAGATGGTTTACTGGTCCCATATTTAACCTCATTCACTACATTTTTAATTTGTTTAGATTCCCAGTTCAGGTTATTTATAAATGGCCTACCAAACATCTCTATAAATCGGGCTTTAATTAATAAATCTAAATCATCAATTTCTTTCTCTTTCAAACATATCATTTTCTCAACTTTTTCGAGAATCTCAACAATATTTAATTGCTTATCAACACCAATTAATGGAATTTCGAAATTCTTTAAAGTTGTTAAATTAATATTATTTTGAGCAACTCCTCTCCCTATATTGTTAACATAATCTTTTTTTGATTTTAAATAGTAATATAAATAATCAGTTGTTATTCTTGGATCAGTAATGTTGATTCCTGCAATCGCTTGGTTAGTACAAGCTTCGATATCAAGTATTCCAACTTCTCCAAGTGTAGCAAATATTGTGTAAAGAATTGTGCCTTTTTTCAACAACTTTGCAGATGAATTATTTAATCCTTGTTCTGTTATTAATTCATCATATTCATTTACATATTTAGATTTGATATTGCCAATCTTTATCCAAGGAATATTTCCATTTTCCCAATATTCATTTTTAGACCTAGAAGGAGTTCCACCTGACACTACAGAACACGATTCCCCAATTGATGTATATTCCATCATCTCAACAAATCCGAATTTAGCTTAGCGTATGTTATCATATGTTGTATTTAAGCAACAAATTTTCTATGAGATTCTTTAACATTATTTTGATTCACCATTGCATAGTGCATTGTTGTATCTATTTGAGAATGTCCTAATAAACTTTGTACTTGTTCTATAGGCATACCTTTATCAATAGCCTTAGTAGCAACAGTTCGTCTAAATTTGTGTGGATGCACTTTATTAATACCTAGTTTTCTACCTAATTGACGAAGTCTTATCTCGACTCCACTAATATTCAATCTATCATGCGGTGCATCTAATGAAACAAATAATGCTGCATTATCATCATTTCTAGAATTAATATAGTTTCTTAAATGAATCTTTGTTCTGGCATCAAAATAAACCGGTCTTTCTTTATTACCTTTTCCAAAGACAACACACTCTCTATTTTCAAAATCAATATCATTAATATTTAACCTAACAAGTTCTCCAACACGCATACCAGTAGATGAAAGTAGATCGATAATTGCTAAATCCCTTAAATTATTACAATTATCTCTTAACAATTCTAAGGTTTCGTCTGAATATGTTTCTTTAATAACTTTATCCGTCTTAATTTTATGGATTCTTTTCATTGGACTTTTCAAAATATAATTTTCTTCTTCCAACCATGAAAAGAAACTGCTTAAATTTCTTCTGATGTTATCAATACTTGCCTTAGAACAATTATTAATCTTCTGATATTCAGTCAAATACATTCTTAGATCATCCGTTGTTAAATGAGTAACATTCTTAGTAATCATCGAATCCATTTTAATTAAAGTAGCATAATAATATTTTGTAGTTCTTTCACTACAACCTTCAATTTCTTTAGCAGCAATAAATTTATTAATAAGTTCTATATTCGTGAATTCACTAATATGGATATCCGTATCTTCAACCACTTTTATTTCTACTTTATCTAAACAACGACATAATACAGTATGTAAAACATCTAACTGAGAATTATCTAAATAATTCAATAATGACTGTTCTATTTCTTGTATGATTGTATTTTTCATGTTAATAACCTCCATTACCAACATCTCTACAACCATAAATTTTATCTATCTTACCCAAAATACTCTTGCATCAAACTATCATATAGTTGCTGCGTTTTTTCCAATGATTTCTTAACTTCTTCCCTTGATTTATCGACATGTCGTACAAAATCAGCAAACTGATTCTGAAGTTCTATTGGTGGAACTGGTATAACAAGTGTTCCAAGTATTTGTTGATTTAAATTCTGAATATTTGCTCCTCTACCAGCCATCTTCATTCTCACTGAATCTGTCTTTAGTACTCTTAACAAATATGGAACTATAATTTCGTTGTCATATTTTCTATATCTAATACAAAACCCACTAAATGTTGTTGGAACATTGCCTGGATACACGACTAGACTACGGCCGACCAAAGCCTTGTTACCATTGGAACGCACAAAAACTATATCATCATCTTTTAACAGATATTCTTCTGAAGGCATTTCATTTAATGAAACTGTTGGAAGACCTTTTGTATTGTTAATAACAGAAAAATTTTTAAAATCACACACACCTAAGCAATTAATATCAATGCCTTTGTCATCATAGCGAAAATTCATTCCATTCTTACACTGCCCCATATCTAATAAAGGCTTTGTTTGCCATCCCTTTTCATTAACAATCGGATCCCCAAACATCTCTATAAATCGGGCTTTAACTAATTTATCTAAAAGCCTCAACATTGTATTATAATTGTCAATGCTATCCTCTAATTTATCCAGTATTTTGACAACAATTCTTTGCTTTTGATATTCCGGATATGATATGGAAATTTGTTTTAACCATTTGAAATGACGATTATATCCTGTATTAGGTATTTTAGCGTTTTTTAAAGCATAGTATAAATATTTATAATTAGCATTTGGAATCTTACTTTTTAAAATCTTAGTTCCATCCGCTCCCAGAAAAAAGGGGCGGTTAATATATTTAATAATTCTTGTATGGTCCCCGAATATAATTACAGGTACATCTGTAAATAAACCATCAGTTTGATCTGTATACCCTGCTATATCTGATTGTCCTTGGTCTATAATTACATTTGAGCCAATTGTGTGATATTGTTCTGTTTTAATTTTAGTTCCATACTTCGTATAGTCATCAAATACCTCATCAAATGTCTTTAACATTTATACATACAAATCCGAATTTATCATTCAGATTCTTCCTCCTTTCCATCGTTCAACAAAGCCTTTAATTCTGCCAAATTCTTATCAATTTCTCTATTTAAAGCTTCAATATCAGCTAAAATCTCACTTGTTGGTGGATATTCTACCTTTTCATAGACAACTTCTTTATATTTGTTAATAGATAAATCATATTCATTATCAATAATCTCTTGTTTATCAACCAAGAAACTTTGTTCAGTACGCTTTCTATCTACTTCTTTATCTAGATTCTTGAATCTTTCTAAAATGTCTGGAATATCATTTTCTTTTACTGGAGTACGTTTATCATCTAACGAAAATCCATCGGCTTTCATGTCATAGAACCAAACCTTATCAGTTCCACCATGACCAGTCTTTGTGAAAATTAAAATACCTGTAGATACACCAGCATATGGTTTAAATACACCTGATGGCATGGAAATAACTGCTTCAAGACGATTGTCGTCAACGATTGCTTGTCGAATTGCTTTATGTGCTTTACTTGAACCAAATAAAACTCCATCCGGAACAATACATGCACATCTTCCCCCGACTTTTAACATACGAATAAACAATGCTAAGAATAATAATTCTGTTTTCTTAGTTTTCGCAATCTTTAATAAATCTGTTGATACTGAATCGTAATCTAAAGACCCTTTAAATGGTGGATTAGCTAAAATCATAGAGTATTTATTGTTATCAGTATTTTGATCTGATAAACTATCACGATATTCAATATTTGGAGATTCTACACCATGCGTCATCATATTCATTGCTCCAATACGAAGCATAGTTCTGTCCATATCAAAGCCATTAAACATATGGTTCATAAAATGATCACGATTCTGTTTATTCATCAAAATATCATTTCTATATTTTTCTATTAAATAATCACTCGCAACCACTAAGAATCCACTTGTCCCACATGCTGGATCACAAATTAATTCTTGAGGCGTTGGATTCATTAATTCAACCATCATACGAATAATATGACGAGGTGTTCTGAACTGCCCATTACGTCCTGCTATAGCAATCTTAGACAATAAGTATTCATATACATCGCCACGAATATCCATACTTGTAGTTTTATCCATTAAACTATAAATCTCATCCAAAGAATCGATGACCTTAGATAATACTAATGCAGTTGGTATTTTAAAAATCGCATCATCCATATATTTAGAATATGCACTATCCTTATCACTATGTAAAATCTTTATAAATGGAAAAACCCATTCCTGCATAATTTCATATTGTTTATTCGCAGGATAATCATGGAACGTAGACCATTTCAATTGATTTCCATCAATACTACGCTCACCAATCATTACCTCATCGGCAAATATACTTGTATAAGGTATTCCAAGCATATTGGATTCCTTTGCCTTTTTATTGTCTGCAACATCCAAATCACGAATAAACATTAAATATGTTATTTGCTCAATAACCTCTAATGGATTCGTTAATCCACCTGCTGCAAAAACATCCCAAAGCGCATCAATTTTATTTTTAATTTCACCTGTAACCATAACTCTCTCCTACTTAATCAATTCCACTACATCATCAAATGTACAATCCAAACAATCGCAAATACGAATCAACGTATCCATAGATACTGTTTCCTGTTTAGAAAGCTTTGCAAGTGTAGCCGGTGTTAACTTAGCTTCTTTAGCCAAATCTGTTTTTTTCATGCCTTTATCAATCAATAATTTAAATAACTTATTATAACTTATTTGCATAAAATAACCCTCGCTTTGTTTATATTATACGTGAAACGCTTACAGTATTAAATAAAAAATATTCACTTTTATGAATAATTTGTCAACAAAAGTTAAGCTTGAAGTCAATATAAGATTTTAATGATATAACTATTTCATTGTATAACCAAAGACAAAAAGAACTAGAAACTGAAATATCTAGTTCTTCTTATGAATGTCATTAAAATAATTATTCACTATATCATCTAACTGCTTACTTAATTCATTGAATGGTTTATTTAAATCCAATGTCTTAACCGATATTTGATTACCATGCATTTGATACGTTTGATCTGGTTGTATTTCTTCATTCGTTCTTGCATATAATAACATACCTGCAACTCTATGTTTTTCAGCCTTGAATGTATATTCTTTATTTTTCACATAAGTAAATATTTGATAAAGATTATTCGAATGAATCGTATTTTTATCATACAGTGATTGTGTTGTATGACCATAATACTTGGCATCTATAATCAATACATCATTTTCTTTTTGTAGATGAATATCTGTCTGCATGACTGGAAGCATTTTAGTAAAATCATCATCTACTGCCCAAGGAATTTGAGAAGCTGATACATTTAAATTTGGATAATGCTTTCTATAGTATTCCAAAATGAACTTCTCATACAGTCTACACATGTGTTGTTCATCAATAAATGTAGCTAGTTTATATTCACCTGACTTAGTAGTCATCAACATTCCATCAATAATCAATCTACAAATATGTATCAACATATAATAGGTTTGATTATTTCTATGAAAACAAACTCTTGACCAACGAACTTGTTTAGGATCGATTAAATCTACATTTGAAAAATACAATAATTCCTTTTTTAAAGACTGTTTATATTCTTTTTTTACCTTACCACTTCTAAGCAACAACGTTGCCGTTGATTTAATAATTTGATTCAATAAAACATTCTCACTCAATCCATCATACTCACAAGTTAAAACTTGCCTATGCATAGAAGCATTTCTCATACTTTGTTGAATATCAATTTTTCCACGAAGAACTTTTAAATCATTCTTTTTATCAATATATTCTCTATACAAGCCTTGTTTTAACTGAGTGGCAATCCCCTTAGAAAGAATCATCGCAAATAAATCATAGATTTCTTCAAAAGATTCAACCGATATATTTCTATAACTATCCTGCCTTAAACTTTGGAAAGCATAAGACAACATATAATAAATGTTATGAATGAAAATATTCTTATCTAGCGTCATTCAAATACTCCATGAAGATCATTTTTCCAACGCTCTACTTTACTAGGCTCATCAAACCAATATTCATTCAACATTGGAAGAATATCAAAATCGACAATATCCAATAAAACTTCATTCGTACAAGTATCTAGATTACAGAAATAGCTATGACCAATACAGAAGCCACTGCCCAAAGAATCATCCTTAATAATTTCATCATTCAAATCTTTAACTCTATCAATTAATTTATCAAATACAGGACTATTCAATTTCTGTTGATACTTTTTAAAACCATCTGTATCAAAACCAGGTTCCATAGTAAAGAAACTAAAACGTCTTCTTAACGCATAATCAATCAAAGCTAAATTTCGATCTGCCGTATTCATCATCCCAATAATATGAAGGTTTTGTGGTACTGAAAAATCCAATCCATTATATGCCAACTTAATTTTATTATCACGATAATCCGGCTCAATCAACATCAATAATTCTCCAAAAATCTTACTCATATTACCACGATTGATTTCATCAATGATAAAGAAGTAATCTTTGTCAGGATGATTTGAAGCTTTTTGACAAAATTGATAGAAAATACCATACTTCATTTCAAAACCATTCTCACAAGGTTTATATCCAAGCATAAAATCTTCATACGAATAATTTTGATGAAATTGGACAAATTCAATACGATCATCATCCTTTTCTTTCATAATAGAATAAGCCAATCGCTTAGCCGCAAACGTCTTACCAACACCTGGAGGGCCCTGCAATATAATATTCTTTTTCTTCTTAAGCACAGACACAAAACGATCATACTTAGTATCCGTTACATAAACATCGTTCAAGAATTCTTCTTTTGTATATTTATTTACAACCTTATTAGTCTGAGCCGGATTCTCTTCACGAATTAAATCTAGAATTTGTTCATATTCATTCTTAGACAACTTGAACAAACTTCCCTGAGAACATACAAAGAATTCCATATTTTCTAATCCAGGACATGCTTTTAAAAGAGAAAAATCAATAGGAGAAGACAAAGACTCTATCTTTTTAAAATAAATTCTTTCTTCATCCTGTTCCTTAATCACTTCTAAAATCGCAACGACTTGTTTGATTGGAGTCGATTCATAACCAATGATTATATCTCCAACTTTTGCATCTAAAAAGTTTTGGAACACACGACGCTTATTTCCATTATCGTTATACAAAGTATAACTCTGTTCTTTACCAACAGGCATACTCGACATACTCCAAATCTTTGGATTCGCACTTAAAAACCAATAACGACAATTAGACTCTTCCTCGACCTTCAATAAATCATTCATATCCACATTAAAGTATGGCTTTAAGATATAGTCTACAAATAAATTCAATTCTTTGTCTGGCACGCCAATACATGTAGTATTGCTATTAGGCGTCCACCATTTTTTTACATCTTTATAAGGACTCTTATCCAAAGATTCTTTAATCACACGATAAGGACGTTCAATCCAATCCTGTTTAACTGTACTATCAAATACATCATCTGATACTATTTGACCTAATAAGCAGATACTATTTCCTCTGCACAAATAGAAATAGTCTCCTTTTTTCATTACATTTTTAAAAGCATCTCCTTGAGACATCTTTGTCGTACCAACCGAATTGGTATTTTTTTTCATACAAATCACTTTTCTTGCTAAATAGTCATTAAACTGAGTATCAGAGACACTATCAGCACCATGACTAATTTTCCAAAAATGTGAATGAACACATTCATTTGAAGAATACACATCTGTTTCCTCTTTAACATATAGATTTGTTTTTTCTTTTTCAATCTTAGCAGCTTTTTGTCTTTGATTTACAAAATAACCAAAATCAATTGCCAATGTCTTACATTTAGGATCATCATAACAATCATCTTCTAGTTTACTTTGCATAATTTGTTTTAGTTCTTCATCCCTAGACAATTCCAAACATATTTCATCATACAAGCTCATTAGATTTTGAATATTATTTTTATAATCACCAGCCTTGAAAATATAATTAGTATTTAATTCATTTGCCAATGATTTTGCCTCTTCAAATTTATAAATATAATACTTGTCCGGATAGCGTAACCATAAATATGTTGTCAGTGTATTTTCTGTTTGGAAATCACTCTTACCAGAATCCCAATATTTATTGACTAATTGTTTAGATTGAGCTTTAAAAGAAACCATTCGACCATATAAATCTTTACTTTCATCAAACAAATCCATAAACATTTGTCTAACAGTTTCTGATTCTTTCTGTGCAAATTCTTCTATCATTTTTCTAGGAAAATAATGTGATGAAGCCAATAAATTAAATGTTTTATCCAAAGAATTCTTTAACATTGTACAAAAATCAGTAGATTCAATATCCCAACGATCTTGAAACCCCTTGATTGCTTGCCACTTGAATTTTTCATCATCCCATCGAACACCTTTTAACTCACTTTTATATTCTTCAAGTAATTCTTGAAATCTATTATTATCAATCATAATTTTGTACTCCTTATATCAAAATCCATTAATGCCTCATGATACTCTTCTACATCATTATAGTCACAAGGATCAACATTTGTATGTTCATTGTTTGGATCATACTTGTTTTTCCAAGCTTTTCTTAAATTGATTTGAAGCTTATACTGGATAAGATTATCGTAATTTGAAGCATCAATTTTAGAATACATACCTTCCGGATCACATTGTGTGGTCCAATTCATTCGATCATCTAATTCAACTAGATAATCATCAATGGTAGTGAATTTATTAAAGTTAAAACCATTAAATTGATGCTTGGAATCATATGTCTCTTGCCAATCGAGTATTAGTGCATTTCTGTAATCTTCTTCAGTATCATAATCATCTACATCAATATTTGTTTTAAAGCTTGGATCATACTTATCTTGCCAACAAAATCTTAGTGCATCCAAATATTCTTCTTCATACTCATAATCACTAGGATCTAATTTATATGCATTATCCTTGTCATATTTATTCATCCAATTCTTTTTATTTTCAATTGCGTTTGAATAATCATCCTCGTTTGAATAATCATTTGGATCTATCGAACTAAACTCATTAAAATAATCATACTTACGCTTCCATAACTTTCTTAATGCATCCAAATATTCTTCTACATCATCAAATTGACTTGGATCTACATTATATTCATCATTCGAATCATGTTCGTCCTTCCACTCTCTACACTCATCTATTCGATCCTTATACTCATTTACATCATCAATCCATTCTAAATCAATATATTCAAACTCATCATAAGGATCCAATTCCTTTTTCCAAGCCCTCTTTAAAGCTTTAACGTAATACTCTTTATACTCAAAATCACATGGATTCACATCAAATTCACTATCACAATCCCATTCATCACGCCACTCTAATCTAGTTCTATATACATCTACATCATAGGCATAATCATCATAATTTGAATATTTAGATACATCCACATAGTCCTCAAACTCACATTCAGGATCTTCATATTCTTGCCACTTCTCTTTAAGCGCAGCCAAATATTCTTTACAACTCGAATAATCATATTGATTCACATGAAATTGATTCTTAGGATTATACTTCTCAGCCCAACCATCCTGACGCAACATTTTACCAATCGCAAACCCTAATATTCTTCTTCTACTAACCATATACCTAATTCCTTTTCTTTGATTATAAACCAAAAAAGCCGCCATATTATAGGCGACTCAGTTATCATCTTCACTTTTTCAAATTTCTAGAATATGACTATTTCAACAACTCCATAATTTCATCTTCACTCTTCGACAATGACTTAGAAATAAGCTCTAAACTCATCCCATTTGTTAGCATCGCTTTAATTCCTAGTTTCATTAATTGATTCATCTGATCCATTTTCTCATCCGATTCATCTGCACGTTTATTAGCTTCTTCTACTTGTTTATTTGCTTCTTCAATTTCAAGTTGTAATTCCATTCGTTCTTCATTTTCATGCAGTTTTTGAAAATCTTCTATTATTTTTTTCCAACGATCATCTGATATGGTTTCTACACGCTTCTCTAACATTTGAATCACCTCATCATTTTCTATCATCACTTTAATTTTACTATCTTCCATTCCCTTGTGGCAATTCAAAAAGTAATAAATCATTTTCTCCTGTTCATTCA